>Ga0208106_1000166_pt1 | contig 25576 bp, 36 predicted proteins | sample CryBogCBE25Jul08_FD_184577 | JGI IMG/M metagenome (GOLD analysis project Ga0208106, IMG submission 184577) | Freshwater microbial communities from Crystal Bog, Wisconsin, USA - CBE25Jul08 (SPAdes) | ecosystem: Environmental > Aquatic > Freshwater > Lake | place: Crystal Bog, Wisconsin, USA...
GGGCTAATGTGATTCCGTCCCCGGCACCGCATGAATTGCAGATGAAAGATCCTCTGCCATCCTTGTTGTCAAACCGAAATCTATCTTTGCCACCACAGATGGGGCATGGACCATGCTTGTTAATGAGGTAGTTTGGATTGACCCCAAGCTTGGGTAGAAGTTCCAGCCACTTGCCTTGTGCTATATCCGCTGTTGTTTTTGTCACGTTGTTTTGCCTTAACGATGTTACGGTGTTTGATCCAGCTCAGTGTCGCAGACGAAGGCGCAAGGGCGATGCCTTTGAACGAGTTGGACGGGCCAACCCCAAATTTATCCTTATATGCCCAATAGGCCCACCCGTCTTTGAATCCACGAGTAATCGCGTAGCCTCGCAGTTCTGAATAGAATGTTTCCTTTTCCTGCGCGGAGTAAGCTCCGATTTGTTTTTTCCCATCTCGACTAAGTTCAGCGAGTGTTCCGGTACGATGCTCAACCTTATCAACAGCCTCAGCCTTGAAACCACATGCCGGGCATAAAGCTGTGCGGGGTGGCTTGAGGAACGTGCATTTCGGGCAAGCTTTGGGAAGGGGCATGGTTTTTTCACGTTCAACGGTTCCTTTGCCTTGGCCATCATCTAACCTGTCATGAATGATATCTGTTACAAAACCTAACCGCAGCGTTGTGTCGCTGTGGTCTAACACCAAACAGTATTCTTTGCCTTCAGCCGTTCTTAAACCACGGCCAATCATTTGCGTGTACAGAATTTCTGATTTAGTCGGCCTTGCCAGAATGATGCAATGCACATTCCAATCAATACCCGTGGTAAGCACGCCAACATTGCAAACGATCTTTAAGGTGCCATCCGCAAATTGTTTTGCTATCTCTGACCGTTCTTCCAAGTCGGTATAAGCATCCATGTATCCCGTGGGCACACCTGCATCGAGAAACAGTTTCTGAATGTTCTTGGCATGGGTACGGTTAACCGCAAAACAAATCGTAGGGCGATACTGCCCCTTTTCTAACCATGTCGAAACGATGTCGGCGACCAATGGTGCCTTGTCCATTGCGGTGCCAAGTTGTTTCTTGTTGTAGTCACCTGCGACAACAGCCACGCCAGAAAGATCTGGATGGGATGGTGCAAACACTTTGAAATCCGACAGGTGTTTCAAGTCAATCAGTTCTTGCGTCGTTGTGCCAATAATCAAATCATCGTAAATGCGACCCATGCCCTTTGCCCAAGGCGTGGCCGTCAAACCAACGACAGGAATGTTTTTCCATTGAGGGCTATCAAACCAAGTCTCGTAGAACTTAAACATCACATGGCATTCATCCACGATAACCAGATCAGCTTCCGGCAAAGACTTTCTCCTTGCCAAGGTCTGAACTGAGCAGATCTGAATTGGTTGAGTTGGGTCGGTGCGCTCATGCAAAGCTTGGATAACACCGATTTCCCAAATGTCGTGCTTTTCGAACTTGTCTACGGTTTGATCGATGAGGCTGATCGCAGGCACACAAAACAAAACTCGCTTGCCCTTTTCGCGAGCCATGCGAACAATCTCAGCTGCGGCGATTGTCTTGCCAGCTCCAGTTGGCATCTGCACAACAGGACGGCGATTACCCAAGCTTAGCGACTTGCGTAGCTTATCTATAGCATCTGTCTGATACTGTCTTAGCTTAGCTTTAGTCATGTTATTAACCTTAGTTATATTATTATATATATATATTACTTCTTATTATTTCTTCTTGGTAAGGCTATGTATAGCTATACAAGCTTAGTATAGCTACGCGGGGAAAGAACCCGCCTCCGAGCAGGAGGCCAGAGGCGGGTCAAGTCACCGTTATCAGTGACGGCTAAAAGGGAGGAAGACCGCCACAATCTTACGATTATCAGAATTTACACCAGATGCAAGTCCTGCTCGTATTTTTTGCAATTGTAAATTACCGTTGAATGCCGGACATCCATGAGTCGGCCAATCTCCGAATACGGCAAATGCAATTCATTTTTGGCGCGGTAAAACAGTTCGCGTCTTACTTTAACGACATCAGGTTTAATGTTTGGACTTCTTACGATATTCGGATCGATTCCGTGCATTGCGGCAATCTCCCGAAGCATGGCTGTGAACCGTTTGTTGGGAAGCTTAACCTGTAGGACGGGCTGGTCAGCTAAAAGTTTATTTTCTTGCGGCAATTTGACGCGCTCAGGCGGCACGACACCAGTTGGACCAGTGACGCCACCCAACCGTTTTTTGACGGCTAAGTATCTGGCTCTTAGTTCATCAAAAGTTTGCGGCTCTCTGTCCATGTATCTTCCTCAACGCCATAAATGGTGACTACCATAGGTATGCCATGCTCACCCCATTCGGCAGCTATGGCTTGGCAATCCGAATCATCATCTACAACTTTAGTCTTAACCAATAAGTCACTGGTAGATTTTAGTAAGTTATCCAGATCCCGACGTCTTTTGTCAGGTTTAGTGGCTGATATGTGAATGATATACCGCCCAAGTATTTGAGCCTTGGTCTGCGCTTTGACCATCCAACCAGCTTCTTCAAGCCAAGCCATGTATTCAGGGGAACGATACATACGACCACCTTTGCCTACCTTCCATAAACGGTTCGTGCTGGGGGCCAATGGTAACTCAAGCCGAATCATTCTGTTTCCAATCCAGAAAAAAGTGGTGGAGTGTAATCTCTTTGTTGGTGGCCTGTAATATACGAACCATCAACGCTAAAGATGGGTCTTGAACTCCCCGCTCAATTCTAGAAATAGATGACGCAGTTGTTCCCGCCATTTTAGCCAAATCAACCAAAACGACGTTATTTTTCTTACGCCATTGACGTAATGGATGCTCATTCATTCGGTACTACTCTCGGCCTTTCACGCTTGACTGGTAGGGGTGTAATAACTTCAGGACGCCCCATTGTTACGTTCACCTGTCCACGAATTTCTTTATTGTTCCAAGTCCAGCATTCACCAGTTTCGTCTTGAAACACCACCCAAAGCAGGTCATGCTCTGCGCCGTAATCAATCATGGCATGGGCTAGCCCTTTGCCTTTTGGAGACATGACAGGAATTGGCGGGTTGAGTTGTAGAAGCATAAGATCCTCTTGACTTTGTTTGCATCATACGTAAATGATTGAAGCGTTGAGAACAAGAACAGAACAAAATCCTAAACAGGGATTTTGCACGAAAGGTAAAAAATGGCTACCAAATACACCGTAGATATATTGCGGCGCACCATTGAAGTGTTGCTTGAAAAATACCCAGAACTTAAAGAAGATGAAGATCTTAAAGCGGATATGCTTGAAGGATCCACCGATTTTGAAGAAACGATGGAAAAGCTATTGCGTCGTACACAAGATAGTATTTACTTAGCCAAAGCGTGTCAGGATGCTGAACGCGATATCCATGATCGTCGCAAGCGTTTTGAAAAACGGGTAGAATTTGGCCGGGAAATGATGAAGCGACTCATGGAAACCGCCGATGTGCGCAAGCTTGAGTTTCCAACAGCTACTCTGTCATTAATGAATACACCACCTCAAGTGGTAATCCTTAACGAGTATGAGATCCCCGACGATTTCATGCGAATCAAAAAAGAACCTAACAAAGTGCTATTGAAAGAAATGTTGGAGAAAATGGATGTGCGTGGCGCTACCCTCTCAAACGGGGGCACAGCCCTCGTCATCCGTGGAGCATAAGCCAATGAGTGCAAAGATTGCATTAGCTCTCCACAACGTAATGACCAAAGTTACGTATGTGCAAAAAGGCAGCGAGAATAAGTTCCACGGCTATAAATATGTTTCCGAAGCTGATCTATTGGAAAAGCTTCGCCCTGCATTGATTGAAGAAGGGCTTATTCTTATTCCATCAATTGAGATGGTTCGCCCTATGGATGAGCATGGCAATACCGTTGTAGATATGCGGTATGAGATTGTTCATAAGGATGGGGATATCTGGCCGCATTTGATTCGCGTTGCTGGGTGCGGAAATGACCGCTCCAAAAACGGAACTGTAGGCGATAAGGGACTATACAAAGCTATCACGGGTGCGAATAAGTATTTCTTATTCAAGCTATTCCAGATTGAAACGGGTGATGACCCTGAGCGGGATAGTACGCCAGTAGCCCAAGAAGCCCCACCAGCCGCGCAATCGCATTGGCCGGATTATACCAAAGATTTGTACACTTATATGAGTGCATTTCAGTTTGCCATCAATCTGTGTGTAACCGTTAAGGAAGTGCAGGACTTTTGGAAACAAGAATTGAAAGAAAATTTCTCCACCATGAAATTGGAAAAAGATGGTGAGGATTATGAGGCATTGCGTCAGTTGTGTGCTGATCGTGTAAAAGAAATTAACGCTGAAAAGAAAGGAAAGTAAGATGGCTTACGAACAGCGCGACAACAGTGGATCTCTATTCAAGAATACCTATAAACAGCGAGATAATCAGCCGGATTATACAGGTAATGCCGTTGTAGATGGTTCAGATTACCGTGTAAGTGCTTGGGTAAAAGACGGAAGCAAGGGTAAATTTTTCTCCCTTTCGTTTACACCTAAAGATGCAATGGGCGAAAGTGCAACCGCCCCGACAGCGCCTTCCTCACCGAGTAAGACAACGACGAAAGCACCAGTCAAGCGTGAGGTAATTGCGGATGAAATCGACGACGAAATACCTTTCTGAGCAAAGCGGAACTGAATATATTGTTCTTTCTTATCGTACCGATAAGCATGGCCATGTGCGCAAGACAAAACTGGGCAAAGGTTTTACTGGTCGCAAAGAAGGAACAATTAACGTCAACTTTGAAGCTGTCCCATTGCCTAACCAAGATGGTGAATGCTGGGTATCTTTAGTTCCGTATGACCCTAACTTCGGTGAGCAATACGAATGACCCAATTTATATCCGATGAAATGATGGAAGAAGCCTTATTGTTTCTTGCCAATCATAGTTCTCTTGGTGCAGAAGCCAGAGCAAATCGGTTTAAAGCGGAGCATGCGCGCAAGAGGATCAGAGCCAATCTGATCCTCACTTCTGAAGAAAAGACATCTGCCATGAAAGAAGCATGGGCAGAACAGCATGAGCGATACGCCGAAGCTGTAAATGATGAAGCTGAAGCTATACGATTTGATGAATATTTTCGCGCTGAACGTAACCGCGCCGATTCGATTATTGAGGCTTGGAGATCTGAGCAAGCCAATCAAAGAGCCGGAACAAACTTCAAATGACCTTGAATGATATTGTGACAATTCCTTTTTCAGAAGAGGATGTTGCATATGTTAAACACATGGCAAGGCTACGAAACGGTGGCCCCGGCAATGATGGTAAACCAGACAAAAGTTCTGCTTTTAAAGTAAGAAACCAAACGTCTGAAGAAAACCATGTTTTAGGATTGTTCGCAGAGGTTGCAGTCTCGCGGTATTTAGATGCCCCATTTGATGAATCAATCTATTTCGGCGGCGATGGCGGCAAACCTGACATTGTTTTGAAGAATTTAAAGATTGAAGTCAGGGCCACTAAATTTTACCCGCCAATTCTAAAATTCAATGATTTAGTTACATCGCAAGCTAATGTTTATATATTGTGCCGAGTTGGCCCGTTAGATTCACTACGATCATTTGTAGAAATATGGGGGTGCGTAAGTAAGAAACGATTCTTAAAAGAACATACTCAACAAGATTTTGGATATGGATCACGGTTTGTCATGCAAGCGGAACAGTTATCGCCTATGACAGCTATGAAAGAATATCTGGAGGTTTCATGACTGAAGATATGGGAACTACTGCAAGAGGTAGTTTATCTGGCAAACGAAAGCTTGCCATATGGGAACGAGAAAGAGGATGCTGCATGGAATGCGGCGTCAAGCTCATGACTGGGCAATTTATATATGAGCATGTCCGTGCTTTAGAATTAGGCGGAACTGATACAGACGACAATATCAGGTTAACATGCAAGCCTTGCGCAAAAGAAAAGACAAAAAAGGATCACAAAATGGCGGCAAAAGCAAAAAGAGTGAAACAAAATTACTTAGGTTTAAAACAGTCGCGCTCACCACTCCCATGTGGTAAGATGTCTAAATGGAAAAAGAAGATGGATGGTACCGTCGTCCCGCGTTGAGCGTGATGAAACTATCCGCCCCACTTCTTGCTGCATTGCTTGTTACAGGGTGTGAAACAACAAGCTATTCAGCACAACCGACCCTGCATGAAATGATTCGTGTGGCAGCGGTTTCGCATGACATCAATCCAGAGATTGCTCTTGGCTTGGTTGATGTTGAAAGCACATTCAAACCCAACATAATTAAAGATGGTAACTACGGACTTATGCAAATACGCATAGGTACAGCTAGAGCTATGGGTTTTAGGGGGTCGTTCACTGAACTACTGATACCCGAAAACAACCTTGAGTATGGTATGCGGTATCTACACTATTGTTATATGAAACACGGGGAAGATAGGCTTGCGCTTGGTTGTTATAATGGTTCAACCTCGCCAAAGAACCGCTATCCTCGTCGCGTTATGCAAGCATCATCTAAATACTAAGCAGCAACACTGCGTGCCACATGGAGCGCCTGCACAATAGCATCGTCTGGCATGCTAAGCATTTGTTCCGTGTGGTGCGCCAATAGCTTCTGATTCCGCATTGATTCGCTAACAAGCTTATCTGCCGCCTTATCAATGACAGATCCGCCACTAGCCCTTTGTTCACGAGGATTAGCATTTGCAGCATTGACACCCGTCATAGTCAAAAGGGTGTGATTTAAGAATGGCTCTAGTTTTTCAATTGTAGATCTGACCGCAGGTGTCGTTTCTGCCAACTTTGAAAGTTCAAGAATTTTATTTTTGTCACCCGAAGCAAGCGTTTCTGCAACTTGTGTAGCAATACGTTTTTGCGCCAAACTTATTGTGCCTTGCACAGCTTTATTTGCCAACCACCCACCTATACCTACACCAGCGCCGACACCCGCTGATGTTGTGGTTAAACCTGCAAAAAGACCCGGAGTTGCGGAGGCAATATCAACTAAATATCTTCCTAAACCGGGCTTGGCGGAATCTGCTAGATTTGCACTTAACTCAATCCGTTGCACATCATGAGTCATATTTTCCAAATCAACCATTGTTTGAATTTGGTTGGCTTGGGTTCCATTTTTAGATGGAAAAACGTCGTTTAGTTTGCCGACAGATGATGCTTTATCAAGGCCCGTCAAAAGCTTATCAACTCCGCCCCTTGCTTTGTCTTGCAAAGCAGAAACGAAACCTTCTTGGAATAATCCTAAATTTCCAGCGTCGTAATTCGATAGTGCTTTTTTAGCACCTGCGGCATCAAAAGTGTTAAAACTTGAAGCGTAATTGTATCCGGCTTGCAAAGCATTTTTGGCTTTAAAGAAACCAGACGCGCCGTTGAGAGCAACACCGTATTCAGGATTTTGAGAAATTAAATCATCTCTTAAACCATCGCGCAAATCTTCCAAACGCCCAGCAAGATTATTTTGGCCCTTTTGATATGCTTCATTCACGCTGTCATCAAGGTTTTGTTTAACTTGATCCCAATATTTTAAATTACCATTATACCCACCAAGTTCTTTTGTGGCTTTTTTAATTGCATCTTCTGCTAATGGGTTCCCAATAACGCTTTGGACAAATGGAGATTCCACATCCCCAGCCATTGGATCATTAAGTGCTTTTTTGTAATTGATATCATTATCAACCTTCTGTTGCGCAGAAATGTTTTCTTTTGTTTGTCCAGCATCAATATCTTTGCCCAATATTTCATTGAGGTTTGAATTGACGCGAGTTGCCGCCTGTTCGCCGCGTTGCGTTATAAAATCATTAATTTTCCTTGCTGCTTCTCTGGCGGGGCCAGTAACATTTGGCGCGATTAACTGCTGATCTTGACCACCAGTAACATCATAAACCGACATTGGCTTTTGCGCTGCTATAGCATCTTGAATTTCTTGATCTGTCGGCGCTCTATTGTTTTCACGCGCAAGCTTAATGGTCTGAGCAATTCTTGTATTTGCTGCTTCATTAGGATCTAAAATATTACCAACGACTTTTTTGCCTTGAATGGCACCTTCGCCAGTTACGCCTCCGGCAAGGGATCCTAAAATACCCAAAGCAGTTCTTGTGGTAGGGTCAGTTAAACCAATCATGTCTGCGGCTTTGTCAGCAGCCTCGACACCAGCTAAAGCCCCTGCTCCACGGATAGCTTTTTCTGCCAGTTTCCCCTTGCCAAACATGCCGGGGGCCATGACATCTATTGCCGTTTGAGTAAATTGACCCGGAGGGGTTTGGGATTGATATGCTGGCCCAACTGGCAAAACCTGTCTGGCATACGGATCAACTGCTTGCGCAATTTCTTGCGTAGAATAAGGTCGGCCCTGCTCATTGGTAGCGCGAGCCATATCAACGGCCTTATTTACCAAATCAATTCGGGCTTTGCCTTCGGGGGTATTTGTATCACCGCGAGCAGCATTGTATAATTTAACCGCACCGACTTCAGTCGCAGCTACACCATTTTCAATGGCTTTTGAAACAAAATTCAACAAATCTGCAGGTGCATTCACCACGCCAATAGGAAGACGTTCAGTGGCCGCTAACGCACTTTTGGGAACATCATAAGTAGGACGCAAGTCTGGCCGCGCAGACAACATACCAAGATCTGCGTCAGACAAAACAGGCTTATTAGGCAGTGTTGCAACCGGAACTTCTGCTGGTTTCTTAGTTGAACCCATTCCCAAGTCTTCATCACTCAATAGATCTGGTTGCGGCGCTTGATCCGTCATTGTGGAGTGAATCCTTTAATTGAATTTCTGTCCCAACCTTTACCCGCCCAAGTAGCAATAACGCCATTGGGGTATTGTGCTTTCATATCGCCGCCAAGCTGTTCATTAGGAATAACATACTGATACCCAGAACGCCGTAATCCAGAATCGGGTAGATCGCCCAACACTGGAGTGGTTGCTCTTCCATTATCTACAAATTTGCCAAAATCATGTTGGGGATCTTTTTGCCAATTTTGCAAAAATTGATTGTATTGAGCCTTTGTCGCCAACTTGCCATCTGTGGCACGCCAATTGTTATAGTCATTATAAAATTGATCTTCGTAATCCATTGCTCCCTTAGCAAATCCAATGATGTTCCGGTTTGTTTTTGGTTGCAAATCTGGATTCATATTAGCTTGTTTTTCACCGCTTATTGTGGTCGCCAACAAACGGCCACCCAAGTCTTTAACTCGATCAAACATGGCTTGGGCAGAATCTTTTGCAAATGTCTCATAATTAGGATTATCGGTATCTAATTTGTATTTATCTACATTTAATCCCAATGCATCTGCGTAGGCTGGCAATTTAGCTTTAATATCACTTAATTTACCACTTTGCCATGCGGACAAAATTTCTGAAGCATCGTTGATACGCGCCCTAGCCTGAGGACGTGTTTCAGCTTTGGATGCAAATTCATCATCAAGCTTATTCATATCTGCAACGCTAGTTTTTAAAACTTCCGCTTCTGCAGCTCTTTTTTGTGCAGCGGCAACGGCTGTTGGAGATGGGGCATAACCAGCAGGCTCACCTGTGTCGGGGTTGATTAATTTTGTAGCGCGTTGCCCAGTAGCGATTTCATCAGCTATTTTCCGATTGGCGGCAACTTGCTCAAGAGCTTGTTTTGCTTCTGTTTCCCGCGATTTGCCAAACCCTGACAAAAAGTTATATTCTTTCATTGCATCATCGGCAAGACTGTTAAAATATTCAGGAGTTGCATCAGGCGCTATGTCTGGAAAAGCCGCTGACTTTTGTGGAGTTCCCTTAATTTCAGCAACTTGAATTTTAGGCATAGATGTATCAACATCTCCCTCTCCCGCTCCGAGGGTAGAAGAAATTAATTTAGTAATATCTGATTTTTGTTGGATGGCATCTGGTTCAGGCATGGGAATATCCGCACTAGCTAAACCACTTTGTTCAGTTCCACCTAAGGCAAGACCAACTCTACCTCCTTTTGCACGCGCAGGTGGTGTTCCACCAATAACAAAAGAACTTAACCCCGGAGGAAGTTTTAACATTGCAGCACTATTTTCATAAATATTTATAAATTGTTCTTTGGAAATATTTTCGTTTGTTTCAATATTTTTATAAAATCCCCCTCTTTGCGGTTCATATTTTTGTTGTAATTTGTTCAATAACTCAAAACCGTTTTTAATTTGTTCTTGATTTAATTGCTGCCCACGAAGGCCTAGTTCGCCCTGTTGATAAGCAGCAGTATTCGCATCGGCATATGCCTTAAGCGCGTCTTCTTGGAGCTTTGTTTGATAATCGCGAAGAGATTTTGTTGCGTTATAATATGTTCCCAATCCTTCTTGAGCGCCTTCACCAACTGCAACGAAAGGATTAGTAGATTTGCTGCCAAGCATACCCAAGCCAGCAGCCATAACACCAAGATTAGCTTCATCCGATAACGGATGACCAACAATCATTTCTGCAAGCGTTCTTGGTTTGTTCGGGTCTGGTGGGGCTTGAAGATTCTGTAAGGTTTGGTTTATTTGACTCCCCATAGATGCAAGTTGGCTGCTATATCCGCCAACGCCGCCGGAGTCGCCATCATCTCCTGCATAACCTTTGCGGCCAACTACGCCACCAGATGCAAAATTATAGTCTGCAGCGGACTGCGGAACCCAATTTGCGTATTTTGCTGTTATATCAGCAGATGTCGGGGAATATGGCGAAAACAATCCACCAAACGCAGATTTTATATTAGCGCGTTGCCCCGGCGTGGTCGTCGCGGATTTAATGATAGATGTAAGATCAGGACTATCATCTTTAATTTCCTGCCGTTGCGGTTTGGTGTCCCAACCTGTGCGCACTTTTTGTACGTTAGCAAGAGGCATAATATCAGCAAGAGTTAATGGTGTCTGAGACCCGCCACTTGGTTGGTAAGTGTATGGAATATCGCTAAAATACGTTGATTCAACCCCGCCCCGCAAAGCGTAATTAGCCCGACCCAATCCTTCATGGACTGCCCCACCCATAGAATCAGCCAAGCCACCGCGTGCAAAATGGCCCTTATCAGCAGCATGTTTGGTTGCATCATCGTAGTTAAGATAACGCATGCCTTTGTCGTCTTTATGGACAGCAGAGGGATTGTGCTTTTCAACTTCCTGCGCGCTTAAGCCCATGCGCGTCGTGTCGTCGCCCTTGTAATTATACTTATAAATGTTTTGGCCATCGAAGGTTTTGCCAACAGGCTCCATGTTTTCCTTGAACCGTTCATCGGATCCAAGCAAACCTGTTTGGCCTAAAGCTAAAGTTCCACCAATAATAGATGAAAGCATATTGCCTGTTGGTTGAGATGTAAGAGCCGTGCCACCGGATTGGCCACCAATTCCCAATAGCAAGTTAGCAAGCAATTGCTCATTCTGATACGGGAATGCCTGAGCAGCTTGGAACTGCTGTTGATTTGCGGTATCTGTTGCTTGTTGAACGCCGCGTTGAACCGCGCCAGCACTCATTTGAGCTTGAGCACCTTGCAATGCAGCATTTTGCGCCCCAGTTCCTAATGCGGCCAATTGCTGTGATGTTGCTTGATCGATGCCAAATGCCTGACCAGCAAGACCAGCTTGAGCCTGCGCTGCGCCAACGTCTTGAGAATATGCTTGTTGACCGATATTGGCCAATTGCTGTGCTGTCTGCGAACCAGCGCCAAAATTCTGTCCGGCCAAAGCAGCTTCTTCTTGGGCCGCAGATAGTCCTTGGCCAAAACCTTGCTGGCCCAATGCTGCGATCTGGTTAGCTTGGTTGGCCAATGCTGCACGATTGGCTTGGTCAGCACTAAGATTAACGCCTTGTTGTTGTTGGAATGCGCCTAAACCTTGCGCATAACCCTGATTAAGCAAATTGCCCAACACATTTCCAGTAGCTATGTTCTGTTGGCCCTGCAAAGCAGCACGAGCCAAATCAGCACGCTCACCACCAAAAGCACCTTGCGTAATTTGATTGCCAATTAAACTCTGTTGGTCCATTTGCTGCTGTTGCTGCAATGGAGCAAGTGTACCCTGAACCACTTGGTTCATATATGGGTTCATGTATTGGCTTAATGCGTTTTGGCTAAATTGCTGAGCGTATACAGGAGCGGCTGCATTGCCAGCCAAATTGGTAGCTTGAGTAAGATAATTTTGGCCCTGCCCCAATGCAGCATTTACAGCAGATTCTTGCTGTTGAACTTGAGGAGTTAACTGCGAATACGCGGAATTTAATACATTTGTTGCATTTTGGTTGTATTGGGAGCCTAATTGCTGCCCCAAACCAACTTGACTATATGCAGCTTGAATTTCTGGTAATGCTAAAGCTTGGCCTTGATTGATATCGGTTGTAGCTTGAGCGTAATAAGGTTGAGCTAAGCCAGCTGAAGCATTTACATCTTGAATACCGGACTGCTCAGTGGGGGATAATCCCGCCACCATTTGGCCAGTATATTGCTGGTAAGGTTGGTTATATGTATTCCAAGCCAGACTGGATAATTTATCATAATTCGCCTGTACGTCGGCAGGTGGGAGCGTTGTCGTAGTAGATGTCGATGTACCTGTAGAACCACACACGGCGAAACTCCAAACTTAAGTATTTACTTCAATTTCATCCGACGAAGCATTCTTAGCCCCGTATACGAAAAAAGCACCGATAGGCGTACCAAAGTGTTTCTGGTATAGCTCCACTTTAGCATTTGTTCTGTGATTTGACAAAACCCCAATCATAAGGGGCATTTCCAATCCATCCGCTGTATTTTTGGCAAATTCTATCATCTTATGCAGCCGAGATACAGTGGCATTTCTATATTCGGGGCGGACAAATACTGCTGATTCTTCCAAAAATGGCGTATCGGAATAGAAGTTCGTGGCAATCCGTAGCGCCGTCATGGCTTCCAAATTGCCTTTTGGCCCTACCACGCCAATGATCCCGCCGTGTTTGTGCAAAAGTGGGCGCACATTGTGGCGAACTTTGGCTTCGTTAAATTCAAACATGCCAATTTCTTGATGCATCAATTTGGCTAAAGTTATAACACCATCTTCGTCTTCAGGCTGGGCAACTCTTACCAAAGGCTCGGTAGTAACACGTTCATACTTAGGCATTCTTTTACGCGCACTCTTAGACAAGCGAACACGTTGTTTTTTAAACATTTCGTCCATTTTTAATCCTTCTTTGGAGGGGCAAGTTTTTGGAGAGTTTTAATATGCTGCTTACGTAATTTCATTACGAATTGGTCCAATATGCGATGACCCAGATCAATATCCCCGTTACCAATACCCAATACTGCATACGGCGGAATAACGTACTCTCCGCCAGCAGCAACAATAGGGACAGGATTACTAGTGTCGTGAGATCCATCGTCATGATATTTTGATATCATTTCTGTAATGTTTTTGAAACCGCTTAGTGTATTTCCCTCGCCAAGAAACGCCACTTCTTCCGCCGGAATGACGTATGCCCCAGCAGGAACATGCATGGGAAGATGGTCTGTGCGACCTGCAACAGGGCTATGAATTGGCCCGACATGCACTATGTTCCCGTTTTGTTCTCCACCACCTGCTTTTCCTGATCGAGCAATATTTAATGCCGCAGCTACGGCTTGGTCATGCGGATGTCCTGAGCGGGACATTTCGCTTATATTCTGGCTGATTGTGGCTTGGCTAGACCCGTGTTTTAATGGCATCACGAATATCCTACAGAAATAATGGACCCAGTGCCGGGGGAAAAGTATAAACCCGTCGCAAATGGAACTTGGATTTGATAGATACCAAGCGTATTAGGAACGGCGTAAATGCGAGAACCTGATGCTGCCGAAGTAGCATCATAAAGATAACCCTGTGTAGAGCCTGCTACTATAACGCTTACGGTGGCCAACCAACCAGACGAAGATTTAATTATTGCCCCGGCAGACAATTCTTTACTGTTTGACGCGCCAGCATGAAAATTTACAGCATTTGCATATGAATTAATTGCAATAACGCCATTTTTCTGAGTAGTCAGGATATCATCTAAACTAGCCATCAGAATTTCCCGTCTAATTGATAACGGAATTTAATGCCGCCCAATCGCCAGAATGTCCCAACATCTTGAGACGACAATGAAAACGCCATGTAACGCGCCCTGATTCGGCAAGATATGTATTCCGTTGATTGCGTCATAGGAAATGTAATAGACGATACTTGCCCAGATGGCGAACCAGAATAGTAACTGGTTGACGGAGAAGTTGCAGTATCTGTAGCATAATTTGTATAATAAATGGTCACATACACCGTAGCGTTTTGATTGCCGCTATACGTGCCCCATTTCATATCAGGCCAAATTTGGTCCACAAACACAATATTTTCGCCTTCGGTAAGCTGAAAATAACCTGTTTGGAATGATGAAAGCATGGGTGTAATGGTTGTTCCCACCGCAGCGTCGTTACCTACTTCGTGTTGATAGATGTATGTATCGCCACCCGCAGCAATAGGAGAACCCAAGCCAGATTGGTCAATCCATGCTGTACGGCTCAACGTACCAAAATCCCACTGCCCAATAAGGAAATTATATTTTACATATGAATCGTTTTCTGTGGAGTTCTGCGATGGGTAGTACCAAGTTACTTCGTTAAATTGGGAATTAACGCCGCAACATACTTTATAATAATAGTTTGGATTAATGTTTTGGAAAACTACGTCAAATATTGGGCATGGCATTGGTTCCGGGCCGCTGCCTGTCATTACGAAGAAATTACGCTGAGACATCCAGTAAATGGAATTATTTACCTGACCAATGCAATGACGGGATATCGCACCGCAATTTGATCCAATTTTATTAAACCCATAAACAAGTGGGAATCCCACATATTGCATGGCCCACAAATCAATATCTGTCCAAATAAGACCTTGTTGCGGCCCTTGGAAACCAGCTACAATTTTTGAACCCGTAGGAATACGATACGAACCTGCTTGATTGGTTACAGTAGCATTCCAAGTCGTAAAGTCTTGGACATCTGACCAACGGATAAGCAACGGATCCGGCGAAAGCGTAAAGCTAGATCCATAAGCTATCACTTGTCGTTCTGGCATGGCGACAAAAATGCCGCTATTAACCAATGGAGCTTGGGCGCTTAATATCTGCGCATTTAAAACTGAGCCGTTAGGTTGCCAATAGTAAATTGGCCCACCCGCTGGGCATGCAATTAAGTCTTGCCCAAAGTTATCTAAAGTCCAATCTGTCGCTGTAATGGCAGTGCCGGGATTTGTAATTGCCGTACCAACGCCAAAGCCACCGACGCCAAATCCACCAACACCGAACCCAGTGCCAATCGGCTGCGGCCCGACGCCAATATAATAAACAGATTGAACATTCCCGTTATTGATAGCGGTAGGGCCAGCCGATGATGTAGCCAAGTTAGATGCGGCAAATGTAAATGAACCTGCACTGGGTACACTTACAACAGTGTACAACCCAGATAATGTAATCCCGCCAATTGTAAGCGGCACACCTATATAGAAATTAGACCCTACATTATAGCCGTGGTTGTCAAAATACCCTGTAACAATAGAAGATGACGAGGTTGTCTGAAACGAATAAACACCAACTAATTTTGCTGTTCCCGTGCCAGCGCCAACGCCTGTGGCATTAAATATCACGCCAACCGTATTCGCCGATGCGCCAATTAACGTGTAATCCGTCGTGCCAACGGTTACAATTTTGTACGTTTCCCCCACAACAAAAGAGCCTGCTGTGGTATTTGTCGATGTATTGGCCGTCGATGTTGCCGCAGATCCGGCATTAATTGTGTATGTTGTCCCGGCATAGGTCAATAACTGGTAGGGACCAGTAAGCACTAGCCCGCCAACAGAAACGGGTGTTACAAAGTCAACGTAGTCAAATACAGTCAATACCGTTGTATTAGAATCCGTGACTGAAACTGTACTAGATCCAGCTGTAGTTGCAAAAACAGGGGCGGTATTTGTCGTAATTGTGCGTGGCGTTATATCCGCCAAATTTCCATTAGTTAAAACGCTTAACGAAGATTCTGCGCCAATACCAAGATGGTTAATGGCATTTAAATCTGACCACGCTTTTAGTGCGCGAATCTTGGACCCAATAGCAGAATTAAAATATGCAACCCATCCGCCCAACTTCTGAGCAAGGCCAAATCCATTACGCTCTGATAGAAACCGAACAAGCTGCGATGACGAATACGCAGCCTCATTTAATACTGGTGTATTGTTAGTTTCTACGCCGGGTTTGAGCTTTATGGTTCCAAAGGGCATGATTAGCCCCTAGTCGGTGAAGCAGCAGGAGCAGGCGAATAGGATGTCCATGCCGCCGCTTGGAATTTCTTGCGGTTTTCTTCTATCAAGGCGCTGGCTTTGAGTGCTTGATACTGCGACTCATACGTTTGAGCCATTTGGGGGTCATCATTTAAGCGACCAAAGTTGCGTTGGAACGCCGAAATATAGATCATGGATGCCATAATAAACATATCTGGCAAATAGGTAGATATGAATGTTGTGGTATTGGACGCAGAAAGTGGCGCAGAACGAATTGTCCCGGTCAATCTAACAGCATAGCTTGAGCTTGGAGTTGGTCCTACGATGATATACTGGCTTGTATTACCTGTAGTATTAGTATCGCCGCCATAAACAGCAAAATACTGAGGCAGGCCAGTTGCAGATCCCGATCCGTAAACATTTTGTATAAATTCCTTGCCAACGGGCAATAATGGCGTGGAGTTTCCTGACCCGTCTATAACTTCAAAAGTTTGAGGAACAATGAATTGAGACGTTGGCAGGGTTAAAGTGTTATTTCCACCCGTAAATGTGTAAGCATTTGTGCTAATTTGCGTAGACAAAAAGTCTAAGTCTCTTTGCATACGAAGTTCTGCGTAGTCAATCATAGATGGAATAATAATCGTGAAATTAGTATCCGTGACAGGAACTACTGCCATTGTCGCTATTTGCTGCACATATGATGCGTATGTTAACGACATAATTTAACCCCTACGACGCCATGTCAAAGGCAGCCTTTTCCACAGACGCAACTCGACTTGACCAACCACGTCCAAACGTACCATAAGTTGGCAAACTTTGCAAAAACGCTAATCTTTTTTCGCAGACTCCCGTAGCAATCTCACGAGGGTTAGCCGCTTCACAAGCACTAATTGTGGCTTCCCCGACTTGTCCGTCTTGAGCCACACCGAGTACCTGCTGAAGGGTTTTCGCGGCACGGCTTACCCCACTATTAACAGCCATATCAAAAGTGGCATAGTCAACGCCAAGAGGAAGTGAGTCGCCACTGATTTTATCCCAATAATTAGATTTATACAAAGGTGCTACATCCTGCGGTCCTAAAGCTCTCATCTCGGCCTCAGTTACAGGATTTCCTACCCAACTTTCCCAAACGGATTTGGTCACGCCTAAATTGGTCATCCCGCCGGGGTCTTTAGGGTTATTAACAAATCCGCCTTCTGACTTAAGAACAAGGGCTAAACATTGTTCAAAATTATCTGCACTCACTTTGCATGCACCCCAAGTGTTTTTTCGTAAGTTCGAAGACCTGCCATGCCAAGCATAGCTGTTACCAGTTCCATGAGGGATGAATCCAAAACAGGCAGATCATGCCACCCCGCCCCGAAGGCAATTGGACGCAGTAGGTATTGGTACGAGAGGCCAATAGCGCCAACCCACCCAATAGCAGGACGCCAACCACTAACAAAAATATTTGTGCTTTGTGCTTCATTCGCGTTTACCGTGTTCTGCTGTGCGTCCCAATCTTGCAAAGAGGAACGAAGAGCTGCTTCAGCTTCCTGACGCTGATTGGGATCAGGAATGAATTTGTTTACAATCTGCAGTCCTGCGCTAATTGCATCGTCAATGCCAAACGCCATGTTACTTCACCGTCACCATAAGAAATACGCCAATTGCGCCAATACCTAATACCAGAAAACCCACAATACTGCTAACCATAATCAAATCCTTGCGGTTTTCTTCCTGCTCCTTTAGCGCCGCCGCAGCTTGACGGGCCGCCTCTTTCCGCATCTCAATAACCTGCCGTTGGATACCTTCCCACGCCGCAGGACCATATTGGCCCACGAACATGTTCTTTACTTGAAGCTGCATATCCTGAGCTTTGGCCTTAACAGCGTAGCGTTTTACCGCTTCCGCTTCGTAGTCCGCTTGGCTTTGGAATAATTTTTTCTTATGCGGCGTTGATGTTACCGTAACAATCTGGCCGATCTTACTGAATAAATTGCTTACCTTCTCCGCAGTCTCCATCATATCCCGACCCGAATCAACGGCGGACTTGATGCTATTGTAGATTGCAGTCGCGCCAGCGATGAGGGTAAATGGATCCATTATTCTGCCGCAGGAGTTTCGGGAGGTGTTTCTGGCGCAGGAGCTTCAATCTGTGGTTTGGCCTGCCCATGCAAAAGTGCAATCAAGTCGGCCACTTCAGAATATACGCCTGCACTGAGGTGCTTTAACACGGTGTTAACGTGGGCTACCGTCAATTTCAGTTCAAGTTCAAGATTATCCATTTTGTCCTCTTAGAATGGTGGATTTTGGGATTGTGTTACTGGTTGAGCTAATTGCTTAACTTGATACGCAATTAATTCTTCAACCGCAGGCATACTAATGGATTGAGAAACCCATTGGTAGGCTAATTGTTGGGTAATATCGGAATATGGGACAAATTCTGCTGGATTGGGTGAACCTAAATTCACCGTACCAGAAGAAGACGATGTGACTGAGCCATCCGTACCTGTGCAAACCCAATTAATAGCTGTAACTACGTCAGATAAGCCATTAGATAGCGGATTCACTACAAACTGAGGGAACGACCAAGCAAAATTCATAACGCCCCCGCATCAGAGTCCCAATATCATCGCATAAGCAATAGACTGTGCTTGTGTAACATTTCCAACGCTTGATGAACTAGCCAGGCCAACATTGGTACTATCACAATACATAATAATGCTGTATGTACGCGGAATAACTAATGTGCCACCTGCCGCAGCATTGCTACCATTGTTGGATCCTATAGATACGGTGTATATGCCCGTGGTATTATTGGTAACAATCCACATCCCGCCAACGCTTTGTGGCAATAAAACCAATTGATTCGCCGCTAATGCACCCGTAAGCAGGAACCTCATGCACTGGGACGTGTTACCCGCTGCCGTGGAACTAGGGGCCGCAATATTCGTATACGTTGTACTTCCGCTGGTGCTGACCGATACGCTAGTCGTATTGCCAAACATCTGGTCAAGGATGGTGGCGTTATAGTTAAGCGGCTGATCCCACGTAGGGGATGTGCTATTATACGCTGGTTCGTTAAGGGCAAGGTTGGTGGTAATACTCATTTGTCAGCCTTCCCATCCAGCTTGTCGTAAATACGTTGGAACATGCTTTCAATGTGATCCATGCGTTTGTCCAAATCTTCTTTAAGGACGTATTCTTTTGGCAAGGCGGCTTCTAGTTTACTTAAATCCCGCTGTAATTCTTTAACAGCACCCCATAATTCCCGCATGAGCCACCCAGCTACGGTTAGAATAGCACCTAACCCAAGATTTATGAGGTTCTGAAATTCAACCATAATTAAGATTCCCGGATGATCGCGGTAGAAGTATCCCTGTCAATGGATAGTACACCATAACAGACAATATTCCAATCCATACCATCCCGTTCATCCTTTACGGGAACATTAATATCCAAGTGCTTGAATAGGTATTCTTTGCCGCCATTTTCAAACACCCGCCAGACATGATCTTCCGTCCCGCGTCCCGGCTGGCCCCGTGTTTTATTAAAGCGGATGCCATACTTGTTCATATAACCTCCGCCGCGGGCATAGGTGGATTAGCCACTGCCGTCAGGTTAAAGTGTATGAAAGTCATTGGATCGTTGGAGGCATTACGGGTGAAACTGTGCGCTAGCCAAGCATTGGTAAAGATCAACGTGCCATCTTCTGGGGCAACATTAATGGCATTGCTTGCATGGGTAATGTTGGCGGGATCAAATTCTGGCAAACCTATCTGGACCTTACCAGCACGGGGATCATGGAATGTAGCTACAGAACCGTTTTGCGGCGTTTTAAGGAAGTAAAACCCTACAATCTGCGCCCCATGTGCATGGACGTGCTGATCCATGCCGCTGTATTTGTAATGCTGTTGCGCCCACATTTCGGTAAATGACGTGCTAAAATTACGCACATCGTACCCCTGTTCACCAAGGATATTCCAAGACGTGGCACCGATATAGGCACACAGGTCTTCCATACGCGGATCGTCGTACAAATTGTCTGTCATATAAACAGGGTACACCTCATTGGTGCCGCCCTGTTCCTTTTTGCGCTTTTCAATGTATTCATCAACAACCTTGCGGGTGTTGTCCAAAAATTCCGGCTTTTTAATTACATAAATGGTTGTTGGGAAGCAGTGAATAGGGTTTAGTTCATCTTTTGCATCTGCCATCGTTTATCCCCGTTGTTGCATTTCTTGCTGCATCTTCTCCATATTTGCAATTTCTTCCGCCGTCAAATCACGGACATTCCAAGAAAATACCCACTTGCCGTCCCGTACAAATGGCTGTTCTGAACGTGACACGGTTTGCGTTTTTCCGTCATACGTAGGATCTGCATCAATCTCCACATAATGAATGCGGAAGCCATGCACATTGTATGCGTCAGTGGTCGGGAATATCTCCACAAAATCACTGTACGGCGTATAGCCCAAACCGGGATTGTCCCGCATGAGTTCTTCCGCACCATAGGGATATTCAACAAACTGATTGTCGGTGGTGGTCTTTACATATCCGGTCATGATGATTTGTCCTCAAGAAATGCTGGTGCTTGTTTGGTAAGGAGATCAAGGCGTTCACCTTTCCCTGCCAATTGGGTAAATACCTGCTTGATATGCGGCACTATATGCGTCTCAAAGTCTGGGTGGCACCGCATGGTATTCAAATGGTCATGCGGAATATTGCCTTGAGACAGAATGAAATTCTCCACCCGCCCCTGCAATTCACCTAGCCATTCTTCCCGCTGCATGGCTTCATTGGCTTCTAGCATAGGCAGATGACCAAATTTACGCTGCGGCTCAAGTTCCGCCATGATCTGGTTAATGGTGTTGAGTTCCATAACGGCGGCTTCATGGTTGTTTTTCCATGTGTCTTCCGCTGATTTACATTCAATGATTGTGGCTTCCGCAACCATTTTTTCCCAAGGCTTGGCGTTTTCATCCGCTATGATAGCCTCATTCTCCATGATTTTGGCTTCACGTTTCATCTTTTGGGCCTTGGAATGTTCAACCTTGACCTCCATGTCAATGCGCTGACCATATAGCAATGCCCATGCGCCATCTGGCGTATAGCAGGACCCCGCCATGAAGTGACGGAGTTGGAAGTCTGAATTATTGCGGTGCGGTTTACTGTTCATTTACCTATTTACCCCCGGTATACCATTTGATACTGCTGAACCTTCGTTAGATGCAATACTAGCTGCGGTTGCCGATGCATTACTACAACCAGAATATGTATATTTATTTCGGGTAGTTGAAGGGCCTGAAATACAAGCATTATACCCTATTGCAAAAATACCGGTTGTGGAATTTCCTGTAGCAGAACCATAAGAACCACGTGCAGTTGCATTAGTTCCTGAAGTTACTGTGCATCCAGAATATGTGTATTTATCACGAAAGGTAGTTTGGTTATAAGGATATGGACGATTGCCTAAATTAAAAATACCAGTTGTAGAATTGCCCGCAGCTGATCCAGCATACGTTACGTATGAAGCAGCTGTTGCGGAGCCATTTGTATCTCCTGAATATGTATATTTATTGCGGGTGGTTGATCCTTGGCAAACATTCACACATCCTAACGCAAAAATTCCAACCGTGGAAGACCCTGACGCTGATTGACTACTTGAACCAGTAGTGGCTGATGTTGCAACAACACTTGTATCGCCAGAATAAGTATATTTATTTCGGGTACTACTAGGTGGTCCTGAAGTAACTGCTCCTAAAGCAAATATTCCAATAGTAGAATTTCCCGAAGCTGCTCCAGTATAAGAAGCAGCACTTGCTGCGGTAGCTGTTCCATTAGAACAAGACGAATAAGTATATTTATTACGGGTGGTTGATAAACCGCTAGAACACCCTAAAGCAAAAATACCAATTGTGGCATTTCCGGCAGCTGAACCGCCATAAGAAGCAACACTTGCTGCGGTAGCTGAAGAATTTACACATCCAGAAAATGTATATTTATCACGGGTAGTGGTAGCAACAAAAGAACCATTTGCTCCTAATGCAAAAATGCCAACGGTAGCTTCATTTAAATTCCCCGCCACAGGCCACAATCCCGCCTTCTGCCAACCCACCATTTGGTCAATAGTCCATACACCAGATGCAGCACCACATTGGTAAGGACCAGCAGGTGTTATAGGTGATTTGGTGATGAAAGACCCCTGATAAGTTCGGGACATTATACGTTTACTCCCGTAGTACCGTTGGATGCGGCTGCACCATAGCAAGAAGCAACACTTGCAGCCCCGCCAGTAGAAACAACGCAGCCCGAATACGTATATTTATTACGAATTGTTGACTTACTACCATTGTACCCTAAAGCAAATATACCAACACAAGCATTGCCAGCTGCCGAACCTTGCGCCGAAGCGCAAGTTGCTGCTGTTGCAGACGCATTAACGCAACCAGAATATGTGTATTTATTACGGGTAACTGTGGTTGACCCAGCGCAATTTCTTCCTAATGCAAAAATTCCTGCAGTAGAATTGCCCACCGCAGACCCGCATCGGGAGGCTACCGAAGATGCTGTTGCAGAAGCATTAACACACCCAGAATATGTATATTTGTTACGAATGGTTGTGGCAACAAAAGAAGTATTGCCACCCAATGCAAAAATTCCCGTAGTAGAATTGCCAGTAGCAGCGCCTTGTAAAGAACCTGCGCTGGCTGCGGTAGCGGAAGCGTTAGTGTCACCAGAATACGTATATTTGTTTCGGGTAGTTGACGGAGAACAAGCTATACAGCCTAATGCAAATATTCCAGTTGTTGAATTTCCTGTGGCGGATTGATAATTAGAAGCGCAAGTTGCAGCTGTAGCAACTATATTAGTATTATCAGCATACGTATATCTATTGCGAATAGAAGATCGGGAGCCAACGCTTCCCAAAGCAAATATACCAACGGTAGAATTACCTGCTGCCGACCCTTTTGTTGAAGCGCAAGAAGCTGCTGTTGCCGATGAAACAACGCAACCAGAAAATGTGTATTTATCGCGGGTAGTTGATGCCCCCGGTGCTTGTCCTAAAGCAAATATGCCAACAGCCCCAACTGCTGGTGGTGGATTAGGCCAATTACTAGCCGCCACCGCTTGCATCTGCTGTACTAAGTTCCATGAGCCGGAGTAATTAGGCATTACGCATTAATCCCCGATATTGCTACTGAAAAACCTACGTTTCCGCTAGTTGGATTGGCACTAGCCGCCGTACCAGAAGAATTTACGCAACCGGAATAAACATATTTATTGCGGCATGAAATGTAGCCGCCTGTCCCAGTGCTTAATTGGAAAATGCCAACTGTTGCGCTTCCTGTCGTTGCATTATAATTACTAAGTACCGTGGATGATGTGGCTGTTGCGTTTGTGTCACCGGAATATGTGTATTTATTGCGGGTTGTCGTTGGAACATTAGAAGCATTAGAACCTAAAGCAAAAATACCAACCGTTGTATTTCCTATTGCTCCACCTATATAACTTGCTGCTGAAGCAGCGGTAGCCGATGCGTTTACACAACCAGAATAAGTATATTTATTGCGGGTGGTTGTCGGATTTGTCGTGGCAAAACTACAAGATCCTAATGCAAAAATTCCAACAGAACATGTTCCTGCCGCCGATTGTCCAAACCCATTTGCGCTAGAACTTGTTGCAGTTGCTTGTGTACATGTAGCGTAGGTATATTTTTTTCTTGCAGCACTAACCGGAAAGCAATTATTTCCATTATACGGAGATATTGCTCCTGCGCCTATCGCAACAATGCCTACAGTGCTATTGCCCGCCCCTGCGCCGTAATTTAATTGATTACAAGAAAAACCACCGGATGAAACAGTGCAACCGGAAAAAGACCACACATTATTGTTTCCAACAATAGCTTTTACACTGTTCCCTGTTGCAAATCTTTGATTAAAAATAGTATTTGCTAAAGAAGTGCTTACCGCATTAGTGCAAGTAGCAAATGTGTATTTGTTAGTGACTTTACTAGAATTTCCTCCAAACGCAAATATTCCAAATGCATTAATTGGAGTTGCGCTATTGCTTGATGCGCTAAAAGCAGATGGACCATAAGCATTGTTGGCGCTTATAGTAAATGTGTATGCTGTTCCAACTGTTAAACAATTGACTGTAATTGGCGATGTTGTGCCAGTGCCTGTTTTAAAACATGGGCTTGATACGGCAGTGTAAGAAGAAACGGCACCCCCGCCAACGCAAGACGGCGCAGTGAAAGATACAGATGCGTTACCAACACCAGCAGAAGCGCTTCCAATAGTAGGCGCATTTGCTACTTTTAAGCTATTAAAAGCACTGATTAAGCCGCCAATATACCGCTTGGACATTGTATATCCTAAAAATCAACTGATGCTTTCGTAACTTATGCTATACGTAATACCGCTTGCCGTACCAGAAGTTACGGTGATTGATGTACCTTCCATAAGGTATATTGCGGTGGTCTTGTCCGTAACAATTAACGACGCATTGGCAGGGACCGAAACCGTGGATACGATGGGGTATGCAGTACCGCCACTAGGTGCGGAACCCTGTGCTACAGCACCGTTAGTGTAAATTGACACAGTAGCGTTAACTGCGGTTGACCCGTTTACGTTTGCGGCCACAATTTGGTCAATACGGTACACGGTGTTGGAGCCTGAAGCGTTTGCCAACAGGACCACTGCGGATGTGCCTGACGGGGTGTAGTAGGTAGTGTTACCTGTAAGCGTTGTAAGTGCCGCCAAATTTGGATTTGACATAGGTTTCGTCCTTAATTCTTGGAAGCAAAGCTGCCGTGGTGGATTTTACGCAATTCAGAAGCAGCAAGGGCGGCTTCCTCCAAATCATCAAAATAACCGTGGTTTATTCTGACTTTGTTCACATCCATGTAAACAAACCATTTACTATGAAATTTGCTCCAAGCCACTCCTTTGTGGCCTGATTTGTTATTAACAAACGTCTTTCTGTTCTGCATGTTTTGAGCGGCAGTGGCTTCCCGAAGATTCTCAATGCGGTTATCAGACGTGTCACCATTGATATGGTCCAAATGCTTTGGCACAACCCCGTGGTGATACAGGTAAATAAGTTTATGAACGCACCAATGCTCCCCATGAACTTTCGTCATGGAATAACGGTTATTGCGCGTCATTTTAGGCGTAGTCCCTATTTTACGTCCAGAATAATTGCCATTACCCATAATGGACTTCCTACGCAGAAGACTTCCGTCTTCCCGATACTCAAACAGTTCCCTAACCGCTTCTTGAGTAAGTGACACGTGAAACTCCTAAAAACCCAGAATCATGGAATATGCTATCGCCTGTGCC
>Ga0208106_1000171_pt1 | contig 25004 bp, 20 predicted proteins | sample CryBogCBE25Jul08_FD_184577 | JGI IMG/M metagenome (GOLD analysis project Ga0208106, IMG submission 184577) | Freshwater microbial communities from Crystal Bog, Wisconsin, USA - CBE25Jul08 (SPAdes) | ecosystem: Environmental > Aquatic > Freshwater > Lake | place: Crystal Bog, Wisconsin, USA...
AAATATAATTGCATATAGGATAAATTTTATTTCTATACTGACAGCCCTTTTTATAAATCCATAAAATTTGTATAAAATCATTCCTAAAATAAAAAATGGAAAAAAATTTAAAAAGAAATAATTCAAAAAATATGTATTTTCGACATTACCCAATGAATTAATTATAGACGATTCAAATATTGGATAAATTAGTGAAAACAGCAAGATAATAAATATAAGATATCTTTTTTTTATACAAAGCACCATTATTGGGAAAATAATATAAAAAATCCACTCCACCCCTATAGTCCACCCTGCTGGCGTCAAAGATTCAGCTATGACTGAAGAGGGGTATAAATTAAATAATAAAAACAGATTAGTAAAAATTGAAACCGCGTTATATATGTCAACATTAAATTTAAAATATTTTATTACAGCAAAATTTAATACAATACATATGTAAAATAGAGGTGCAATTCTAAAAAATCTTTTTATAATAAAAAATTTAAAGCTTCTATTATCTGGATTATTGAAGTATGTGTAACTTAATGTAAAACCACTTAGCATATAAAATAAATGAACAGCAAAACCAAAATGCTCAATATAAATCCCAAATTGTGGATATTTAAAATTCATACCCCAAATATAGTAAATATGCATTAATACAACGCTTACAGCAGCAACACCTCTTAAACCATCTAGTGAATTAATCCTATTTTCTCTCATTTTTAATATAGTGTTTCTGGATTTTTTTTCTTAGATATAAAGTGCTTTATAAATAAGTTAGGCTGCATTTTTATAGAATTAATAATATTAACATTTGATTTATTTTCATCCCAAAACCAAATTCTATTCAAATTTATAAAATAGTCCGTTTTATTTTTTGATTTATTAAAAATAATATTAAATTCAATATTATCAATAGTAATAGGTATTATTATTTTATTATTATTTTCTGTACTCAAATCTTTTATCCAAAGAATATCATCGCAAGCATTTTCTTTCAGACACTCCCCGGGCAGAGCCTGTATTCTTTGGCTTGAATAAGTCGGTATAGAACCCAACTCAATATTTTTCCCAAATAATTTAGAATAAACCTTTGAATTAAGACCATCTTGAGTTATTTTCTGCTTTAATATCTCAAATCTATTTACAGTTAAATAATAATCATAATTTTTTAAGATATATTTATATAATATTGGCAATCTAATGTAGTAAGGAATTCCGTCGATAAACCCTCTAGATGGGTCCAAAATAACATATTGAATTTTTTCTTTTTTCAAAAAAGTAATTATTTTTTCCTGCTCATATATTGGCGAAAGACTAAATCCATTTATTTGGTATGGAGGTCTCTCTCCTGCCAGCACATACAGCATTGGGTCGTCTGGCAAAGAATAAAATTTCGGCACTGACTCACTACCCCCCCGTAATGCCCTCAACACCTCATCCTCTTTAGCGAAAGAACTCAAATATGTCCTTGAAAATACATTTGATTTTAGATTGTCAAACCTGTCGTCATTAACAAATACCATTACTATTTCACTTAAATTTTTATACGATGCCAATAACTTCTTTGGTACCTCATAAACAATTCCGGAGCCAATTAGCGTAATTAAGATTAAAGAAGAAAAAAATCCAAGTATCACCCCCTTTAGCCTCTTTTTATTTTTTATAGTTAAATAAGCATATAGAGAAATTCCAAGTGCTGAACTATAAAATAATGCCCAATCTATTGGTCTAATCAAATGCTTTTGCAGCATCATTACACCTATTGCACCACACATTAATATCGCTTTAGCTATTTTTTCATTTTTTTCATTGGTGATAAGACTCTGATAAAGACCCATTGCCAATAGTAAAAAAGGGGTAATAATTAAAAAATTTTCTTTACTTCCAAATTTTAAATATTCAATATCTAATTTTGTAGGTATAGCCATATAACGAGCTACATCACCCATTGAGAGGTAAAACTCGGCAATATTTTTAGAGTAGCCTAATATATAAAAACTTATGCTAATAGCCACTAAAAAAATAATAGGTACTGCAAATTCTCTTAAAATCTTCTTGTAAATATATTTAAAATTTAAATTTTGGAAAAAATCGATTGCCATGATTATCGTAATCCCAAGAACGGAGTAGGCGACCTGTGAAGGCTCAATCAACAAGCCAAGACACGTAATCAACCAAAAATAATATATTGGGATAACCTTCCGACCGATGCAGGCACATAAGTAAGAAAAGCCAACCAAAAAGGGGAATAGATGCCTTTCTGGTTGTGGGAAAAGCATAAATTGCTCATTCGGCAATCCACCGAAAAGCATAAAAACTATTAACGCCGCAGGGAAATATTTCGAGCCTTCTAAGATTTTGTGCAGCAGATAAAGAAGAAGCAGAAACTCGCCTGTCATGATGCAAGATTGAAGGACTGTCCCCCACGGGGGTGACATATCAAACATAAAACTCAATCCATAGGGATACCAAAAATCGCCAAAAGGCCGCATTCCTTTCTGAATCATGTATGCCCAAGTAATGGCATTATCTGAGTCCCATTGAGGCACATACACTCCATTCCAAACTATTGCATGCCTTGCTACACCATGTAACATATTTGGAAAAAACCATAACAAAATTATTATGGAAGCACAAAAAAAATATTTCCAACCCAAGTGAATTTGCTCAGACTCGCATGGATTTTTATTTGCGCTAAATTCTCCTCTACAATAAATCCATAAAGCCACTGGAATACCAAGAGAAATAATTGTAGATACCCACAAAAAAATCATATTTGGCTCTAAGCTGCGGCCAGAAAAAGCAGCCAAACCTACTGCTTTATCAACTGTAATAGCTCCAAAATCTAAATTGGCTTGATTTTTTGCCAGAGCAACTACAAAAATATAAACAAATAAAAAAATTAAAGCGGCCGACCATGAATTTTTGAGGCTCGAAAAGAAGACAATAAGAGCAAAGAATATTGCTAACAGCTTTGTGATGCTACTAACTTGAGATAAAAGTTTTTCTATCTTATGAAGATATTTAGGATACTTAAGTTCAATCAAATACTTTGCATTAGATACTAAAATCAAATTTTGACCCGATCTGAATTCAACATATTCGTTTGTTAATGATTTATGTTGAACATTCATAACCTGCCAATCTGCAATTTCTTTTGGACTTAATTTATGCACGGCGCCAGATGGAGACAGGATTTCTGCACCATAAATACGAATATTTACGCCAGCCATTCCGGGGGCTGGATCCAATCTCATATACTCAATTGTGCTAGCACCAACCTTGAAGTTATATTGGTTTCGTGCCATAGCCTCAAATTTTGCCGTTATCGGCGGATGACTTGCATCATTTACCCATAAATTTGCAGTACTTGAATCATCTGTATAAACATCAATCTTAAAGATGCCTTGATCTAACTCCAAAGCAGGCTTGACATATGAAAAGCAAAGACCAATTGCAAGTATCAAAAAAAAAGGGAGCAAAAAAAATTTATTCTTATTGATAAACTCCCCAATTAATTTGTAAGCAGCCATAAATTTTATCTACGCTTCATTGTGATGCATGCCTGCGCTATTAAATTTGGATCGTCAATAAAATCTACAATCTCAAACCACTCTCCCCACCGCTTTTCAGCATATTCTCTCGATACCATAGCCCACCCATAATCGCTCGCGGCCATAGTATCAAAACCACCGCCCGAAGAGAGATATAACAGCTCATCATCGGGGAAATTATTAAATAATTCTTTCCAATTGGGATAAGACTGGTATATGTAAGACGCCATCATTTTTGCCCAGTCACTAGACTCAGGGTTTGAAGCCACTTCTCTACATAAAGAAATAAATGAATTTGATAATGTTGTAACCACTGCTATTCCACCAGGCTTCATTACTCTATGCAATTCCCCAATCCAATGAAGACCGCTATCGGCTGATAAATGAGAAAAGACTGAAAAAGCTGTAACAAGATCAAAGTAAGAATCTGAATAAGGCAAAGTTCCACGAGGCTCCGAAAGACTGTATTCGCCAACCGGCATTATTTTCTTACATGTTTCCAGTATTTCAGGCGTCACATCTACACCATAAATATTCTTCTCATTTAAATCTCGTAGAAACATCCTAGCAATTCGCCCCCAGCCCACGCCGAAATCTAAATATTTTGTATCTGAACCAACCTTTATTCCATAGAGACCGCCTGATTGCTTAACCTTTTTATAAAAGGAAAAAGCTTCGTCTAATGCAGCGTCCCACTTGTGGCTTGTAAATAAGACTTGCACATCCTCATCAGGAAACTGAGGGAACTGTACACCATCAACAATTTTGTTATTGATTGATTTTTTAAGAACTTCTAACCACGCTTCATCGCTTAATTGAGCAAATTTTTTATACATTTTAAATTCCTATATTGAACTAATTTAATTTACCAAGTAATGCATTTTTGCATTAGAGAACTGGTACTCGATTATTATGAAAATCAACATCGTCTATATCTTGGCTATGAATTTCGGGCGATGTAACAATAAATCCACAATGCCTAACAATCTGACAAAATACACGCTCAACTGCATGAGCTATTGTTCCATCCTGAGCTCCACTCTCCGGCTCAAACTCTATCTGCAAATTTTTCAAAGGCAATAAAGCTTTTGGATTAAACCAAAACATCGATCCAGCAAAAAACCCCAGCTTGGGCTCTTCTATTTGCCGCAAGACTCCCATTGTTATTAATAACTTAGAGGCATTTGCTTTATCAGCGCCCCAGAACTTAACATCTGACAGGTAATATTTAGCCACCCCAATCATTCCCACTTCACCGAACTCCAAAAGATCAATAATTTTCCTGGTTAAATAAGATCCACCAATTAATTGCCTATAAATATCTTTACGCCAACAATCTCCATTGGCACTATATAAACTCTTTTTAGAGTGTATTTTTAGCACGCCTGAATATTTATCAAGCATGCCTGTTTTATAAATTTCAAGAAATGGGGCAATATCTCTTCCTGCATTTCGATTTAAAAATACATTAGTAGATGCTGCAATATTTGCAAATGTATCAATTATTTTGGGGATGTCACCCTCAAATGGTGTGGTAACAAAAATATCAAAGGGATCAATCAAATTCTCGCGCAAAGACTGCGCAATCTCCATCAATAAATCTATGTAATACAAATGCAATACCACCGCAACCTTAACACCAGAACCGCCTGGCGAACCATAAGAAATTTTTGAAATTAAAATATCATTATGAATTATCTGGGCAAGTCCGTCCGGTCCATATGCATACTTAACTGATGATTCTGTAATAAATTTATTGTTAAGTTTCTTGAGAAAGTCTAAATTTACTCCAAACGGATTACTTCTCGCCACTTCAGTTTTAATAAATCCAAATCTCATGCCAATACTTTTGGCGCCATAATGAGTCCAATTTACCTCTTGCATATATTTATTAGGAGGGCCAAGCATGAATTTAAAGAAACCAATTTTCTTAACTAGATATTTTGCATAAAGAATTGGCGATGATAATTTCTCAATAGTAGAAGGTACAAAAATAGGCTGCAGAGTAACCCCATTACGAATTAACTCGGTTGATAAACCAATTTCATATTTAGCAATAACGTTAAATTTCGTATTTTCTGGCTGAATTGCATTAATGAAATTCACAAACCATTCGCTGTAGATTACGGACTTCCCAATCAAAAGCAAATAAGACTGAAGGTGTTTGCTAATTTGCTCTGATGCAGTTACACCCACAGCACAATCAGGAGATCTCGTCATCATTTCCGCTAAGGCATTGATAAAATTTGTCTTATTAAGAAGAATAAAGCTTGAGTTGACAAAAAATAACTTATCAAATGTTTCTAACTTTAGAAGCTCATTAAAACCAACACGATAACTAAAAAAATCGTAGCCTATATTTGGACGATTAATAATAGTTAAATTATTAAATTTATTAAGATCACATTCATTCACCCCACTGGTAGAAACCAATATAACGTGGCTACATTTTTCGCAAAATACCGAAACAATCTCACAGAAATTTTCATTGAGTCCGCCCTTTAAATCATAGTGGGCAATAATTGCTGCAACTTTCAATTTTTTGCTACCAATATTTTTACCGCTTTATATATTCTTTTGGAGCATTCATACAATATAGGGAAACGCAATAATTTTATAGAAAGCCAGCGCACTAACCTTGGCACGGGCTTGTATTTAATAGAAGATGGATTAGATACATTATGCGTAAACTGAGTAGCATCAGCATCAATTAAACTTTGAAGGTTTTGCAACGTTACTAATCGCTCTTTCTCCAAAATTTCTTGACTTAAATTATTAGTTATTTCTTTTGGTAAGAATGAAGATTTATAGGTTTCATCCAAGTAAGAGGTGCCCCACTTAAGATCCGGCTCTAAATGTGCACCTTCCGCCCATTCATTCCAGGCATTTATAAAAATTAGTTTTTCATCTGAATCTTTTAGATAATGATGCGTCCATAACCTTAAAAATTTCAGCCAGGCTCCATAAAGAGATGGTGCAGAATTCACAAGTATAGTTGGGGTAATCTGCCTCCTTGCAGTATTATCCCAACTCGGAATTATTGATCTATATAGTAAAAAATTTGGTTGCTCTCGAAGTATGCTTTGCATTGCTACTTTTCGATAATCTAAGAGCCCCCCTTTGAATCCATCCGAAAATTTTGCAGGCAAAACCTCGGGATGATTTTGTGGGCCATTGAATTTGTGTGGCGGAAATTCAACCAACGCATCCGCGCCAACCTCATCCGGTCGAGTGATGTCATAAAAATCAACAGCGACGATATGCAGACCATCAAATCCTTTGCGTATTGCTTCATCACGCCATTTTTGAACAGATTTCTTAGGATCTGGCAGGGCCTTAATACAATAAATAATAAGTAATGGCTTATTATCAACCCTTATATAGCGCGGATCATTAAATGCCTGCGCCAATGAGGCAATAAATCGCTCCTCATCACCCTCCAAATATTGCTGCTCCAAGAGCACACTCTTTGAGTCCCCATCCCATGTTCTAGTCCAATTTTCATTGGCCCAGCAGTAACAAAAATGCAAAGGAATATCCGACTTTAAAAACGCATCGATTGGAGACTCAAGAATTCTTTTACCGCTGAACCAATAGTAATGGAAACAAAACCCATAAATGCCGTACAGTTTTGCATAGGCAGCCTGTTCACGTAACACATTTAAATTATCAAGATCGTAAAAACCTAAGTCTCTTGGTACGTGCGGCTGATAATGCCCATCAAAATTTGGTTTTGCCTTTGCTACATTAGTCCACTCGGTAAACCCAGGACCCCACCACTCATCATTTTCTGGAATTCTATGAAACTGTGGTAAATAGAAAGCAATCAATTTGGCCTGATCTTTTATAAGATCGCTTTGATCAGGCGCAAACTGGCCCTGACCTGACATAGCCTTATATGCAGGTGAAAAATTTACGCTGTTTGAATCACTCATGGTCGACCAACTTTATATTCTTCCAAAAACTTTTTTAACCAATTCAGACCTGCTGCTGAAATCATCCTTACTTGAATTTCCTTTATCTATGCCAAGAGTTACAAAAAACTCAAATCCATAAGTTGGGTAAGATTTAATTACTTTAAAATTAATTAATCCTAGCTCGCCCAGCTCTCTAATAATTAATTCAAATGAGAGCGGGGAAAAATACCAGCCATGGGTATCGAAATATTCGTTAGATGCCAATTGCCTCTCAGCCGCCTCAAGTGCTTTTTCAAGACTGTGGCTCTGCAAGGCTAGATCCTCTTTTGTCCATTCACCCCATGCAATAGCCTCTCCCCGTTTTGCAGCATAAGCAAAATGATTAAAATGCTTTCTCAAAGGGTGGTGCGTATGCCTCTGCAAATATGCCTCTACCCATTCACCACTTGTAGTGAGCTGCTGATAATAATCAAAACAAAATTCTCTGTCAGGGATGACCAGAGAAATTTTTCCATCTTCCTTTAGTAATTTTTCACAATCCTGCAAAAATAAAATTGGATTAGGAATATGCTCAATCACATTGCTTGCAACGATATAATCATATGCTTTACTCGATTCAAACGAATCGTTGAGAGATCCTCCAGCCCATATCACATCAACATCTTCAATTGAAGATGTATCTACACCCCATGTGGCATATTTTTTCTTCAAGTCAATAGCGTTTGCATGATCCACTATTGTTACTGAGTAACCATTTCTCTTTGGTAGTATAGGGTTATAACTTGGGCCAATTTCAATTCCAGTCCCATCCAATCTGAGTTGATTGGTAATCATTTCGAAACGAGTCAAATTTGCAACTGGAAGACTAGCATTGTTCTGGGGATTATTTTCTAACGTCTGATCCCCTGCAAAACTAATTTTCCCAAACAGTTTAGCTTTAGCTACACCATAGTACCTGAGCAAATAACGCGAAAATAACCCAAGAAATACTTTATATGATTTATCAAAAACACCAATTTCAGCTTTCAAATTTGCAATTTGACAATGCTGAAGATTAACGTATGCATCCTTGTCTTCTATAGTCTTTTTTAGGTCATTGATTGTCTGATGCTGAAGATTAATGTATGCAACCTTGTCTTCTATAGTCTTTTTTAGGTCATTGATTGTCTGATGCTGAAGATTAACGTATGCATCCTTGTCTTCTATACCGGACGCAATCCTTTTTAACTCTTGCTCTTGCAAGGCTAGCTCAGCAATACGTGAGAAATACTGCCTAAACTCATCTTTATGTTTAAATTCTTTCGACAAAAAATTAAGTTTCTTGGATTTGGGGCTCTCATTAATCTGAATAACTCCCAATCCGTGAGAGTGTAAAAATTCGAAGTTATTTGAATATGTATCTTGTAATTCATTCCAAAATTTCCAGACGCCAAAATCACCCTTAAATACCTGGGTATCATGAAATAGGACAATCGCATTTGGAGCTAATTTTGGAAGCCATGTCTCAAAGTCATGCTTAACAGCCTCATAAGTGTGAAGCCCATCAATATGCAAAAGCTCAATTGACCCATCTTCAAAATTAGATGAGGCCTGATCAAAAGTCATACGCATCAGTTTAGAGAAATCTACATACCTCTCTTCATTTAGGTTATTTACGGAAATAAAAATCGATTCTTCATATTTCCCAGTATGACTATCACCACCCCAAGTATCTATGCCATAGCATTTAGTAAATATAGACCCCTGAAGCACGCCCTCACAAAAAGAGAAATAAGAGTGGCCATAGTGAACACCCAGCTCTACAAAAATTTTTGGCTCAATAGTTTTTATTAGCCATGAAGCGAAAGGTAAGTGCCCTAACCATGCACTCGGAGCATCAACCTTTGCAACCTTAGCATTAACGGCATTCAAGATGCTGATGTCCATTATGCAACCTCCAATCTTTGCACCTGAATATCCTTCAGAGGAATACCAATTAATCCTGTTGCCACCCTACTAGCATCCACTTGAAATAAAATGGCATCATGAATCCAGTGTTGCTGTTCGTGAAACTCTTGCGTCCCGCTTGCAATTGCAACTGTGACGCTATAGTTGCCAGCAGGTAACAAAGGCATATTAAATTCAAAAATTGCCCTGTACATTCCCCCAGCATCGAACTCCAAAATTTGGTCTAAATAAGTTAAATATGTGTTGTCCCCAAATAGAGGTTGCCCCAATCTATCTGATATATAAAAACCAATGATTGGAGATCTAACAGGCTTATTCGCTGAAACTTTTATCTCCAAGGTAACCAGCTCCCCGCCAACCATCCAAGTAAGCGGTGATCCAGAGGAATCAAGGATCAATACACTCTCAATCTTTGCGTCACCCTTTCCAAAAGAATCGGCGCCTGCGTCGAACTGAAACACCTTAATATCATTTCTTAGATTGCTATGATTAATAAAATCAGTCCTTTGATCTTTATAAGTCAGCGCCTTAATAGATTCCTCAGTCTTGTCTTGAGGTCGGAAGGAAAGATTTATATCACCCTGCTGATCTTGATAGAAGGCCTCAAGATAACGCTCACAGATTTCCTTCGGTTCACCATGCCCAACCAACTGACCACTTTCAAGCCAATACACTCTATCGCACAAGCTCTTTACGCTTGAAATGTCATGACTCACAAAAATAACAGTTCCCTTCTCCATAAATTTTCGTAAATAGCGCATACATTTTTGCGTAAAGAAAATATCTCCGACAGCTAGAGCTTCATCAATTACTAAAATGTCTGCATTTACATGAGCAATTACAGAAAATGCCAGCCTTACTAGCATGCCACTAGAATAAGTCTTAACTGGCTGATCTATAAAACTTCCTATATCTGCAAATTTCTCTATAGAAGAAATTCTATCGCTTATATCACTTTGGGATAATCCAATAACCGCTGCATTCAAATAGACGTTTTCCCTACCAGTAAATTCAGGGTTAAATCCCGATCCCAACTCCAATAAAGCTGCAATGCGTCCATTAACTCCTACTTTACCGCCCGTTGGAGCAAGAGTTCCACAAATAATTTGTAATAAAGTTGACTTACCGGAACCGTTCTTACCAATAATTCCAACCGTCTCACCTTTTTTTATTTCCAACGAGAGTGTATCAAGCGCAATGAATTCCCTGAAATATTTTATTGTTGCTCTACACCCAAAGAATTTTCTCAATCTTGGCAAGATAAATTGCTTTAGCCGATGAGTCGGACTTTCATAAATCTCATATGACTTATGAAGGCCCTCAATACGAACTGCAATATCTTCAGAGGACATCAGCAAACCCCTTCTTCGTCTTCTGAAACCATGCAAACCCACACCACATAAATATTACTGAGCCCATCGTATACAAAGCCAACATGCCCCAATGTGGCATTTTTCCATATATTAAAACCGCCCTTACTTCCTCAATAATAAAACTGAGGGGATTGAGCATCATCCAAAATTGAAACTTACTAGGCAATGCATTAATGGAATAGAAAACGGGGGATAAAAACATTAATATTGACGTTAAAATCCCAATGCTTTGCCCTACATCTCTAATATACACACCAAGTGATGCGAGAATCCACGATAATCCCAGAATAAAAAATACAATTGGAATGATGATCAATGGGATAAATATTACAGTCCAATTAAGGTACCCATTAAATACAATAAAAGCAATCATCAATACTAGAAAACTAACTATTGCATGAAATAAGGAGGTTCCGATGCTGATAACAGGCAAAATCTCTAAAGGAAACATTACCTTTTTAACAAAATTTACATTGGCTAAAACTAAGCCCGGAGATCGATTTACAGGCTCCGAAAACAATCCAAAAACAATCATTCCGCAAAATAATATTGTTGCGAATTCAGTGCTACCACCTGAATTATCACCCCCCCATCGAGCCTTAAAAACAACACTAAATACGAAGGTATAAATCACAAGCATCAATATTGGGTTAAGCAATGACCAGGCCAGCCCAAAAATTGATCCCTTGTATCGGCCAACAATTTCTCGTTTGATCATCTGAGCAATCAACTCTCGATTTCTTATCAAGCTCGCGATAAGGGCAAACAATCCTATAGACTGCAATTGATGGGGATTAGTAAATTTAGACATTCATTTTCAAATTTTTTTAATTAGTGCAGCCAAAAATAAACTTAATGTTCCGCGCCTAGTCTGTCTATACAGGCCGCATACCTCAATTAACCGAAAGCGATCTTTTAATTTTGCTCCTCGCATTATTTCAAACATCCTCAAAATATCTTGATGGTTTTTTACAAGCAAGTGATTTACTTGTTTAAACACTTCAATATTCTGCGTATTCCATTTTTGAAAGCGTCCTTGCAATAACATCCGCACTCGCTCCATCTTAACTGGAAACGAGTTATTTCCACCTACTAATGCGAATTCATGCTGGCGGTAGAGTAATTGTGGGTTGCGATCATAAAACACCTCGCCCTCAACACCGCTAATGATCTGATACATCCACCAATCGTGCGAAGGCACATCGACTGGACCCACTTTCTCCATCAATAATTTTGCAGCTTGATTAAAAACCATCGTATTACCGCCAGCAATACTTTGCACCAAAGCATTTCTAAAACTTGGTGGAAATACAAAGAGCGGTGACATGCCGCAAGGTTTTAATTTCTCGGTCACATATTTAGTGCGGCCACAATATAAATATGGGACATCGACATGCTGATTACCAGCAATATTTTCTAGGGCGACGGTAAGCTTACTTGGCAGCCACACATCATCTTGATCACAAAATGCATAGTAGTCAGCCCGAATATCAGGATCACAGGCTAGTGATAAAAAATTCTGGCAAAAGCCTTTTTGAGGGCCACTGCGGATAGTCAATTTCCCAGGAGGCCATTTCGCTTGATATTGCTGCAATATTTCTAGGGTTTGGTCAGTTGATCCATCATCACTGGCAATCACTACCCAATTTTGATGGGTTTGAGATTCCAAAGAATCGAGCTGCTCAGCCAAAAACCGTGCTCCGTTATAAGTACACAGCAATATTGCCACCAAAGGAGCACTAGAACTTCTCTCTAAATTGGGATTTTTATCAATAAAATCAGTCATTTATGACAATTTCTACCCAATTTTGACTAATTATTTGTAACAAAATAACCCCAAAAGCAAACGCTCTATTTAGATCTAAGGATTATAACGATTAAGGGGGGGGTAAATAAGTTCATTTATCCCAAAAAAGATCAAAAACACCCCTATTTACAGGGTCGGGTTGCTAATACCGTTTGGCAACCACTGATAGAGCAAGAAAATGGCGGTTTGACTAATATAATTTGCCTATACCTATGAATAGAAGAATAAAAACACTAATATCGTCCTGCTTAAGCAAATTTGACTTAGCGCTCATTCGCCAAAGCCGACTCAAAGCGCTGGATGAGAATGCTAGAGACTCTATAAATTTTGAGATGCTTTTAGCAATTCCAGAATTAGATCGTACCCAGATAGTGAAGTATTTAAGAAAATCCAAATCTCAACTTGGTCAGGATTTATTTGTGTTGTCTCAGACTAAATTTAAACAAAAAGGTTATTTTGTTGAATTTGGTGCGACTAATGGCGTTGATTTATCAAATACTTTTTTGCTCGAGAAAGAATTGGGCTGGGAAGGCATCTTGGCAGAGCCCGCTAAGTGCTGGCATAAGGATCTTGCGAAAAATAGAACTGCCAATTTAGAGACCAGGTGCGTCTGGCAAAAATCCGGCGCCACTTTAGTTTTTAATGAGGTGAGTGACTCTGAGCTATCAACTATTGATCAGTTTTCAGACAAAGACTCTCATAAGAAAAATAGAAGAAAAGGAAAGAAATATAGTGTCGATACAATCTCTTTAAACGATCTTCTTGATAAATATGATGCGCCTAAGGAAATCGACTATCTATCAATAGACACTGAAGGCAGTGAGTACGATATCTTGAAGCACTTTGACTTCAGTAGATATAGTTTTAAAGTTATCACTTGTGAACATAACTACAGCCCAACTAGAGATAAACTCCAGCAACTGCTAGAAGGAAATGGGTATAAACGAGTCTATGAGGAGTTTTCTAAATTTGATGACTGGTATATCAAATAGCAAGATTGGGAGCCTATAATTTTTTTATTTGTTAAAAGATTTAAGCGCTCTTAGAGTTTTATTGTTTATTTTTTTTCTAGCAGGATCTATTACCCACCCCCATTTATTAAAATACTTTGCAACATTGATAAGGTGGATCCAGAGCATCTTAAGATTTTTATACGAGGCTTTTTCATGATCATGAATAATGCATGCCCCCGGGAAAAATAAAGTTTTATATTTTTCATGAATCCGCCTTGATAAATCAATATCCTCACCATACATAAAGAAAGTTTCGTCAAAAAGACCGACATCTTTTAGGATTTCTAGGCTCAGGAGCATGAAACAACCCGAGAGAAATGGCACGTTCATTTCACGATTGTATCCAGTAAAGCGTAATTCAAATCTGTCTGCATTTCTCTCGGCCACCCTCCTGAACGGTCCAAATGAAAAACGTCTAAGAAAAAGATCTACTGGAGTTGGCAATAGTTTGCACAGATACTGAATATTGCCATCAGGGTAGGTAACTAAAGGCATCAAAAGCCCTATATTGTCATCTTTTGAAATCCGAGTCAGCATCATTTCTAGTGCATCACTCTCAAAAGAAATATCTGGATTGAGGACAAAATGAAAAAGGTAATCTGATGCAATAGATTTCTTGATAGCTACATTGTGACCGGAGCCATAACCAACATTGGAATTTAACCAAATATAGTCAATATTAATGCCTTCACACTTAGAAATATTTTGCGGGGCTGGAGAGTTATCGATAATATAAAAAGTATCAATGCAATTCGAAGATCGAATACATTTGAGCAAATGCTCAATCTGATGTTCAGGAGTATTAAATAAGACGACGGAAGCTGAAAATTTAGATTTGTTATGACTCATTAGCGAAGTGAGACTGATTTACCGAATGCATACACTAAAAACTTACAATGATTAGTCTTCTTAAAAATTTTAAGCAGGACAAAATGCTATAAAAAACCCACTGCCAATAATTAATGCATCCCATTCTTAACAAATTTTTATAGTTTCTTAAATCTGAAAATTGCATTTTTAGTAGCTGCGAGCTTAAGCCAGATTCACCAAAAGATTTCTTATAAGTGGCAACCAACGGGAGAGAAATTTTGTGAATTTTTCCTCCATTTAAGGCGACTTGCATCCAAAGCATATGATCCTCCATATGCCTTTGGTTATCAATAAACCGGTCTTTAATTTTTCCCCTTAACATCACTGAGGGCGTCACAAAGGGGTTTGAGATTAAGAGTGATTGATTTGTTATTTCCTTCGACTTGATCGAGTCAACAATTTTCCAATTAGGAATATTGTTGCCTGTCAAAATCATCTCAAAATCATGGCCACAAATATCTACTCCAGGATTATCATTCATGTAGGAGAATTGGATTTCAATTTTTTGAGGATGCCAAGCATCGTCACTATCTAAAAAAGCAATTAATGGCTGAGTGGCAGCCTCCCAGCCGCAGTTACGAGCACCAGCTACCCCAATATTTTCATTTAAAAAAATTAGCCTGACTAAATTAGGGTACATCTCCCCATATCTCATTAATTCAGCTTGAGTGCCGTCATCACTGCAATCATCAACTATGATCACCTCTAGTGGTCTAACAGTTTGCATAAATACAGAATCTAGTGCACGAGAAATGGTGGCAAAAGACCTATAGCATGGGATGATTACCGATACAGGAGCAGAAGATTTAGCTGAGCTCAATTCAAGAACTCCACTTTTCTGAAAATTGAAAATATAGTTTTTTTAGCTTTACAAATATCTTGCTACTCGGTTTTACCTTTAATAATGATAGAAAAAGTATGGCAAGAAAACTTTTAAACTGACCATTAATCTTAAATTTCAGTTTTAGCCTCAGCCAAAGGATCGGTACCTTCAAACTACAATATGCCATCCTAAAATAAAGCCTAGTAATTTGGTCAAAAACCGTTAACCTACCTTCACAGGAAGTTTTTTTCAGTAATTTATTAAAACAACTATCAATTAATTTAAGATTTAGATTAGAAATCGACTGTTCACGTAGTTTTAAAATTGAGTCAACTTCATCAGCACTGAGCCCAATAGATGGGGCCAAAAAGGTCCAATATTTTCCCTTAATTTTTTGAGATAATTCTTGTTGTAGGTTATGTGATGAGCTAGAAATTTGCCCCATGTGGAGCCGATACTGGAGCAAAACTTTGGGTAGATTTGTCATGGTGTAGCCTGCACATGCCGCCCTCACCCATAACTCATAGTCCTCTGCTGAGTCCCAATCTGAATCGTATCTTAATGATTTTATTACTTGCGTTTTCATCATCACCGTAGGATTAGCAAACGCACAACAAAATAAGAGCTCTAATTTAATGGCGGCATCAGTTTGTGCATGCCTCAGTATCCTATGATCAGTCGTTCCAAATAATTGTGCCCAAGTACCACAAATATCTGCCCCTGTTTTTTCCATCCATTTAATCTGATATTCCAGCCGACGAGACATGGCAATATCGTCTGCATGCATCAGAGCAAAATATTGACTCTGAGCCAAATCAAGGATTTCATTAACTGTACTGGAAATCCCGCGATTTTCTCTCTTAATGAGGCGAATACGTCTGTCACTATCTCGAAATCGCTTAAGCAGTTGAAACGATCCGTCACTTGAGCCATCATCGATAATGATTAACTCGAAATTTGCAAATGTTTGATCAAGGATTGATTGAATAGCTTCCTCGAGATACTTCTCAGCATTAAAAACTGGCATTGCTACAGTGACTAATGGCCTCGTCTCTAACATGTCAAGAGCACTAAAATAGTTGAAGTGTAATCGAGATAAAAATTCATAACTGAGCCCAGCCTCTAGGGTACAAATCCTTTGTATTGAGTTTTATTTCAAACCATTTCTTTGGTGCAACTACAATTTTATTTTGATTTGGGTTCAGCCAAGCCCCCCACCAACTAAAAGAACTATTGGCAATAATATGATGACTACACATACTCATGAGTCTCATATCGTTAAAGCTTTCTGACCCTCTATTATGATCAATAAATTCATGGCGAATTTTTAACTTTATGTTTTCTCTAACCCATTGAGGGTCGTCTGAAAAAATATACAAAATAGGGCTCTCAATATTTTGCATCATATAGTTAATTGCAGATTGATAATACTCCATTGAGCATGTTCCATGAACCTTATTTGCACTAGGATTAGTTACATAATCGCCGCGCCTGATATGCACACTGACGTCATTACCCTGTCCTAAATTTTGTGCAAACGATAAATTTTTACCCTCCAAAGGTAGCTTAAATAAAAAATCATTTCTGACCTGTTGCTCATGCCTTATGAAGTATCTCTCGCTTTGCCAATATCCCTCTAGATACACCCCGCTTGAAACATCACTAATTCCTGACCAGTAATGAAAATAAGGCTCAATTACAAAGCTATTGGGTCGAAATGACTTCATCATCGAGCGCCTCAGTATTTTTCTTACAAACGAATAATGAGTAATGCCCAAGATACTTTGCAAGTCTTTCGCATTAGCAAGCTCAGTCTCACAGGCAAAGATTCTGGATAACTCATACCCCTGATGCAATCGGTAGTCTTTGTAAGCTGAAATATCTAGCTTTAATGTCAGACCCTTATCCAAAGCCAAAGATCGAGCCATGGCATATTGAAACATTTGGTTGCCAAGGCCGCCAATAATTTGAGAAATGATCATGCTAATTTTGACGTAACTTTGTGTCGATCAATCTCAATGCGCTTGGATTACTCTTTAGTAATCCATAGATTAAGACTACTCCAAACATTCCTATACCCAGAAGAATGTAAAGATTTTGGTATAGGTTAGATACATTTGGCAAAAATTGCCTCATAGCCACCAATAAGAAAAATATTGAGATTGAGAATAAGAGGCGCTTGTAATCTATTACAAAGCTTATTTGCTTAAACATAACAGCACTCATCACCAATAATGTACAAATTCCTCCGATTAAGATTCCTGAAGCCGCCCACTCCATTGGAGCGTGCACTCTCCCGAATATAAAGACCAAAAAAAAGGTAGCCGCAGCCCCGGTTAAATATGGCAGAAAAAGTAGCATTGCTTTACGTTTTGCATGAGCTGCATTACTAAACAAATTTGATAAAACTCGACATAGTTCAATGCTCGCTCCAAATAGAAAAAAATCTACAGCCTGATGGTATTGCTCAGCCACAAAGATATTCAATATAAACTGAGCGCTAAGCATGATCAATCCTGCCAATATGAAATAAATTGGCATTATGGTGTTCAATAAATCTGAGTAAGCTGACTTAAGAATGTTTTGGTCTTCAGAACCAGAAATACGTCGATAAAATGGTGGATAAAGCACTTGCATTGCCAAAGATTCGATCAAAGACCAGATCCCTGCAGATATCTGAAATCCGACCGCTAAGATCCCCAAGTTAATTAGACCCCAATAACCTTCAATCAAAAATCGATAGCCACTTAACTGAAACCACAATAAACCCATTGCGATTGCAAATGGAATGCAATAATTAATTAATTGATTTTTATCAATTAAATCGAAATTTACATTCGGTTGATGTCTGTTTTTTACACGCAGTTTAAAGATATATCGTGCACCGATTGCTCCGACAGTCATACCAATGGCCTGCCCCAAAAACCAAGACGTGGCAGAGGGCCAAACTACTGATAACCCTGATGAGCATATCAATCCAGGTATCAGGGTTAGTATTGTCATCAATACAGATTCAACTCTAAAACCCAACATATTTAGCATTGGAATTAATGTCTGATTCCATGAGTATGCAAACACCATTAAAAATGTTGCTAATGTCATGTAGGCGAGCATTTCGTTAGAGCTACTCAGATTTGAAATTAAAACTGCGGCCGCACCTACAAGTGATACCAACACAAGATATTTGTTATAACCCCTCAATCTAGACATTAAAGAATTTTCATCCCACCACAAATGCGTATGTAAATTAATATGTTGCAACACAGGGTTAATTAAAAAGAGTCCGCAAAAAGTTAAAACTGCGTTCAGCAAGGCTAGCATTCCGAATTGCTCCGGTACTAGAAAAGCAGTTGCGATCCTGATGCTGGCTAGAGCCACAACTGCAGATATGGCTCTGCCGACACTAAGTATTAAAAAGTCAGTCTTGGATGTCAATTTTATGTCTTTTTATCTATAAAACTTTTTTGACAAATTCCGTATCTTGCGTTTGAAGCGATAAGCTTCGATCGCAGCTTTATCCAAAAATGTTATTGAACTTGGATCAAAATTCATTCCATCAATATAAACATTCTTGAATTTATGCATCACAATATTTGGAGAAAAAAGTCGGCTATAAGCATCCCACTGCTGACTCAGCTGAACCTTTCGGTCAAATGTGAAGAGAATGTCCTCTAATTCTTTTTTACCCTTATATAAAATAGCTTTATCGCCAAGAATCTCAATGTGGCTTCGCTGCGGAGATAGAGCATATGTTATGACGGGCTTATTTTTAATTGAGAACTCGCCACACGCAAGGCCAAAGCTCTCCCCTATTCCTCTAGCATGAATCATGCCATCGGCAGTATTGATAAAGCGCAGCTTGTAATCTATTGCACTGGTTCCCGGCAGGAACAGTAATCGATCATGCTTTGCAAAAGCATCAATATTCATGAAAAGAAAATATAAATCTTGACGCTGTTCCAAGACCTTGAGAATTGTCTCGTGCACGAACTTAAGATTAAAGCTGTCATTACCCCCATAACAACCTAATACAGTGGCTTCTTTAGGGATGCTCAACTCACTCCTCAAATCTCCCTCAACACTTGGCAGGTCAATCATATGTGGGACAAAAGGGATCTTGCCATTTGAGTACTCTTTAGCTAACCACTCTGATACAAAAGCAAGCTTATCCCCATGAAACTCTTCCGCCTTAGTCGGAAAAACTGTATGCACTGCGCAAGGGACGTTATCAATCAAATCGCCATCCCGCTCACCTGATTTGATCATGTACAGCAGGTCAATTTTTTCTCGATCAGCTAAGTTGGCCAACTCCTTAATATCCCGATAAGGAAATAACTTGAAATGCTGGGCAAACTTTTGAATTACTGCCGGCTCACTTTTTGCAGTCGCTTTGTAAAAAATCAGTGATTGGTTATGCAACAGGGCTTGATTGTGAAAAGCGTAATCGAATACTGCTATTTCAGTACCCCGAAATGACAGGCTATTGGTATGAAATCCAATTCTCAAGCGTTGCTCTCGTTTTGGGTTTGTAAAAAATCAGCATAGGCTCTGGCTAGGCCAGCATTAAGACCTACTTTGGCCCGCCAACCTAAGCGATTTATTCTGGAGGAGTCCATCCATTTTCTAGGGGCGCCATCCGGTTTGCTCGCATCAAAGCCTATCTTGCCTTGATAACCCACGGTTCGAGCTATGGTATTTGCTAGCTCAGTAATTGTGACGTCCTCACCACAACCCACATTGATGTGACTTTGCATAGGGCTGGTGTGTTGGTCATAGATACCTTTGTCTAAATTCATTACAAAGACAGAGGCCTGCGCCATATCTTCAACGTATAAAAATTCACGTTTAGGCGTTCCTGAACCCCAAATTAGCACCTCAGGGGCATTTGCTACTTTCGCATCATGAAATCTTCTGATGAGCGCTGGTATCACATGGCTATTTTCTGGGTGGTAATTATCCCCAGGTCCATAGAGATTGGTTGGCATCACCGAGCGGCAATCAATGCGATGCGATTGACCATACTGGCGGTTATAACTCTCACACAGCTTGATGCCCGCAATTTTGGCTATGGCATAAGGCTCATTGGTAGACTCAAGCTCGCCAGTGAGCAAAGCATTTTCTGCCATAGGTTGTGGCGCTAATTTGGGATAGATGCAGCTGGATCCCAAGAACAAGAGTTTCTTCACCCCCACCTCAAATGCCTGATGAATTACATTCGCCTCCATCATCAGGTTTTGATATATGAACTCCGCAGGATAGGTATTGTTTGCATAAATCCCGCCCACCTTAGCCGCTGCCAAATAGACCTGGGTTGGCTTTTCTTGTTCAAAAAAGTCTTTTACCGCTGCTTGATTCGTTAAATCGAGTTCTGCATGAGTGCGTGTCACGATATTGGTATAGCCCTCTGCTTTGAGAGTTCTAACAATTGCTGAACCAACCATACCACGATGGCCGGCAACATAAATCTTTTGGTTAAGATCAGTTGGCACGATATTTTTATATTGATTAATTCTCTTTACCAATGGCTACAGTAAAGCCATGCTTTTTAAGTAAAGCATGTTGTTTGGCCTGATCTAGATCGTTAGCCACCATCTCCACAATCATGTCATCGATAGTAATTTCAGGAACCCATCCAAGCTTAGCTTTAGCTTTGCTGGGATCGCCCAATAATGTTTCTACTTCAGTGGGGCGATAGTAACGTGGATCAATTTTGATAATGACATCGCCCACTTTGAGGCCTGGGGCTTTATCGCCTTCAATTGTTGCCACAATACCCTGCTCTTTCTCTGCCTTACCTTCAAACTTGAGCGTGATTCCCAATTGCTTGGCGCTACGAATAATAAATTCACGAACACTGAATTGCACACCCGTTGCAATGACAAAATCTTCAGGTTTATCTTGTTGCAGCATGAGCCATTGCATTCGTACGTAGTCTTTAGCGTGGCCCCAGTCACGCAAGGCATCAATATTGCCCATATATAAACATTTTTCTAGCCCCTGAGCAATATTGGATAAGCCACGCGTGATCTTTCGAGTGACGAAAGTCTCGCCACGGCGCTCAGACTCATGGTTAAAGAGAATGCCGTTACAGGCATAAATACCGTAGGCTTCACGGTAATTCACAGTAATCCAGTAGGCATAAAGCTTTGCTACTGCGTAAGGACTGCGTGGATAAAACGGTGTAGTCTCTTTTTGAGGGACTTCTTGCACCAAACCATAGAGCTCAGAAGTCGAAGCTTGATAAAAGCGAGTTTTCTTTTCAAGCCCAAGAATCCGAATGGCCTCCAAAATCCGCAATGGGCCAATCGCATCTACATCAGCAGTGTACTCGGGAGACTCAAAAGAAACCGCTACGTGAGACTGCGCACCGAGGTTATAAATCTCGTCAGGCTGAGTCTGCTGAATAATGCGCGTTAAGTTACTTGAGTCGGTTAAATCGCCATAGTGCAAAACAAAGTGGCGATGATCAATGTGAGGATCTTGATAGATATGATCTACACGCTCAGTATTAAAAGAAGAGGCACGACGCTTAATGCCATGCACCATATAACCCTTTTCTAGCAGGAACTCGGCCAAGTAAGAACCATCTTGGCCAGTGATACCGGTAATGAGCGCAACTTTTTGTTTAATTGTCATATCAATATTTACTTATCCAAGAATGTTTTAACTACGACCGTAGGTATCTTCAAAACGCACGATATCGTCTTCACCCAAATAGCTTCCCGATTGGACTTCAATAATCTCTAAGGGCTCCACCCCCGGATTCGCTAGACGATGGGTCTGGCCTTGCGGAATAAAGGTACTTTGATTTTCTTGTAATGTAATCACTTGATCGCCATTGGTAATCTCAGCAGTGCCCTTGACCACAATCCAATGCTCAGCACGATGGTGATGCATTTGCAGAGATAGGCTTGCACCGGGCTTGACCTGAATGCGCTTGACCTTAAAACGCTCGCCCTCATCCACGCTGTCATACCAGCCCCACGGCCTTGCCACTTTGCGATGGAGATTTTTCTCTTCCCGCTTTTGCGCCTCTAACTGCGAGACGATGTGTTTGACATCTTGGCTATTGGCTCTATCGGCAACCAATACCGCATCTGCCGTTTCAATAATGACTAAATTATCAATACCTACAGTGCTCACTAATCGGGTACTTGCGTGTACTAAAGAATTTTTAGTATTAGCTAGCAAAGTATCGCCACTGGTGACATTGCCATTGCTATCCTGTGATCCCACTTGCCATACGGCATCCCAGGCGCCTAAATCATTCCAGCCGGCATTGAGCTCAACCATCTTGACGCTAAAACTGGTACCTGGACATTTTTCGATGACGGCGTAATCTATTGACTCGCTCGGAATGGTTTTAAACACATCTTTATCGGGCCGAACAAAACTCACCTCACCGGATTGATCTTTACTTTTACCCTGCCAGGCAGTTTCTGATGCGCCAAAAATGTCGGGCCTAAATTCTTTAAGAGCGGCTAACCATGTACTGGCGCGCAACACGAACATGCCGCTGTTCCATAAATAGTTACCAGCCTCTAAGTAGCCTTGTGCAGTTTTAGCGTCTGGCTTTTCAACGAACTTGGCAACATCGAACTCACCATACTGACCGTTATTTTGATTGCGCTCTATATATCCATAGCCAGTCTCTGGTGTAGTCGGTGTAATACCTAAAATGGCAATCGTCTTTTTGGCTTGGTCTGCATTCACCACTTTGATGCAATCTTGCAAGGCTTTAACAAAAGCTTGGGTGTTTTGCACAGTTTGGTCAGCAGGAGTAATCACTAGAATAGGATCGAGCTCTAGATTGCTGCCGCCATCACGCGCCTGAAAAGCTGCGAGTGTTAGCGCAGGGGCTGTATTGCGACCAATAGGTTCAAGCAAAAGCATCGCTTTGACATTCGGTAGCTCGCGCAATTGATCCAAAGCCAAGAAGCGGTGCTCTTCATTGGTGACAATCAAGGTTGGACCCAAGACGATGTCTTGATTGCTGATTGCATTGATGCGCTCTATCGCTTCTTGAAACAAACTCTGTTTAGAGTCTTTTCCAGACAAAACTAAAAACTGCTTTGGAAACCCGGAGCGAGATAAAGGCCAAAGACGAGTGCCAGAACCACCACAAAGGATGACGGGGGTAACGCTAGTCATATGGTCGATAAATCCTAACTTGTTTCAGTGGATTGATTTTATAGGCTTTTTAGGTGCAAACTATAAGCGTAGTATTCGTTATTTAAATAGAGGAGATTTTCATGAGTACAGGCAATATCCCCAAAATTAATTTACGCAATTCCCTATCAGAATGCGGTCAGTCTGTTCGCAAAGAGAACTTTGGCAAATTTCAGAATTACAGCATCTCAGACTGCAAAGCTTCAATCGCAGCTGGCAAGATTAAATAGGGTCTACTTTGGGTGGTTTGGGTAGGCTTTACCGGTTAGGTTGCTGTAAATAGCCCCAGCCACCACTAGGAGGATCGAATCGATCATCACTGGAAAAAAGGCATAGCGGTAGTGCAATACGTGGCCTAGGACGGCAATCAGGGCAACCGCAGCGGCCGGTGGGTGCAAGCAACGAAGGATAAACATTCCCAAAATCGAGACGGACGCTGCTAGGGCTAAAGCCACCGTAATTGGCAAGTCGATGAAATGAGCACAGCTAATCCCCACTAAGGCTGAGAGAGTATTGCCCCCAATGACAGCCCAAGGTTGGGCCAAAGGACTTTGCGGCAGGGCAAAAACCAGCAATGCGCTCGCCCCCAAGGAAGCCATCAACCATTCATCGATACCCACAGTCTCACCAAGGTACTTAGCGATAGTGAGTACTAACATTATTCCAAGAAATGCTCCAAAAAAGGCCCTAGTACGCTCCTGCCAACTCACTGGCGGCTGATCTCCACCCAGATAAAAGGAGTAGTGCTCAAACACTTCTTTAACGGTACGCATCCCCTCTTTTTAGCAGGTTTTAGATTAACCAAAGAAAAAGCCACCCTGGGGTGGCTTTAACTTGATCACCGCTCAGGGCAATCAATACTGTAGAAGGGCTGACTTAGCCAGCCTTCTTGTTGTATGCAGAGCACCAGCCAGCGCTATGCACTTGCTTCCCTGCAAAGAGAGCACAACCGCCAGCAGCAGAACCTGCAGCGCCTTGATAGAGAGCGCAGTTACCGCAATGGGAACCGGCCACAAACTTAGGGTACTTTGCTTTGTCGACTTTAGAAGCATCAGCTACATAACCCAAAGCAACAGCCTGGGGATCAGTAGGAGAAACCATGGCTTGCGCTTGCACTTTGCTATTTAAAGCCAAAGTAGCAGCACCAGCAGCGGAAAGAATCATGAATTGGCGACGACTGTTTTGCATACGATCTCCAGAAGGTTAAGGGAAAACACAAGAAACTGGAAAGAATCATAAAACAGAAGGTTTGCCGATGTAGCCAGTCACTTAAGAGACTGATTTCATTCACTATTTACTTGAGAATTATTCTCAAAGGAGAATTCATCCAACACTTTGAGTTTTTAATGCCAACCCTTGAGATTCATACAAGAGATGCGTTGCTTGATATGCGCACCGCTATAAACCTCTGGATAAACCGCAAGACAATCGTTTAAGTCTTGATTAAAAGTTTTAGCATTATTTTTTGCAGGGTCGCTATTGGTCTTGGGGAACTGTGGGCCACTACAAGCCAATAACCCAAACACCAGTAAAGATAGCGTTG
>Ga0208106_1000172_pt1 | contig 24879 bp, 37 predicted proteins | sample CryBogCBE25Jul08_FD_184577 | JGI IMG/M metagenome (GOLD analysis project Ga0208106, IMG submission 184577) | Freshwater microbial communities from Crystal Bog, Wisconsin, USA - CBE25Jul08 (SPAdes) | ecosystem: Environmental > Aquatic > Freshwater > Lake | place: Crystal Bog, Wisconsin, USA...
GTCATACCCAATAACATAATGTGTATCAGTTGCTGGTTTTCCTCTAACCTCAAAGGCAATGTCTAAACAGTCTCTGACAATCAACTCGGCGAACTTTTCAATTTCATCAAGATCAATCAACACTTGAGCACCTCGATGTGTTGATTCAGTTTTTGCACACGCCTCACGTTCTTTTTCTGCTACCAGTTTGGCAAAGGATTCAAGACCACAATATGTTATTTTCATAACATCGTATTCATCTGGGTTTGAAGAACGTCTTGCACCAGCCTGTTTAGCCATTTTTATGATTTCATCGTTGGTCATTGCATTGGCCTCCATTGTGTCCTCGGCTCATTGCAATGCTTGATATAAAAATGAACTAAAAATGCAAACACTTGGACATAGGTCATTTTCACACCACTGTCTGCAGCCAGTTTGTCCCTGATCAAATCAATTTGCTCTGGCACATACAAAGTTATACGTTTGGTTTTGCTCATTGCTCATTTTCCCTTTTGGTGATTTCATCCTGAATGTACCAAATCGCCTTTTTTAAATCCTCAATGGCATCTTGCTTGAGGTCACACCGCCAAATGTATTTGACTGCATTGCCCAAGTTGAATCCCATGTGCCTGGTGATCTCAATGCACTCGATGCCTGATGGATGATCAGTGTAATGTGGTGGATGATTAATCAAATCGGGTTTCTTTCTCATGTTGCAGTCCTTTCATTGGTTGGTAATTTCTTTTTTTCTTTGGTCAAATAACGCTCGAGTAAATCTTGAAATCGGTCAATCAATTCCCAGTTGACATCCTCGGGTTTTGATTCGACAAGATGATCGATAATTCTTGCTGCTTGTTTTAAGAGTATTTTTTCCATAGGATTAAATGATTTGGTTAATGACATTTTGTTTTTTGAGGATTTTTGAAAGAATGGTGTGATCCAATGAATTGGAAATTGTGAGTAGATAAATGAGTGGAGCTGACCCAGTTTTATTGATATTTTCCACTCTGGAACTGGCTTGTTGCAGAGCTGATGTTTGCCATGTGGCCTCAACAAAAATGACTGTATCGGCTGCAGATAGGTCAATACCTTCCTGACACGCTGCCAAATTGCCAATGAATAGTTTTGTTGTGCCATTTTGAAAGTCTCCAATGAGTTTTTGTCGTGCAGCTGCTGGTGTGTCTCCTGTGATGATGGATGGTTTGTGATCTTTAAGAATGGTGGCCAATTGATGCACCACATCTTTGTGATGGGCAAAAACGATCACTGGCTCATCGGCCAACTTGGACTCGATGAACTCTGCAGCTGGTTTGACTTTACGCATTCCAGCCTCTTTCATTACCTCTGATAAACCCTCAAAAGCCAGCATAGGATTTGGGTGTTCGATCAATGCATCAGCGTTGAATTCTTTTTCACGCTTATCAATTGGCAAATCAAATGTGATCAGTGAAGTGATTGGCTGCTGGTAATTGGTAAAAATATCAGCCTTGGTGCGTCTGAGCATTACTGGCTGCATGATGGATCGCAGCTCTGGCAAATTACTGGCTCCTGAAGTATCCAGCCCCCATGGTGCATTCCATAATTTGGCATATCGCAAACCAAAGTCATACCAGCCCCCCCGATAGACTCCCAGGCCATGCAGCAATGGCCACAACTCGATGGGCCTGTTTGGGATGGGTGTGCCTGATAGGGCATAGACTCTGCGAATGCGTTTCATCCATTTGAGTGCAGCAATGGTGCGTATGGTTTTGGGGGATTTGATTCTGTGGCTTTCATCCAGCACCAGAGTTTGATATTGGCCAAGCTCATTGAGTGAGCCTAAAACATCATAATTGATGATGGTGACCCCATCATTTTTTGCATTCTGTGCATTCACTTTGCCATTGACAACTGTGACGTTTCCATGGTAGCCAAGTTTTTCAAATGCAGCTTTCCAGACATTTTTCACAATGGCTGGGCAAATGATCAGAGCTGGCAAATGCTCGAGTGCTGCAGCTGCCGTTGGCAATGTTTTGCCCACTCTTGGCTCATCGGCCAGAATGGCTCGCTTGGTGTTTAAGAGAAAATCTCTCGATATTTCTTGATGGGGGAAAAGCATTTTTGATCCAGTTTTCAGTTAATGAATCCCCAGTATATATTAAATTTTGTGAAATTGTGGGAAATTTTGAGAATTTATGTTATAGTGATTCCACCAACACAATTCGGTGTCGGTATTTTTTAAACTGTAAACTGGAGTAAATATGTCAAAATTTGTAACTGGCAAAGGCCGTTTTTCTTTCCTCAATTGGGCCAGTCCCAAGATCAATGAATTGTCTGGAAAAGAAGAATTTTCCACTGAATTCATCATACCCAAAGGTGACACACAAACCATTGCTGTCCTCAAAACTGCAATGAAAGCTGCACTTGATAAAAAGTGGAATGGGAAATATCCAGCCAATCTGCGCAATCCTTTGCGAGATGGTGACACTGAAACAAAGCAAGATGGCACACCATTGCCTGATCAATACAAAGGCAGCTTTTTCATTCGATGCAAGTCCAATGAAAAGCCTGGTGTCATCGATGCCGAGGGCCAGCCCATCCTGGCAGCCAATGATTTTGTCTCTGGTGACTGGGGCCGTGTGTCTGTGACTGCATATGCATATTCCCAAGCTGGAAACAATGGTGTAGCATTTTGGCTGAACAACATCCAGCTGCTCGAGAAAGGTGATGCACTAGGGTCCAAAGCCTCAGCAGTGGATGATTTTGGAGTGGCCAAAACCGCTTTCCAAGATTCTAATATTCCTTTCTAAACCAATATGTATCAATATCTGCTGAATCAATTTGGTGTTCGTTTGACTCTCGATGAAGTGGCTGGAGTGCTGAAAGTGCCAATTGGTACGATCTATAACAAACGCTCTAAAAATGAGCTGAGTTTTCGCACATACAAAGATGGACTCAGAGTGTTTGTGGACACCAAAGATTTGGCAGATTACTTGGACAAAACAAAATGAAATTTCCAAATATAAAACAATACACACCAGCAGATAAAACCGATGTAATGACCACATGGAAACGATTCGGTTTTATCCCTCCAAGTGAAGATGCCAATTACCAGCGCAAATGGACACTGTATAAGTATTCAATCAACGCTGCTGATTACAATATCAAAAATGTTTGATTGGTATAACATTATCATGTGGGCAATCGCTCTTGGCTTGCTGGGATTGATTGCCTTTATTTTCAGCACCATTGGATTGATGGTTTATCTATATCTCAAAGAGCATTAGGTTCCACAGATTCTTTCGCATTGGTGCATCACTGCAATGCGCTGCTCTGCACCAAATAATCCCCCATTGATGATTTCTGTGAGTTTGTTGTAATTTTTGGCCTGTGCAGCCTCATTGCACTTATGCGTTTTCCAATACCAGCCACCAATTTGTGCAGCATATTTTGGTGTGCGTGCCAGGTCAGGATTGTGGACCAGATCAATGCCCAATGCTTGGCCAGCATGGTAAAAATTATCGTGCCCAGTCAACTGACAAATTGCTGATCCTCTAAACCTCCAGCCATCTCCTGATGCCTCATCTCGATTGCCCATCCGATTTGAATAAATGTGATTGGCAATTTTTTCTGGTTGATGGGCATACTTTAAAGCCTCATCCATCGATGGAAACCGCTTTGGCCACAATTTCATCAGCGTCTCTGGCCGATAATTTAAATTCTCACTCAAATCTTTAAAGTGATTTGACTCATATGAGAATTGGCCAATGAAACACGCCTGTTCTTCAAGTGTTGAAATGCCCCATCGATCAAATGTGTCATTGAGTGGGATCGTCCAAACTGGATCGATTTTCAGCTCGATCAGCTGCTCTGATGTAATCATTTCACGCCCTCATTGACTGTTTGCATCACTTGGTTATAGGTGGCAATGCAACTGTTGAGCTGGATGATGGCATTGTCTCCATCTGCTGCGATTTGGACAATATCTTTAAGAGCCTGTCTTGAAGACTCGGCTCCATTGGTTGTATTTCCGCTGGCAGTGGTGGCATCTGAATTGGCTTGTAAGGCACAACTGGTGGGGAGCTGCAGCCGACCAGCATCGATGTCAGCATCAATGCTGCTTTGCTTAGATTTGTTTTCATCTTTTGATTTTCTGAGTGCTGCGCCAGTTTGCGCCAGCTTTTTGTTCAGCTTGGATTCTTTGGCTCTTGCTTCTTGATTAAGCCTGTCAATTTCAACTTGATCTTCAGCCATGCGTCTTTGATAACCATGATGATCGCTGACATAATAACCTCCTGTAATGACCAAAAAAATTCCAAGCACTTTTAATATAAGTGCATGGGCCTTCAGCATTGGTAGAAACCCCACCAAATATGAAAGAGTGTATGCAATCACTCCACCGATCAGTGCAATGATTGCAATGTAATAAAACAAATCATCAAAAAACCATGAAAGCCAACTAAACATTTTTTGTGCTTTCTCGAGCCTGGGCAGTCCTCAAACGCTCCTCAGGGTCTTCCAATGTTGGTGGCCCAGCTGGTGGTGGTGGTGCAGTCCAGCTTGGTGATGCTGCAGCCATGATGATTGGCGCTGGTGGTGGTGCGACATATGCAGCAGTATTGCCTTTGGCTGCATTCATCATGTTGGTGGCCTCATTGCTGATGCCCTTGGTCATAATACCGCCAATGCCCCCCACGATCAAAAGCACAATGTCATTGAGCATTTTGGTAAATGCCTGGTCAATTGGGGCCATGGCTTTGATAGGCTGGCTCACAAACATCACGCTATAGATCAGCGTGACCACGATGAAAAACAAAATCAAAGTAACGACAATGATTACAAATGCCCTGACTCTGACCTCGATGTCATCTGCATTGAGTCTGTCCTTGGGACTGTTGAGTAATGCCAGCAGTATTTCCTTCAATTTTCTTCTCCAATATTGGGGCCACTAAATAATCTGGACAATCTTGATCAAACTCACATCTTGGCCTTTGACAAACATCTTTGCTGAAGTTTTCAGGGTCTTGACAAAAATACCGATATTGATCATGGCAGCCAGCCAACAACATCAAAACAATCAAAATCAGATATTTCATTTTCCCTCAATTCTGGTCAAAGCCTTATCAACTCGAATTTCCATTTTTCTGACATCGGTATACATCCACGCCAGCAATGGCAAAAAAAGCAAAATCACAATGAGCAAAATCACAATCAATATTAAAGCTGGTGTGTCAGACTTAGAATCATTCCCCACATCCACAGAATCATTAGAACTGTAATTGCTGAAACCACCATTCGATTTTTGATTAAATCCGCTTTTTGGTTTCGTTGCCATTGTGCTTTCCTCTTTGCCAACAACTCCTCTCGTCTTGCAAGTGCTTGGACATTCGCAATGTGCCCAATTTGTTCATTGACCCTTGAATACAAATCTTTCAACTCACTTGGTACATGATAGACCATGTAATTTGAAAGCTCAGAATTCAATTTTTCCATTTGTAAATCAGCAATGACCAACTTGATAGCAATTTCGTTGCCTTCTTCATTGGTAGCGTGCAATGCCAGCTCCTCTTGTTCTTTTTTATAGTTTTTTAGGCCATTGTAGGCTTGAAAGAATTTGATCAATGCATCACTCACTTGCTGGTAAATGAGATTTTCATCAAACTCTGGTGGTGGCTTTTTTTTCTTTTTGGCAGCTTTTGGAGCTGCTTTTTGCACATTTTGTGCACTTTCTGCGTTTATTTTTTTATCTTGGCCAAAAATAGCAGTTAAAAATCCAAATAATCCTTTCGCTTTCTTTTGGACATCTTTGGCATCTTTGACAATGCCATCAATTTCTTTGACTGCATCGGTGACAATTTGCCGTCCTTCCTTGTACATTTCACACGCATCTTTGCAGAGTTTGAAAGCTCCACTTGCAAGTGCGACAAGGGTAAATGGATCAATTTTTAGAACCCAAACAATTTATGAGCAAAGGTGGCTGCCACGCCTGGTCCAAGCAAAACCAAAGCCATCACTGTATAAAGCAAATACTCAATCTTGGTCATTCGCTTTTCGCCAGCCGTCAAATGTTCTTGGATGATCCTGTATCTTTCAGCACATACTGCCTCATGCACTGCCAGTCTTTTGTCGATTTCAGCGTCCATTGTCCACCTTTAAATGATGGCCAATTTTAAAACAATTCCAATGCCTTGACCACCTCATCAGGATTGACAAATGCATGATGTTTGTATTCTTGGTCTTCCCACCACAAAAACTGGTCTTTGGCCAGATAATCCCGACTTTTAATCAAATTGACATTCTCTGGATGGCCAAAGATCAATGGATCGGATACTGACCAAAGCACAATGCCAGGTTTTTTTTGTATGTATCCCAAATGCTGAAAGAATGAATCGCATGAAATCCATGTCCGACATTGCATCAACAATTCTTTTAATTCATTTAATGGCAAATCGGGTCTGAAGTCTGGCCATATTTGCTTTTCACCACTGACACCAACTTGTATTACTTTTTCTTTAATTTGCATCAATAAAACTGACCAATATGGGTAATTTTTAGGGTTTTCCCGACCATTCATCAGCTTTTTTGAGTATGGGGAAACAATGATCATAAGTACATCTTTCTGAATGCTGCATTCAATGAGTCAGTCCATTTCCACTGCGCCATCTTCAAATATATATTCCATTGGTCGATGTCACCAAACAATGCTTTGGCTGCAGCAATCGATTCGCCTAGCACGATGTCTGGATAGCAGCTGAACACAATTGGATTTTTAATGTAAGGCAATATTTCAGAAAATACCAAATGATCACCCATGCCACAATTGAGCACAACAATTGTGTTATTTTTAAACTTTTGAAAGTTTTGAAATATTTGCTCATCATGCGCATACATTGATTGATCAGTCTCTGACCTAATGCCACCACTGGGATTTTTCAAATGCCAAGTGACCGCATTGGGCACCACATAAAGATCATATCCTTTTTGATGTAAAGCATTGCTAAACAATGTTTCTTCCCTGTGGGCCACTTTTGAAAGCCCCAAATGATAATCCACAATGCCAGCTCGATACAAAAATGAGCAATGCAAATGCTCGACCTTTTTGCGTTTGTGAATATATTTCCATTGGATGTTTGGCTCTGCATCGATGTTGGCCATGGTGGCCGTTGGAAATGAATTCTCAAACTGCAATGGTGGTGTCAATATCGATCCACCAACTGCGCCCAAATTGGGATCATGCAGCGTCCAGCTGAACAATTCATGCAGCACATTGGCCTCTGGAATGGCATCATCATCCATGCGCCAAACCCATTTATATCCCATTGTGTTGGCCGCTTGATGGTTGTGGTGTGTGCCTTTTTTAGCAGCAAACCTCCATTCCCATTCGATGCCTTTGATGTCCATCATTTGAAACAGATTTTTATAAATCAGCTCATCTCTGACATCTCTTGGATTTTCATTGTCATCAAAAATGACCACTTTGTCTGGCCGTTTGGTCTGATTGATGATGGCAGCCAAAGCCAATGGCAGCGTTGTGTCATATCGGCCTCGAGTGCCAATGCTGCATAAAACCTTATCCACGATCCCACCTCAGAATCATCAAATTAAATCGATTGTGTTCAGTGATTGATCTTGGCTCTGGTGTTATTGCACCATGTTCGCTGATGTATTCCACATCAAAATCAAAGAAATTGGTTTCATTGAGGCCATGCAATTTGTGGTGTTCGCCCCAAAAGCCTGGTGGCTCATTCCATGGCACTGTGATCAATAATCGATTGCAATGCTTTTTCAGCTTTTCAACAATGTCCAAGCCATTGTCCAAATGTTCGATCACTTCAAAAGCAATAATGGTGTCAAACTGTGCCAGCTGGATTTCATTGATGTCAGCACATGAAAACTTGATGTTTTCACCCCATTGCTGATCTTGAGCCACATCGATGATGATGGGGTCATAATCCAATCCCAAATACTCGATGTCATTGGGTAAAAATTGAGTGCCAAATCCAGTGCTGCAGCCAATTTCCAAAATCTTTTTGCCACGCAAATTTCGATTGGCCCACATATATCGTGTGGCCTCTCTAGGATAAACTGGATCGCCTTTCAGAAAAACTGCACGTTCATAATTGTTTGTGAGTTTCCATCGATAATATTCTGGATTGTGCTGCTTGGCAAAATTCAGCTCATTGATCAAGAGCATTTGCTCCCATGTTTTGTTTTGTATTGTCATTTTTTATCCTATTTGGTGGGGTACTCATTTATTTCTGTGCAATAACGTGCAACAACGATAGCAATGACGAAAAGAATTGTTCACGTCAGGTTTTCAATTTTCCCCCAATAAATTATACTGTTTTGTTTTCAACAATTGGGGCAACATAATCAGGATTATGAGGCCAATTATTCCATGTTCTTGGGTCTAAATTTCCACTTGTAATTGTTTCAGGAATGTCTCTCAATGTTTGCCTGTATGTTGCCCAAGCTGCTTTTTTGGGGCTTGGATTGTCTGGTGTTTGCGTGTAATCACACGCAGTCAATAAAGCATTTCTAGTGGCTCTGATGCCAGCCAATGCACTTGCTTTGTTTGCCGTGATTTGGTCAGCAGTCAACTCTACAACTTTAACCAAATCTACCATTTCATTGTTAATGATTGGTGTTGATGGCTCAAGAGCTTGTGTCAATGGGTCGTATGTCAAATACAAATTGCATTGCATACATGAGTTTTCTGTTAACCACTCAGCATTTGGTCCTGATGATGGAAACGATACATTGGGAAACAAATCCCTGTAATCACCCACTTGAGTGACTGCGTTATTAGAAACAATTGCAATTTGCATGGTTTACCTCAATAGTTGGGGAATGCTGATGTTGGTGGTGTAAAGTTGGATGTGTATCTTGCATAGCCATTAGTGATTCTTATGTCATCAAGATAGCCTTGAGTGTAATATGTTGAACCACTATATATAGCTTTACCTAATAACAATGGCCCAGATATAATTGCTGAAGATGTACTACCTGTTTTTGCTATCCCATTTACATAAAGTGTTATTGATGTTCCACTTCTTACAATTGCAAGATGATACCAATTATTAATTGGTAGACCAGTTGCACTAGAGTAACTAACATTATTTATATAATATGTGGGTAGTTGGCTTGTTCCAATATAAAGATACAAACCATTAGATGCAAAGTCTGGACCAATTTGTATACTTGCAGAATTTACACTTGCATTTGATTGATAAAACCATCCTTCAACAGTAAAGTCACCTGACAATGTTGTTATTGTTGAATTTGGATAACTTACAAAATCACTTGTTGCATTATTTAAATATATAGAACCAGTACCATATTTTTTTACACTTGTACTGATTTGTGCTGATCCACCTGTAACACCATCATTCATCATGGCATTGTCGTAAATGCCAGCGTTTTGCATACTTAACAATAATTGAGTATTAGTAATTGCACTCAATGGAGCAGTTGGAGGAGTAAAATTAGTTGTATAAACTGCACTCCCGTTAACAATTCTAAAATCACTTGAGTATCCATAAGAAAATCCACTGCCACCACTTACTGCTTCAGCAAACAAATAAAAACCATTTGTTTGATAAATTGCACTAGAAGATGTTGTCGTTGTTCCAGCAACTCCATTTATATATGGAGTAAAAGTATTTCCATTACGAACCAATGCAACATGAATCCAAGTATTCAATGGAGCAGAGTTTGCACCCATACTAACAGCACTAGCAATATTCCAAGAACTTCCATTACTACTAAGATAATACAAAAAACTTCCAGAGTTATAAACAATTCCAAACGAATCTGTTGTTGTTCCTCTAACAATATTAAAACTTGATGTAGATGTTAAATACACCCACAATTCAACAGTAAAATTATTTGTAGAAAGATATAAAACAGAATTATTTGGTGTTACTAAATAATCAGTACTTCCATTAAAGTACCCACTACCACCATAAACACTTGTTGAATATGCTTGTGATGATGTAGGTAAAAATGGGTTAAATCGTTGTACTGATGGTGCGCCACTTGTTGTTATTGTAAAATTGTTTGTACTGTTATCAATAAAACGATTAGATTGACAAGTCAATAATTGTGTATTTGTTATTGCTGTTAAAGGTGAAGTTGGAGGTGTGAAATTTGATGTATAAACAGCAGTGCCTTTAACTATTCGCAAATTAGAAATATAACCAGGAAAATAATAAAATGTAGATGCGTATCTTGCACCAATAGATGATGTCGTAGGAGTTACTGAATAATTTGTAGAATCTGTTCCACTACCTATTGATACTCCATTTTGATATATAGTTCCAGTTGTTCCATTTTTTACATAAGCAACGTGATACCAAGTATTTGTGTTCCATGTTGCTGAACCTGAAATTTCAGTTCCTGATAAACTATTCCAATAAAGCACTCCAGATGTAATATCACCCCACAAAAAAATTGGTGCAGTGGTATGACTTGCATCTCTACAATCTAAAAGAAAATTTGTAGTTGGAGCCGTAGTAAAATAAATCCAACATTCAACTGTAAAGTTGCCAGAACCAAATGCAACACTACTTCCAGATGTCCAAGTTAAATAAGAAGTAGAACCATCAAAATAATTACTCCACAAAGTTCCATAAGGACTAAATGAACCTTGTGTAGCGTATCCATTACGAGTAATCGTAAACGCATTAGATGATGAATCTACAAACGTATTGTTTTGAGCACCATTTGTCCCATCACCATGCAATAAAGCAGTGACGTAATTAAACTGTGGGTCTGCAACCCCAGTTGGACCTGATATTTTTGCTGCACTAAACATTAGTAATTCAATCCAAAAACAGAGCCATAAGTATTTGTGCCATCGCAATAAAAATTGAAGATGTCATACTTACCGCTGGTTGATGTTGCTGTAGGTGTTGTACCACCTGACCATTTCAACGTACCACCACCCGCCCAAGTCAATGTGTATGAACCTGAATACGTCACAATGATGGTGTAAGACTTACCAGCTACCGAGCTTGGCAACGTAATTGTTCCATTACCATTGAGTGATATTTCTTGGATCGTTCCATTAGCCAAAGAAATGCTGAATGCAGTACCAGCAGATGGTGCATAAAGTGTTTCAACATAATTGGTGATTGTTGGATTGGCGTTCAACATCACCGATCCAGTACCAGTTGATGTTGTTGTACCAGTGCCGCCATTTGCAACTGCTAAAGTGCCAATCACTCCAGTTGTCAAATTAACTGTACCAAGTGTTTGCTTTAAATTGCCATAAGTGTCAAATGTGCCATCAGTTGACCATGTATCACCAACATTCAATGTGACTTTAACAATATTTCTTAAAGTGCTTGAATTGTTCAATGTGACTGTGATGGTCACCGCAGCAGTATCTGAATTTTCAATGTAAATGGTTTTTATCAATCTGCGAGTGGATGCAGCTGGTGAAGCCACCATGGTCACTTGAGTTGTGCCATTCAATGCGCCATCGCTTGAACCCTCAACAAAAGTTGTTCCATTGTCATCAGAATATGCAGTCACAAAAGATGGGTTTGTGGTGGCTGCAGCACCAGACATTTGGACTGTGATTGATTTGCTGGTTGTATCTAAAACTAACATGATTTACCCTTATCTTGAAATGAACCAAGAGAATGCTTGTGCATTGGCTCCAGCACCTGAGTACCCTGAGTATCCACTAAAACCGCTAAAACCACTGATTCCTGACCCAGAAAATCCAGAGTATCCGCTTATACCAGACCCACTATACCCGCTAAATCCAGAGTATCCGCTGATTCCTGACCCAGAAAATCCAGAGTATCCGCTTATTCCTGATCCACTGTACCCGCTAAATCCACTGTATCCGCTTACACCAGACCCACTGTACCCACTAAATCCTGACCAACCAGACACACCAGACCCGCTGTACCCGCTAAATCCAGAGTATCCACTGATTCCTGACCCACTATAGCCGCTATAGCCTGAAGTCCCAGACGCTCCAACTTGGCCACTAAAACCGCTGAATCCAGAAATCCCGCTAAATCCTGAAATACCAGAATATCCACTATACCCTGATGTACCTACTGCACCCGAAAGAGTGATTGACCAGCTGCTGAATGATGCACCACCATTGACATAAGTCATATTGACTGTCAATGAAGTTCCAGAAAACGCTGTGATCAAGCCTTCCATGTATTGGCTTGGCACTGATGTGGCATATACCCTGACATATTGGCCAACTGCAAATGCTGTGGCACTTGCGTCCAAGTTTGTGGTAAATGATTTGCTTCCAAGTCCCAATGAATTGGAACCTGATCCAGTCAATCCAGAATATCCCAATCCAGAATAGCCACTATAACCTGACGTCCCTGACGCCCCAACTTGGCCCGACCAGCCCGAAATCCCGCTATAACCTGACGTCCCTTGCGCCCCTGAATAGCCAGACCAACCAGACACGCCTGACCCGCTATAGCCACTAAAACCCGACCAGCCAGACACGCCTGACCCGCTATAGCCACTAAAACCCGACCAGCCAGACACGCCTGACCCGCTATAGCCACTAAAACCTGACCAACCCGAAATGCCAGACCAACCTGACGCCCCTGACGTCCCCAATTGGCCAGACCAACCTGACGTCCCGCTAAAACCTGACCAACCAGACACGCCTGAACCACTATAGCCCGACCAGCCTGATATACCTGACCCGCTAAAACCTGACCAACCTGACGTCCCGCTATAACCGCTAAAACCTGACGTCCCCGATTGACCAGCTGGGCCAACTATTTGGCCAACATTGTTCCAGGTCGTTCCACTCCAAACGTACAAATCGCCATTGGATGTGACAATGTATGCATCATTGGGATTGTTGCCTGTCGCTGGCAAATTGGCTGGTGTGGCCACTGTGCCTTTGATATTGATTGATGTTCCTTGCTGGCCCGAGTACCCGCTAAATCCCGAGTACCCTGAAATTCCTGACCCGCTATAGCCACTGATCCCGCTAAAACCAGACCAGCCTGAAGTCCCAGACGCCCCTACTGCCCCGCTAAAACCAGACCAACCTGACGTGCCTGACGTCCCTTGCGCCCCATTTTGGCCCGAAATCCCGCTAAAACCTGACCAGCCAGAAATGCCCGACCAGCCACTGGCTCCAGACCCGCTGAAACCTGAATAGCCAGATATACCTGAACCGCTATAGCCCGACCAACCTGAAGTCCCTGACGCCCCAACTTGTCCCGACCAACCACTAAACCCTGATGTCCCTTGCGCCCCTGAATAGCCTGACCAACCAGACGTTCCTGACCCGCTATAGCCCGAGTACCCTGAAATCCCTGACCCGCTATAACCGCTAAAGCCCGACTGGCCCGACCAACCTGACGTCCCTACTTGGCCTGACCAGCCGCTAAAACCTGACGTCCCTTGCGCCCCTGAATAGCCCGACCAGCCAGACGTCCCAGAGCCTGAATAGCCTGAAATACCTGACCCGCTATAGCCGCTAAAACCGCTAAAACCCGAGTACCCGCTAAATCCAGACACACCAAAACTTGATTTGTTTACAGTAATGATTTGTGGAGCTGGCGGTGTGACCTGAATATTGACATTGTTGTCATTGATAACTGTGACTTTTGTATTCATTCCTTACTCCACCACAATGCCATCAGACCGCACAATGAAGAATAAAAAAATAATGATATCTTCAGCTGGGGTCGATCCATTGGCTGGAAAACTGATCTTGATTCGGCCCGAATAGCCAATGCCATTGGGGTCTGCAATGTCCAAGCCTGGATCGCTTGATGCCAGGCCCCATGCACTATCATCCATTACCAATGTAAACGATCCATTGGTATAGTTGATATTGGTAATTGTAAGTGAAATGGGTGTGGGAGTTGGTGTGTAATCGCCAATTGTAAATGTCAAACCATTTCTGGTGTCAATCACATTGGTCAAAACTCTGCGAATGATCTGGGCATCAATAGTGGCCCCAGTCAATGGCAAAACACCAGCATCATTGGTAATGAAAAGATTCCAAAATGCTTTTTGATTCCAGACCAGCTCGCCTGAAAGAATTTGATTATCAAAGCCCGATATTTGAGACAATGAATTTTTATTAAATACTGCCATTACATTCCCTTACTAGGTAGTGACGCTGCCAATGTACTCACTGGCCCCGAATGTTTTGTATTATTTTTTGTTGATTCTAATGACTATTTTATCAACAATCAACTGCTCCAGCCATTTCTGGCAATGCTTTTAATGCAGTATATGCTTGAGGCACAATATTTTGAGTCATATCTGGTGAAAACACCAAATTAAATGTTACCAATGGTTTTTGATTGGCCTCTCGATTGGCTTGAGCAAAATAGACTTGAGCCGTTGCCGTTGCCGTTGGAATTGTCACACTTGGCACAATTGGTGGAAATTTTGTATAGTTTATATTGCCAATCACAATATAAGCATTTGGGCAGACCACGCCTTGATCTGTGGTGTAATTTTTAGTAATTGCCATGATTTTCCTTATGTGTAATAGGGTAAATAATAAGTGCCACCAGCATAACTGACTTGAATCAATCCAGCCAATGTGTGGCTGCCAACTGTAGTAAATCCAACAACTGAAATTCCATTCCAATTTTGAGCATTTAAATTGTTGACCAATGTACTGTTGTTAATAGTCATTTGACCTGACAATTCCAAACCATATCCAGTTAAAGATACTGCTTGGATTGCTGGTCCTGATACTGTACCAACATTAATTCCAGTACCACTTGATCCACCAATATTTAATCCAACTCCTGATCCTGTGACGTTTATTAAAACGCCATTTCCTCCTGAATAATTATAAAAATTTGCAACATATGAATAGGGGTTTGAACTTTCACCATAAATGGCATATGAATTTGACCATGTTGTTCCTGTGTCAAATCCAAATAATCCAGCTTGACCATTACCATTGGCCTCTCCATATACACCAAATTTTTGAGCATGAGTTGTATTGGCCACAATAGCTGCATATCCACCAGATGCACTATTGGCTCCATTGAATACCGCTTGCCCAGTAATATTAATATTTGAACTGCCTGTAATATTTAAATTTGATCCATTAAATAAAATATTATTTGATGCATTGCCCAAAGCAAAAAGCCCAGATGAATAAATAACTGCGCCTGATCCAGTCATTGAGCTGCCACTAATTGCAGCATTATTGGATAAAAATGTTCCAGTTACAGTTAAATTTCCAGTATTTGTTGAAAGAGCCGATAAATTACCAACTTTGAATGAAGATAAATAAGGCACTCCCCAAATTATGTTTCCAGTAGTTGGGTTATATACACCATCTGATTGCCAAAGAGACTGTCCAGCGGTCAATGTTGGTACTGTATAACTCCATGTGCCACCGCCCCATGATCCGCTTGGTGGTACAGATGTGCTGCCAGATGTTGTGATTGTAAATGGTGTTGTATTTAATGCAGCAGATGATGTTACTGTATAGCACGTTGTTGCAACTGCACCAGTTGATCCAACATACCCAAATGGAACAATACTGGCTGCAGACCAATTGATTGTTGTTGTGACTGCAGTCACTGAATCAGTCAAAGTAACTGATGCTGCAAATAATGTATATCCTACACTTGGTGAATCAGAAATTGATGTAAACCATCCGCTTGGTGGTGATGAAATGGTGTTGTTTGACCATGTATACGTTGATGTGCCTGAAATAGTTGGTATTGATGCTGCCCATTGATATACAGTGGCTTTGGCCATTTGCACGCCATTTACTGTTAATCCATTTTGTCCAGCCACATATTTTGAAAATCCACTTGACCAACTGACTGATGTGGATGTTGCAGTTGAAACATCAGTAACTTGTTTGCTTACCACCCAAAGTGAAACGCCAGACGTTCCAGGATTTGTTGGTACTGTGGTTTGCCATCCATTTCCACCTGTATAACTAGAATTTGCTCCAGTGGCCCATGTGTATGTTGATGTGCCAGATGGATCGCCTGGTGTTGATGATGACCATTGATACAAATAGCTGGTTGCATATTTATTGGCTGGAATCCCAGAAATTCCAGAAAAACCACTATACCCTGACGCCCCACTGGCCCCTGACGCCCCACTGGCCCCAGACATCCCCACTGGTGCCCAAACAAATCCAGCACTAATTGGGCTTAATGTAGATAAGCTGGTACCACTGCCAACTGTGTATGCAAAATAATAAGTCCCAGCTGGCAGCACTACATCAACAAACGTATAGTATGTATTATTTGGAACTGGCAAACTGTTCGCCGTTTGCACGTTGGCCCAAACTTTCCAATCTGATCCAGATGGTGTGGCCACTGTTGTATAGTACAAAGTGCCGTTTGTGACTCGGCCAGTTACTGGCACAAACACTTGCACGTTGAAATATGGAATATTGGCAGTTTCAAAATGAGCCGTCACTGTTGGTGCAGTCAATGAACTGAAAAATGTTGGTGCAGCCAATCCACTGTGACTAGTTGGTGTGTATGCAGTAATGCTTGATGTTGCATATACATTGGGATCATATTGCATCATTTGGAATGATGCCCCAAGTGATCCATCAGGCAGCGACGCTTCCTTGACTTGCATCACTCTGAATTGCTGATTTGACCAGCCATAGTAACTGTTGGTCACTGTTACCACATCACCAGCATTGACTTGAATGCCAGTGTAATTGGTGGAAAAACTGACAATCAAATCCAATCTGTTTTGCTCAAGCACACGATTTGCCAAATATTGAGCCGTGACGCTGCTATTGATCAAATCATATGAAATGGTGAATTTGTTGACTGGCTCATTTGGCAGCAGCAATCCTGATGGAGTTTGCAAATTCACATAACCTGGTTGATCTCGATTGCCCGAATCAATGAATCTGGCCTCGATCTGGTTGACCATTTGAGTGATGTCCAGCTCACTGACTGTGATGTCTGAAATGATATTTGAATCATCAAATGAAAATGTGGGGGAAATGGCTTTGTTAACCACTACTGTCCAAAGGCCTGTGGCCACTTGATAAGACTGCCATGAATCGCAGCAATTCATCATCAAATCGATGTTTGACAATGCAGTCTGGCCAGTATCTAAAACACCATTGAATCTGTATCTTGGGATCGATGCTGATCCTCCACCAGCTGGTGTGTAAGTAATCAATTCATCAGAATATGCATTCAATGCAGTGGCTGATGCAGAGCTGACAAATTGACTTGAAACTGCTGCACCATAAACTGTGTTGGTCATGTAGTCATACCAAACGTCACCAGGCTTTGCACATCCAGTGCCATTCAAATAATGGCTTACATGGAATGTGACTGGCTGCAGCGCAGTTGTTCCAAGTGAATTTGCATTATAAACCAGCTGCACAATGGCAAATGCAGTGCCGTTCATTTGTCGACCGCTGCTGACCCATTCTTGACCTGATGGAATGCCATTGGCCGTACTCATCACCGCTGATGGCTGGTTTGATGTGTTGATGGGTGTGATCGTTCCAGTTTGTGATGATGTGTACAAACTGATGTACAAATGACCGCTGATTGTGGTGTCCACATTGCCAGCTTGATCCGTTAAACTCACCACTTTTGTTTGATCAGTGCTATCAAATGCAATGATCTGATCTTGATAATAAAAATTGCTGGTGTCAAATGAAAATTGGCCATTTGGGCTTATGCAGCTGATCACCATTACATAATACATTGACTCTTGATCTGTGGTCAGTACCGCATCACAAAATCTGCCACCAGTGTATGCATCACCATATACCAATGGAATGCCAGCCGTTGGATCAGGTGGCACTTGCTGCCTAATGTTATTTTGCTGGGATTGTGGAATATTGGGGGCAAAAAGCCTTGATGCCACAATCGACACTGCAAACGTGACCGCCATTTGCATGGCCCCAGCATATGTCAAAAACTCCAATTCATATGCACCAGTGACAATCGCTGCTGCAGTGAAGATAAAACTCAGTAATGACATTTTTAAACCTTAATTGTTTTGTGTTGATCCAAATGTCACCAATGGCACTGGATTGCTCGATGTCGATCCAATCACTTTGGATATACTGCCAACTGTTGGCTGAGTGCCAAAATTGAAGTAAGTGGATGCAATGACTGGCACTCGATCCATGCTTGAATCATTTGGATATAAAAACCTCCAATTGGATGGATTGGTTTTAATTCCAGCAATCCTTGAGTCCAGCACCAATCGCATCGATGCTGATGAAATCACGCACGTTGCCACTCGAGTCCTGGCTCTTTGATCAAATTTTTCTGAAATGGCAATGTTGTTGATAATGCCTTGGTATCTCTGAAAAAACTGTTGCACACCGCCAATGGTTTGAATTTGATTGTTTGAATCAAGAAAACCACGCCATACAATTATTTGGCTGCCTTTCATATTGGATGCCAATACTGCTGCAATGATGTCTGGATTAAGGCCAGTGACTGTCAATTTCAAATCAACACTGGTTGATTTCATGTCTTGTTGAATTTCACTCAATCCAACATATGCTCCCATGCCTTGGAACAAAATTCCATTAATGGTCACATTTGACGCTGCATTGCAGAATGTATAAACCGCAGTGGGTGAACCAATGGTGCCAATGTTGATTTGAATAAATTCAGCGTATCTGATTGAACTTGAATTGAGTGCTGCAATGGCAGTGGACATTTTTTCCCCTTATGATGCAGTGATGTATTCTCTAAATACAAATGGACTTGACCACTCGACCCATGCACCATTGGTCATTGGATTCAATGTGTATGTGGGCAATTGTTCAGCCACCACATAAAAGCTGCAATTGTTGCCAAGCAATACTGGTGCAGTTGATGCTGGTGCGCCAATCAATGGCCGATTGATATTGATCACCGATCCAGATGAATCAGCGGTCACTTTGTATACAAATCCATTGATTGAAATAAAGTCACCAGCCAACAATGTGCCATTTGAATTGATGTTAATGGTTTGACTGTTTGGTGTGGGTGTTCCATTCAAACTGGCCGTTGTGGCCGTTCCACGCATTGCAGTAAACCAATTCAAATTTGTCGATTGAAAAGTGATGTAATCTGGCAGCTGACGATCCAAATTGTCAATGGCTTGGATCACATCTCTGACCTGTGGGTAATACAAAAAATTGTGTGGAGTAATGGTAAACACCCATGGCACTGTGGTCAGGTATTGGGCCACTGTCATTTGACCTGATCGAGAAACCTGTTGTCCAACAGTGCGTCTGTTGTTCACATTCATTTTTTGTTGAATTTCAACAATGTTTTGAAAGCCAGCCATTATGTTCGGCTCCTAGTTGTTGCAATGTTTTTGGTTGCATATTGATTGGCTGCCCAAATCGCACCAGAGCTGCCATATATCCTGTCTTCAAATGATTTGGTGTCAATGGCTTGGATGTTGTAATTGGTGACGTTTTGGACTGTTTGACTGCCCATACCGCCCAGCTGATTGTTCGGTATCACTGTGGAATTGCCTCGAGGTACAATCACCTCTGGGCCATTTTCACCAACAATGGATGGTTGGCCAGCATCGAGTGGACCACCTGTGGCATTTGAAACCATGATGGGTGTGGCCGTTTCCACTGGAGCTGGTCCAGTTGACCCACCAAAAATACCCCCACCAAATCCACTAAACATATTGCTAAACAATTGAGTGGCCTGTGCCTTGATTTGAATTGCAATCAAGTCAGCAATAATGCTTTTTGCTAAATCAGAAAAATTCAATTTCCCTGTTTTTACAAAAGTTTCCAATGCTGAAGACATTTGATCAACAACAGTGGTAAATGATTTTTTCCCAACATCGGCCATGGTTTCAGCATTTTCTTTGTATTGTGCAAATGCCTCATTCCATCCAGTTTCAAATTTTGTCCTGGCCTCTTGATTGGCTGCCACCACTTTTTGTGTTTGTTGCACATAATAATCTGTGGAAACCTGAACCAGTGTTTTTTGTCTTTCCAGCTCTGCTTGAAGTGCGCCAGCACCAGGCCGTCTTTTATCGATTTGACTCATCTTTTGATCGATGGCATCCAATTCTTTTTGTTGATTGTTCAAAACTGCATTAATTGCATTTTGCATTTCAACTTCATTTTTGGTGAGCATTTTGTCTTTTTCTTTTTGGCTCAACATTTCCAAATTTAATTGTTCTCGATTTTGATAGGCAGCAAATAATTCTTTTTCTGCCAAAATTTGTTTTGAATAAGATTCAATAACTGGTCTGTTTATATCTTCTTTTTTAGGTTTTTCTTTTTCTTCTGTTTTAGGTGGGTTTAAGATATTTGACTCAAAAGTGGCAATGTTTTTTGCCATTTCCTCGACTTCTTTTTCATATCTTTTATTGTCTGCAATTGCAGCGTCAATGCCTTGGGTGAATAGAATTTTTGCATTTTCAAATGTATGCTGAATTTCCATTCCAATGGCTTTAAATGTGTTTAAAACCCTTTCACCCAAAATAGTGACTGTTTCCATGCCAATGCGTAAAGCCTCAAAAAACACATGACTTACACCATTGCTTTTGGTCATTTCATTATAAAAAGCCAACAAACTGGGTATCACTGCATTGGTGAAATTCAACGACATCTCTTTGCCAGCTGCAGTTAATTTCAAACTTAATTCATGTGCTTTTTCAACTGATGCAGCATATTCATCCATTGATCCTTTGCCTTCTTGGATAGATTTGGCCAATCCAGCCAAATCCACGCCTCGAATTGATCGACCCAATGTTTCAAAAGCCAATCCATTTCTTTCGGCTGCATCTTTCATATTGCCAAGAGAATTGATAACTTTTTCAAACAAATCTTGCTCAGACAAATGCCTCAAGTCATTTAATGTGACTCCAAGTTTTGCAAATGATTCTTGGGCTTTGGCATTTCCTTGTACTGCAGATTCCATTTTTTGGGTAAAGCCAGAATAAATTCTGCTGGTATCTTCTGCATTTCCACCATTTTCCTCAAGTGCTTTGGACAATTCCAAAACTGATGCAGTGGCCACTTCATTGGCTTTGGCAGTTTCCACAATCCTATCTGAAAACTCCAAAGCTGATTTTGTCATTTCATAAAAACCAGCCACGCTCAATACTTCAGGCAAATATTCTTTTAATTCTCTAAGAGAATTTTTAGCCTCAGCAATTCCTTTTTTGAATTCTGTTGTATCCAGCCCAAGTTGCGCACCTAGTCCAGCAATAATATTGGCCATTATGTTCCCTCAAAAAGAATCGATGGTGCATTTGGAGCCATGGCCATGAAAGCCAAAAGTCTCTGATTGGTTAACTCTTGCCGATCTTGATCGGTCATTGGATAGAGATACTCAAATGCCCTTGGAATTATATCCTCGAGTGTATATGGGGACTTGCCTTTGGGCAACATTTTATTGAATTGACCAGCGGTCAAATTGCCCAAAACCTCCAAAATCCCACGATTGCCAATTAAGCCATCGGCATACATAACCACAATGTCAGTGAATGTGCCCTCATCAATTGCTGCTGGATCGGCCCCATGGGCCGTTAAATAGGCTTTGACTTGCCTTCTGACCGATCCAGTTATTTTCCCTTGGTGGCCGTGTAATTGGGTGAAATAGTAGCGTTAATGTAATCCAGCAGCTCCAGTTGAACACTGAATGGGAAGAATTCTTCAATGTCTGCATATGTGATGGTGTTCATGTCAAAGTCTTTATTCTCTGGCACCAACATTTTAAAAGCCTCAACCAATCTGTTTTCTGTCAAAACTTTGTTTCTAGTGGTTTCCCTAATGGATCGATCTTTGATTAAAACATCGTTTTCAAGATATTTGACTTCAGGATCATTTTCATATTTGGCCCGATTATCAAGAAATTCTTTGGCCATGTCCTGATAATATTTTTCTGCTTTTTCTTCATTGACCACTTTGGCTCGCTCAAACATGGCCTCAGTTTCAATTGTCAAAGGCACTTTGACTTTAAATGTGTGACCGCCAAATTTGAATGATCTGATTCTGAGTGAGTCTTTTTGCTCCATGAATTTGGAGCCAAATGCGTTTGCCAGATTTGTCATGTTTTATTTTCCTGTTGTCATGTGTCTTGATTTGTATTTCATCAATGCGTCTTTCAATGAATCCACCAATGAATCTGTCACTCGTTGGGAGTTTGATTCCAAAGCTGGTCGAATGAATGGCATTCCCTCGCCTTTCAGCCATTTGGCAGTGCCAAATTCAATTGCAAAAGCCCTTGCATCACTGATCATATGCTGCATTACTTTTGTTTTTTTATTTTTAAATTTTCCGCTTAATAGCTTCTTTTCTGTCCTGGCATTTTTCCCAATATCACCTTCTAATTTTGGATGATCCCAGTCTGGTATGAATTTTTTACCTGGTGCGACTGTCACTCTAGAAATCATCACCATTGTTGGTGTTGAATAACGTGATCGTTTATCTCTCGATGTTGGCTTTCTTGCTTCAACTTGCAATGAATTCAACAATTGACCAGTTTCAATATTATCATGCGTTAAAAGCAAACCTCTAGCTGCTTGCAGCACTGGCAACATTGCTTCTCGACACGCATTTCTCAAAATGTTTTTTGCGTCTTTTTCACCAAAATCATCATTGATCTGATCAAGCAAATCCTCGAATTCCTTGAATCCAGACCATTGCATGGTGATGTCTGTTTCCATTTAATTCAATTTTCCAATGATGATTTTCTTGAAAATTAAAGAATTAAGCTGCAACACATAATCGACCACTTCCTCTGGTGCCATCGAGCTGGCATGGTTTTTTGCAATGTCAAAGGCCAAATTGATGCCTGTAATTTTTTGTTGAGAAAAGCCAAACCAGTCTTTTTTACCAGACTCGGCTTGGCTTACTAGATATCCCAAAAGATCATTGCTATTTTGTATTATTGTCATTTTGTCGTGTTTTGTTTAAGTGTTGTTGGACCAGCCGTATTGGTTGCCCCTGGGATGCACTGTAAATTTGCACTTTGCCTCGGCATTTGGTGCAGCATCAACTGTGAATTCAGAAACACGACCAGTGAAAGCATAAGCCACTGTGTTTGCGCCTGATGTGGCAGCAATCACAAAAGTGCGATCAATGATGCCTGAATATGCATCAGCTCTGATCAACAAAAGGCCAGCATCAGCTGGATTCCAAGCTGCAGTGATGGTCAATGATGTAGGCTTGGATTGTGTGGGAATAATGTCCGATTGACGAGCACCAGCCACTGCAAATGATGCTGATGCATCATCTTGGCCAAATGCTGGAATTGCCTCGACATTGAGCTGCTCACCAGCAGAGCCAGTGCCATTGGCTGCAGTGCCAACAATGTTTGCAACTTCAGCAGTCCATGTGGACAATTGAGTCAATGTGAGTGGTGTGGGTGTTGCACCTGTTTGGCACCAGAGTGATGCACTAAAGCCAGGTAAGACTTGATTGGGTAATGCCATGATTAAATCCTTTGAGAAAAATTAAACAACTTGTTTTGTTTTATCAACATGGGATGTCCATCCGACAATCCAAGATTATTTGGTGCAATTTTACTTGATCATCATATGTGTTGTATAGCATAGAAATGTCAATTTTCGACACATACACACCAGCAAATGAGCCTTTCACGCCCAAAAATCCATTATACCCATGCAAAGCCTGAGTGATCGTATTGGACAAACCAAAGCAATCATTCATGTTTTGTGCAAATATTGAACATTGAAAAATTGGTGTATCAATGCCTTTGTTTGCCTGATTCACGCCAGTGTAGACTGGCTGGTGTACATTCCGCAGCTGCCAGGTCACAAAACTCGGCTCTGCAGCAAAATTCCTGTTGAAGTTTGCGTACACTGGAACTGGTGACACTGCAGCAGCCAAACCATTTTGAATGGCTTGGGCATAATTGACAATGTTTTGCTGGACTGTCATACGCTCACCGCTGGGTCGTTTCTATAGCATAAGAATGACACATTCATGCGGTCATTGGATTCCATCACATCATTGATCCGATATTCCTGACCACGCCAAGTGATCGAATACAGATTTTGATGCTCAGACATTTGCAATGTATTGGGTGTGAAATTCAACACAAACTTGACATTTTTTGTGTACGTCCGATCATCTTTGCCAATTTGTGCTGCATCACGCACATCTTGAACCAATGCTCGAGTTTGAAACCACAATGTGATGGTTGTGGTTTGTTGGCCAATCGTGTCCACACTATTGGTGACATTGTTGACATTGATCTGCTCAAAACGTGCAATTGCCATTAAAGCACCAAAGGTTTATAGGGTCTGAGCAATGCAGCTGCGCCCATGGGAATCTCTTTCAGATTCGTTGATGTGGTGTTTGATCTGTTGTTATACAAATGCGTGAGGATCATCAGTCCAGCTTGCTGGATCACTGGGTATGCAGCATATGGGCTTGAATTGGATGTGTAAACCACAACAATCGGATTTGTAATAGCTTGATTGATTTCACTTGGAATACTGTTGCAAATGACTTTATTACCAGTTGGATCGTAAAAATAAGTGGTGGGATCAACAATTGTAAAAACTGGTGGTGTGCTCGAGTCCCAGTATCCAACTTGATTGATCACAACTCCAGCACCATATTGTGTGGACTGGCTAACCTCGGGCAAATCCAATGATGCCTGAGTACCACTTTCCCCATTGTATGCGCCATAATAGACACGATACTGTGTGGGAAATATGCTCATCCCCAAAAAGTCCTCAACCGCCATTCTGGTGGCCAGCTCTAGCCCTTGCAAATAGGAATCCTGAGATTCATCACCAAACAAATTCAACTGATTGGTGATCTGATCGAGAGTCAACCATGGAGTTGAAACATCTCGATTAATCTGCTCCACTTTTTCATAAGAAAATGGATTTCTATTTGTGCCCAAAAATGGGCCATTGGTGTAACTGTCCAGAGCCATTTTGAGCCTTTAAGTTGAAAGTCTCACGCCACCA
>Ga0208106_1000178_pt1 | contig 24488 bp, 25 predicted proteins | sample CryBogCBE25Jul08_FD_184577 | JGI IMG/M metagenome (GOLD analysis project Ga0208106, IMG submission 184577) | Freshwater microbial communities from Crystal Bog, Wisconsin, USA - CBE25Jul08 (SPAdes) | ecosystem: Environmental > Aquatic > Freshwater > Lake | place: Crystal Bog, Wisconsin, USA...
GCATCGCATTAATGGTTGATCTGTTTGCTGGTCTTTTATCGAATGCTGCTTACCTTACACATATCCAATCCTGGCAAGATGCCCCTGACCAACCCCAAAATCTTGGTCATTTCTTTATTCTTCTAGACACTAAAAAATTGGGCTCTACACAATGGTTATCAGACAGGATGACCGACTTTGCGAATATCTTAACTGAAAGTCCACCTGCGGACCCTTCAAAACCAGTGATTGTTCCAGGAATGATTGAACTGGCAAAAATGGAAGAACAACTAGCCAATGGTATTGAACTAAATCCCGAGACTTTACAGATGGTAGAAAAATTCGCAAGTAAGTCATAGTCACCTTCTAGAAAATAACAATATGTCAAACTATCAAGTAGATGTGCTCATTCAAGGTTTCCCCGGAAGGTCCGTATGTCATGGAGGCTTGGGTTGGAGTAGTGTGAGCCTGATTCGTGGTCAAGGAAAAGTCATTCTTCTTGATGTAGGTGCATTTGGAATGCGGGGGCCTTTAAAAAAACGCCTAGCTGAATTTGATCTTCTTCCAGAAAATATTACGGATGTCATCCTAACCCACGCCCATTACGACCATATCGTTAACTTTATCCTTTTTCCTAATGCCACAATTTGGATTGGAGAAACTGAGCTTGATTGGGCATCATCACAAGCACCAGGTTTTAATCCAATTCCAGAGCTCTATGTCAAAGAACTCACGCATTCGCCAAAAGTAAAAAAAATTAATTCCCCTTCTGAGTTTTTACCCTTTTTACACTGCTTCCCAGTACCTGGCCACACTCCTGGACACTTGTTGTTCGTTCTTGATAATGGAATAAGCGATGTTATTTTTACAGGTGATGCGGCCAAAAATAGAGGAGAGCTAATGTCCAGAAAAGTAATTGATACTGCTAACGCTCAACAAAGCGCTGAATCAATTGACTTGATTTTTGAGAAGTGGCAATCCAAGCCTAATAATTTATTAATACCTGGGCATGATTTAACGATGCGCTTAGATGAGAATAAGCAACCTATCTACCTAGGTGAAAGAAAAGACTCTCTGATTGTTTGGTTTTCTGAAAAAATTGAGAACCATGGCATTATCGATCTCAATCAACAAGATTAAATATCCCAGCGTAACCAACTCGCTATTGCTTTACCCATCACCAAATTAATATCCGACGGTGATATCCATGTGTAATGCTGAAGAAATAAGTCTATTGACTGTCTCCATGTACATTTCAGCTTGGTAATATCACTTCCCCAAAAAAATCGTTCTGGTCCAAAGCGTTCATAAATCCGCTTAACTTGTTGTTCAATACTGGGGTAAGGATATGGATCATCTGCATATGCTGGTACAGCAGTCGCTTTGATTGCAATATTAGAAAATTGAGATAATTTCTCTAATTTAGGTATTTGTAAAAAAGCATCCTCGCCTGTAGCATCTAAAGGCACACCTAAATGGTCAATAATTAATCTTAATTCTGGATAAGCTTTCGCTAAGTATGAAAAAATTTCAAGGTGACTACTGGCAGCAATTGCAATGGGAATTGAGTGCTCCTGAGCACCACCCCATAACCAATCCAACTCACCATTCATAATCATTGCACGATGTTTTGCATCATTTAGGATGTAACGAAGTCCTAACATTCCTGCTTGGTTTTTCCATGTTCTCAATAGATTGCTTGCATTTGGCGTATCTAAAGGAAAGTTTCCTAAAATACCAAACTTTTGAGGATATTTGGAAGCCGCTTCTATCGCAATTGCATTAGCATTTATATCCCAAGCTGGTGGCTGAATGATGGCTGCATCCACACCAGCAACTTGCATATCCCCAAGGACTTCAATGGCAGAATAAGGCAGCTGGCGATGAGCACCACGTGGAGTCCCATTTGCCCAGATATGGATATGTGCATCAATCACTTTACTCATATTAATTAGTTAGGAAGGAATGAAAACATGCATACCAGCCATCCCACTTTGTAAATCTTTATAAACTTGAATGGCATCTTTTAGTGGATGGGTTTTAATACCTTTTGGTGGCGTTAATAATTTGTGATCAAAATGAACTGCTAATTGATCAAGAATTTTTGCACACTCGCTGGCCGAGTAGAGTAAGGAATTAACCCCGACAATACTTCCACCATTACGATATAAATCCCTTATAGAAATGCTCACTTGTCCATTTCCTGGTGCGACTATCACCGCTACTTGGCCATACTTAGCAATACAAGCTATCGAACTTGCGATCCAATAACCAGTAGTGTCAAAAATAACATCAGCCCCAACTGGGAAATAACTTTGAATTAATTGTTTTAAGCTATCAGGCTCAGTAGGCAAAACATTTGCCTTAACTCCTTGCGCTTCAACCGAAGATAAATTTTCTTTATTACGGACTAGCCCTAATACTTCAGCTTTTCGCATTTTTGCTAATTCAATAGCGGCATTCCCAACAGCGCCATTTGCCCCGATAACAACAACCCGCATACCCTCATTAATTCTACAACCTTCTATAGCACCCCAGGCAGTGATGTAAGGTGTTCCACAATTCGCGGCCTCAACGAAAGATAAAGATTTAGGTTTTAATGAGACTGCATCTTTATTTACTTTTATAAAGGCGGCATGGCTACCATCTTGGATAAATCCATTCTCTTTTCCGGTTCCCCACACTTCTTGACCTAGCATTGAACTAGGTCCCTCTACAATGACTCCTGCGTAATCCCTCCCTGGAGTTCGAGGTAAGGTTGTATATGGAAGTCTACCCATAACATTAGAAGTATCATTACGGTTTAGTCTAGCTGCTTTTATTTCGATTAAGACCTCACTGTCATGCAATACAGGTCTTGGAAAATCAATGAATTTTAAAAAATCTATGTTTCCAGTTTGATCAAATCTCAACGCATCCATTTAATTTATAACCCCCATTAATCAACTTTTATACCGGCTCGTTTAACAACTTTTGCCATCCGATCGGTTTCATCATGAATAAACTGAGCAAACTCCATTGGCGAGTTAGAAGTTGGTTCTGATCCTTGAGCATAAAACTGTTCTTTTATTTCTGGATTATTGATAGCCTTCACGATTGCAAAATTTAATTTATCAATTATATTTTTTGGTGTTCCGCGTGGAGCTAATAGGCCATACCAATTCCTCATCTCATAAGCCATAACTCCTGACTCTTTCATAGTGGGAACATCTGGCAATATAGCAGAACGAACATTTCCTCCAACAGCTAATGCTCTTAATTTCCCTGAACGAATTAAAGCTATTGGGCCCTGTAGGGGGGTAAAAACCCATTGCGACTCGCCAGAGAGTAATGACATTACAGAAGGTCCTGCCCCCTTATAAGGGACATGTACAGCACTTACATTCGTTAGCGAGGTCAGCATTTCACCAGCAAGGTGACTAGTGGAACCTATCCCAGCAGAAGCCATATTTAAACCATTTGGATTTGCTTTCATATTCGCAACTAAATCTTTAACTGAGTTGATAGATGAGCTTGCTGAAACAGCTAAGACATTTTGCCCAACTGCAAAAATAGATATTGGTTCTAGATCTTTTTGGGGGTCGTAACTTAACTTGTTATATAGATGAGGAGCAATGGTAATCCAAGATGTTGCGCCGACTAGAAGGTTATAACCATCTGGCGCAGACTTAGCAATAGTATCCGCGCCAATGATTCCTCCAGCCCCTAATTTATTTTCTAATATGATTGGCTGACCAAGTTGTTCTGTTAATTTAGGAGCCAATAATCGAATTAAGGTATCCGTCGCAGAACCTGAACTTTGCGGAATGATAATCCTAATAGGCTTATTTGGATAATTATTATCTGTGGCTTGTGAATAAGCTAAAGATAAAAATGCAAAACAAAATATTCCAATTAAATATCTACATAGGCGCAAACAATTTTTATTATTCATCTTCATCACATTAAGAACATAGAATCAATGTTCTCTAAAGTTAGGTTTTCGCTTTTCAAGAAAAGCTTTAACCCCTTCTTTTGACTCATTAGACTCATAGAACAATTTTAGAGCCTGCATGCCTAGTGAGCCAATTCCTTTGATTGAGTCTGAATCAGCATTAAATGACCTCTTTGCGATACTAATTGCTGTTGGACTTAAAGCAATGATTTCCTGACACCATTTATTTACCTCTTCATCAAGTTCCTCCGCTGGAACTACAGCATTGACGAGGCCCCACTCTAAAGCTTGTTTTGCCGAATATTTGCGACATAAATACCAAATTTCTCGTGCCCTTTTTTCGCCAATAACACGACTTAAATAAGCAGTTCCAAAACCGGGATCAACTGAGCCAACTCTAGGACCTACTTGTCCAAATATGGCGTTTTCAGAAGCTATTGCAAGGTCACAACAAGTAACAAGTACATTACCACCACCAATTGCATAACCGTTAACCCTTGCAATGACTGGTTTAGGAACCTCTCGTATAAGACTGTGGAGTTCCTCTAGAGGTAGTCCAATCATACCTCTACCATCATACCCACCCTCTTGAGCAGATTGATCTCCTCCAGAGCAAAATGCTTTTGCACCAACACCAGTTAGAACAATAACGCCTATCTTGGAATTCCATCCAGCGAGATGCAGCGCTTGAATTAACTCGTCACAAGTCTTTCCACGAAAAGCATTGTATTTCTCTGGTCGATTGATGGTGATAGTGGCAACACCATCTTTCTCAGAATATAAGATATCCTCAAAAGATTGCATTTTATTCAATACCTTTGAGCTAGTATTAATGTCCTATAGATGCGCTATGAACAGCTAGAAGTTTCCATTGATCACCATCTTGAACCCAAGTAGTTTGAAAATGGCTACTAATTTTGATATTTTCAGTTGGCTTTGTAACATCTGCAAACATATGCCCCATTACCAAAGCTAGTTTTTTATCTCCAGACTCAGGAACTATAACGCTCATATCTTTAAAAACGACGTTAGAGTATTTGACTTGTTTTGACTCTAACTTACCAATGTATTGTGTTAAGTCATCTATTGCACCAGTACTATGGCGATAAATCATTGCAGGATCACAGAATTGTCTGAATGCGTCTAAGTCTGTGTTATTCATTGCCATACGGCGTTGTTCTTCACAATTCAATACAGGATGTGTCATTTTTGGTCTCTCTTAGTTATTGTTAGTAATTCTTAGACTATATCAAAAAAATAAATCGTAAACCATGTTAATTGATAAATTACATATCTTGTATCTCAACCCCAATTTTTTTTGCTGATATTTTTACAGCCTCCCATGTATCGATTGGAATATTAATTCCTTCACGACTTCTAATAGTGTTCATATTCGACTCGGGCTCTCCAGGAAGTAAAACTTCCTTAAAACCACTGGCAGGAGGAATAGATTTAATCTTCTTAATAGACCTCTGTAGAGACTGATTATATTTTTGCGAGTCTTGAAATAAATTTGCACGTAATGCAAAAATAAAAATTCCACTCCGTTGAGTTACTGCAGGATAATTTTCTGACCCAATAAGCGGTCCACTAAGAAACTCTGCCATTACTGCTAGGGCATAACCTTTATGACCACCAAAAGGAATCATAAATCCACCATTAAAAAAATCTTCTGGATTAGTAGAAGGATTTCCATTTTTATCAACAAGGCAATTAGGTGGTAATAATTCATGCTTTGCTTTGGCAACCTTTATCTTTCCCGCCGCTATTGCAGATGTAGCAAAATCTAAAGTGACATGCGGGCCCTCCTGATTAGGCAAGGTAATTGCAACCGGGTTAGTGCCAAATACTGGTGCAGCCCCACCATATGGCGCAGTCATTGGTCGATCAACCGTACCAATAGTCATAAACATGACCACTCCCTTTTCAGCAGCTCTTTCAGTAAAAACAGCCAATCTTCCAGTATGAGAAGCTTGTACAACAGAAACAGCACAAACACCTACTTCCAAAGCTTTTTGTATTGCGATATCAGTTGCGTAATTTCCAACCACTTGACCAAAGCTCCAATTTCCTTTTACGGAGGCACTGGTGGGAGTTTCTTGAATGATTTCTGGATCAGCTAAAGGGTTTATTTCTTTATCAGCAATGCTTTGAAGGTATTCAGGAATTCTTAAAATGCCATGTGAATCATGACCGGCCAAATGATTTGCTACCAAAATCTCTGCTATTTGAATTGCATAATCCTGTTTTGTTCCAGTTGCTAAGAAAATTTCTTGAACAACACTTTTTAAGTACTGTGAAGTTAATAAAGGCATATATAGTCTCTAATCATTTTTAATTTCTTCTAAGAAAGCTTTAGTGTTAATCTAATCATATAACGAAAAATTACTTGGGGCAGAATATGTCAAACCTATATAAAAAGGTTTTTTTACAAATATTATTTAGTCTTGTGAGTTTTATAAGCTCACCGGCATTTGCACAAAATAGCTTTCCCAATAAACCTATCAACCTGATTGTTCCTTTCCCTCCGGGCGGTGCAGCTGATCAACCATCTCGCTTAATATCACAAGCACTATTCAATGTATGGCAACAACCTACCGTTGTGTTAACTAAACCAGGGGCTGGTGGTGCAATCGGAGCTGCATATGTTGCTAATTCAGCACCAGATGGCTACACACTTTTAGCTACTAACCCTTCAATGATCATAGTTCCTGAAGCCGATAAAATGTTTGGTAGACAAGCAACTTTTGATATCAATAATTTTGCACCCTTAGCACTATTGGTAGCAGATCCAATCGTCCTTGTTGTTAAATCAGACTCTCCTTGGAAAACTTATAAGGACTTTATTGCTGATGCCAAAGCAAAACCAGGAGAAATAACTTATGGATCATCTGGCGCTTACAGCGCATCTCATATTCCAATAGAGATGTTAGCAAACGCAGCAAATATAAAATTAAGGCATATACCCTTCGCTGGCGGCGGTCCCGCAATTCTTGCTGTGCTTGGTGGTCATATAGCAACAACTGCTAGTTCACCAACTGCTGTTGTAAATCAAATTAAATCTGGTGCTCTTAGGGCACTTGTTGTCACTGGCAATAAAAGGCTCGCTTCATTACCAGACGTCCCAACAGCTATTGAATTAGGCTTCAAAGATGCAGAGTTTTATTTATGGATAGGATTATTCGCGCCAAATAAAACCCCCGAAAACATATTACAAAATATTCGCGCTGATTTACAAAAAGCAATAACGCAAGATAATGGATTTATTCAAAATATGCATAAACTTGGAGCTACAACAGATTACCGTGATGGTCCGGCTTTTAATGAATTTCTTTTAAAAGATGCTGAAAGAATAAAATCCACAATGCAAAAAATTGGCAAAGTGGATTAACATTTCACGAAGAGGGATTACCCCTCTTTTATCACCATGGATCTTTCTATTGCGGCTATATTTGGGGTTCCCATTTGTTGCATGGTCCCCCTTAACTCACTTTGTAAGATATCCATTACCTTTTCAACACCAGCTTGTCCAAAAGCACCCAATCCCCATAGATATGGTCTACCAACACAAACTGCATTTGCTCCTAAAGCCAGAGCTTTAAAAATATCAGAGCCTCTTCGAACACCGCTATCAAATAAAATTGGTAATTTACCATTAACCACCTTAACAACTTCAGGCAAACACTCTATAGCTCCTCGACCTCCATCTTCACTTCTTCCGCCATGATTTGAAACATGAATACCATCAACACCATACTTTAAACATAAAGCTGCATCTTCTTCAGTCAAAATACCTTTTAAGATAATTTTCATCTTAGTAATATCTCTAACCTGTTTGATAAATTCCCAAGTCATATTAGAGGATTGCATACTTTTCACACCTGACAGATCGATCCCATCATAATTAGGTCTTTCTTGTGCATTTCCTATTCCGTGAACATGACAACCGGCACAATTCCTAGGATCAAGTTTTTTTAATCTAAAAAATGTTTCTTGGTTTCGACCACCATTCCTATCAACCGTTATCTCAAGTACTGGAGCACCTGCCCTATCTACACGCCTAATAACTTGTTTTGCAACTTCTACACTTGAGGTTGCATATAGCTGAAACCAAACCTCTCCTTGCCGCGCAGCAATTACGTCTTCGATTGTTGAAGCGCCCGCATTTGAAAGAACATTTAAATAGCCTCCAGCTTTGGCAGCTCTAGCAACAGCTATCTCCCCTTCAGGGTCATAGGCTTTATTACCACCGGTCGGCGCAATAATAATTGGAGTCTTCCACTTCGAACCAAACAAATTAACGGACATGTCTATTTGACTTACATCTCTCATTCTTCTTGGTCTTAATTGATATTTTAAAAAAGAAGTCCTATTTGCTCTTAAGGTGATTTCATCATCAATACCTGAAGCCATATAACCAAAATGAGCTGGTGGAACTTTAGTAAATGCTACCGGTTCAAAATCAAATACATTAATTGCGTCTTTGGGACTTGATATAAGATCTAAAGGAGTATTAGGAGTCCAAATCATAGGATCAGGTCTCCTTGAAAAATTTCGAACTAATTCCTTCGCATCTTGAGCATTAGCTTCTTGACCAGAACCAAGTAAAAATAATGGGCTTGCTGCAAGCCAATTTAAAAATTGGCGACGTTGATTTTGCAAATCGTTTTCTTGCATAGTTTGTCTTCCTATTTATTTGTTTTTCATAGTATTGCATATTCAATTCAATATGTAAAAATTGAATTCAATGCTTTTAAATAAATAGGAGATATTTTTCAGGAATAAGTAAGCATCTTAGAGATGCGAACTATTCTTAAATTAGGAAAAACCAATAAATGGAAGTCTTACTAAAAAGGTTTTATCAAACCTCTTCAACAACGGCCCAAGTACTGTCTCCAAGTTTTTTAACCGGAAAAGAATATACCCAATTTTGAGGGATACCACAGCTCCAATCCTTAGGACCATTTTGTATGAGGATGTTTGTTTGATTTTTTTCGTCAAAGTACAGATGGTAAGTTTTTCCATGGATTGGATTAAAACTAAACTTAGCCTGATGAACCATTTCAGTAGCATCTAATCTTGCTTGGAGAGCTTTAGCTTGTTTCATCAACACGTTAGCTTGCTCCATAATCCGTTCGTACTCTAATTGAGCATTTTGCCTTGCAATATTGACCGCTTTATCTTTTTCTTCAACAACTTTGATAGGTGCGAAGACTGGAGCACTGACCTCCATCGGATACTCTATAGCAGCATGCCTTGCTGGATCAGTATCTTCAATACGCATTTACACCCTCTCAAATCATAGATATATGACTATTATCATCAATTTTTAAGAAAAGTGCTGAGTTACTTACTTATTTGAAAATTGTTCTTTTAAGACAATAATAAAATCCCATCAGCTGCTTTTGCACCTAATCCATCCTCAAAAACAAAAATTGGATTAATTTCACACTCAATTATTCGCCCTTGAAAACTTAAAATAAGTTGAGAAAAAGAAACCATGATTTCTACTAAGGTATCAACATCATATTTGGGTTTACCTCGGTATCCATTTAAAAGAGGCCAAATTTTTAAGTTCTGCAACATATTCAGAGCCTCTTGTTTAGTTAATGGACCATTACATAATAATCTAAGGGTGGTATCTTGAATGAGCTCAGATGTAATTCCGCCATATCCAACAAGAATAGCAACTCCAAGGGGGTCTTGAATCATTCCAAGCATGATCTCTAAACCACTGTGTATCTGCTCTTGAATTAAGAATTGATTGATATGTAGCCCAGTTTTTTCCTGCACCGTAAGCTGCATATTTTCAATAACTGATGGAATATTCTTTACAGGTACATTAAGTGCTACACCACCAACCTCTGTCTTATGTAAGATTTCTTTAGATAGGATTTTTATTACAACTTCAGATCCAAGATGATTAAATTGTTCCTCATCTATTACCGGTGAATGAATGATTAAATCTTCAACTATTGGAATACCGAATTTTTTAAATAACTTTTTCGAATCGTTTTCATTGAGTGCTCCATGTACCTGGTCATACTCAGAAATATCAACCGATTGCAAAGGTTCTAAAATTTCTTCTGATGGAAGATCTGCAGTACTGCTTTTCAATAAGCTAGAAAGTGCAATAGCGCAACTTTCCGGTTGGCTAAATGTTGGAATACCTAATTGCGTCATTATCTCCAATGCTCTAGGAGCATGTGGACTTACATACGCAAGAATTAATTTATTACTTGATTGAAGTGAATCTTTTACAGCCTCAGCCATTAATTCAGGCCGACTAACGCTTGAAGAACCTAAGATTAATATCAACACATCATAACTTGGGCTCTCAAGCAAAGCTTTAATTGCTCCTTTTAGAATTTCTGGCTTTAATCCTGCTAAGGTTAAATCAAATGGATTTCTATCTAAAACTGCCTGATCACCGAGATTTAAATGCGATAACTTTTCGATCGTACTTTCATCAGGCCCTGGAAGATTAAATCCCTTTTCTCCAAGACTGTCAGCAATTAAAGTTCCCGCCCCTCCCGTGGAAGTTAAAACAGCAACCCTATTACCCGTTAAGGATTTTCCAGATCCAAGAGCAATAGGAATATCTAAAAAATCTGCGAATTGATTTGCTCGAATAACACCAACTTGACTAAAAAAATCATCATAAATTTGATCAGATCCTGCAATTGCACCTGTATGTGAAACAGCAGCCTTCATTCCAGCTTCAGACTTGCCCACCTTAAAAACGACTATAGGTTTGCCGGCTTTTCTGGCTCGAATAGCAGCCTCTCGAAACTGCTGAGGATGACGAATGCTCTCAATATATAAAAGAATAATTTGTGTTGAAGAATCTTCCACAAAATAATCTATAAAATCCGCCAAACTTAAATCTGCCTCATTACTTGTAGCTACAAGTTTGGATAATCCAATACCTCTTGCTGCTGCTCGGGAAAGTAAAGCACCTAATACACCTCCACTTTGAGAGACTAAGCTCACATTACCTTTAACTAAATTATCGATTGCTAAAGCACCACTTGGTGAGAGAGTTATTTGATCAACAATGTTAACCATACCCATAGTATTAGGTCCAAGTATCCTCATCTTTCCTGCGGCAAGAATTAATTCTTGTTGTTTCTGTAATCCTTCAGGTCCAGTTTCAGCAAATCCACTAGTTAATACAATAGCAACAGGTGTATTGATATTGGCTAATTCTTGAACAGTTTTTATCGCAAGATCTGTGCCAACCAGAATAATTGCCACATCTGGAGTTTCAGGAAGTGACGCGATGTCAGGATAACATTGCAAGCCGGCTATCTTATCTACCTTTGGATTAACTGGAAAAATCTTTCCACTATATTTATTTTTTTGTAAATAAAAAATAGGTTTCCCAGCAGTTTTTTGAGGATCGGTTGATGCCCCAATAACTGCAATGCTTTTAGGCACCATTAAACAACTGATGGCACGATTCATTTTTTATCCATTTTTAGCTTGTGCAGCTTTTTGTAAAAAAGCTTCAACTGCATTTCTATGCTCTGTAGTGGTATAACAAATACCTTGAGCTTGAGCACCACTAGCAAAAATATTATGCGCCGGCGTTTCAAAGCTTTGGTTTAAGATTGTTTTACTCAAAGCTAATGCTGCAGCCGAACCTTTTGAAAATTCACGTGCCCATTCCTGAGCCTCTGCAACTAAGTTATCAGTAGTAGCTAGTCTGTCAACAATACCTAAATTTAAAGCTTCTTCTAGATCAACTTTTCTACCAGAAAAAATGAGTTCTTTTGCCTTAGAAAGACCAACTCTTCTTGGTAAAAAATACATACCCCCACCATCAGGAATAATTCCGCGAAGAATATAGGACCAAGCAAAATTAGCATCTTTGCTTGCCATAATAAAATCACAAGCCAATGCAGTATCTGCACCCAAGCCAGCAGCAGGTCCATTGACAGCTGCTATAGTGGGTTTAGGTAAATCATATAACAAAGCTATCGCATGATGTACGCGCAATTGGCGACGCCATCCATTAATCGCTAATTCCCCAGAAGGTGCGCTTAAACGCTTTTCCATTCCAGAAATATCACCGCCAGCACAAAAGCCTTTCCCCTTACCTGTTAAGACTAATGCACGAATAGATACTTCAGTTGCAATATATTCCAAAGCTTCTATAAATTCAGAGCGCATTTGATCATTCATTGCATTGCGCTTTTCTGGGCGATTCAATGAAAGGGTTGCAATACCATCCAATACTTCTAATTCAATCTGTTCAAAATCCATGCTATTCCTATTAATGTTAATCAGCTTTAATGTTTGCTTTTTTTATTACTTCTTTCCAACGAACTTCTTCGCTCTTTACAAATTTACCAAATTCTTCAGGAGTACCTGCGCTCGTAACAAGACCCTCATTTTCTAATCTGTCTTTGAACGATTTGGTTTGAATTGCTTTTTTAAATGCTAAATTTAATTTTTTTATAACATGGGCCGGTGTTCCTCCAGGAGCAAAAATACCATACCAACTAGCAGCAAAATAATTCTGAATACCTGACTCAGCAACCGTTGGTAAATTAGCTAATAAACCTGAGTTCGAACGATTTAAAGTTGTAACTGCAAGAGGTCTTAATTTACCCGCCTCAATCTGAGCACCAACTGCAGAAGCCGTTGCGAACATCATATCAACTTGTCCACCAATTAAATCTGTCAACGCAGGACCAGCGCCTTTATAGGGCACATGAATTAATTTTCCACCTGTTTGAATATTGAATAATTCTCCTGCTAGATGCGCTGAAGTCCCACTTCCTTGAGAGGCATAACTCAGAGTTCCTGGTTTGTTTTTCGCGGTATTTATTAAATCTTGAATTGTTTTAAAGGGGCTATTCGCAGAAACTACTAAAACATTAGGCGATACCCCAATAAGAATCACAGGAGAAAAATCTTTTTCTTGAGAGTAAGGTAATTTTTCTTTTAAATAAGGATTTACAGCATGTGCAAATGTGGCAATGACTAATGTGTAACCGTCGGGTGGGCTCTTAGCCAATGCATCAGTTCCAATAACAGTGCTTCCACCTGGTTTATTCTCAATAATGATAGGCTGCTGTAAGTCCTCACTCATAATTGAGCCTAGCGTTCTAGCAACTAAGTCAGTTCCGCCGCCAGGAGAAAAAGGTACGATTATTTTTATAGGCCGATCTGGATATTGTGCAAAAGAAACTAAAGAGATTCCAAAACAAAAAAACAAAAGACACCCAAAAACTTTGAGTGTCTTCATCAATGTTTTAAATTTCATCGAGATTTATTACAAAATAACCGAGAATAGATTCAAGAAAAAATCGTATTAAACAATCTTTATCACTAAGTCTGGTAATTTTTGAATCTGACAACGTATTACATCTCCACGAACAACAGGACCAACATTTTCTGGAGTTCCTGAATAAATAATATCCCCTGGAAATAGTTCGTTTGCTTCAGATAACTTTGCAATTTGCTCTGCGACTGACCAAATCATCATGTTTAAATCAGCTTTTTGCTTTACAACACCATTAACAGATAACTCAATATTTCCCTCTTTAAAATGTCCAACCTTTGATACTGGGAATAATGGTCCAATGGGAGCTGAATGATCGAAGGATTTACCAATTTCCCAAGGTTTTTTTTGATCCCCCATCGCTCTTTGCAAATCTCTTCTTGTCATATCTAAACCTAATGCGTATCCCCAAACATGATCAAGCGCTTTTTCCACGGGAATATCTTTACCACCAATGTGAATCGCTGCCACCAACTCAACTTCATAATGATAATTTTTGGTTAAGGTTGGATAGGGGTGATCTACCACTGTATTAGGTGCGACATATTGAATCGCATCTGTCGGCTTTTGAAAGAAAAATGGCAGCTCACGAGTTGGATCTGAACCCATTTCTCTGGCGTGAGCAGCATAATTTCTACCAATACAATAAATTCTTCTTACTGGGAAAAGTGCTTTTTGATCTGCAATTGGAATTGCAACTCGGGGAAGTGAAAAAATGGTTTGTGATTCAGTAGTTTGAGCTTGAACTGATTGGACAGTTGACAAACCAACTGCAGTACCTAGCCCAAGCTTAATCGCATCCCTTCTTGAAACTTCATTTTTATTCGCCATAAAAAGTCTCCTTTTCTATCTCTTTGCATTTATTTTTCTTAAGCTTAATGATAAACCACTCTATCATTGAAAGGGTACAGAATGTTTCCCTCAATGGGAAATTAAATTAAAGAATGTAATAAAGGAATTTGACTTTATGGAATATGTAAAAATAATAGTTGATTACCTTATTCGAAGAGTTGATCACCATTCTTTTTGTCTAAGTTATATATAAGGACTAATGTCAACATCTCAACAAAATCATTGTTATCACTGTAATACTGTTGCTGAAGATGATTCTTGCATAAGGCAAGACTTAGGTGGTGTTTCTTATAATTTTTGTTGCTCAGGATGCCTGGCAATTGCTTTAACCATTCATTCTGAGGGTCTAGATATGTTTTACGCTAGACGATCTCAAGTTAACTCTAAACCTTCAATTGATCTTCTTAATAATGTAATACCAGATAGACTTTTAGCCTATAACGATAACTCTTTGTCTCATCGATTTATACGCCCTACGGATGAAACTCAATTATTTGAAACAACTCTACGTCTAGAGAAAATTAGATGCGCTGCATGTGTATGGCTATGCGAACAACACCTTCTAAAACAAAAGGGTGTGACAAGTATTCATATCAATTATGTTACACAAAAAGCAAAAATTATCTTTAACCCCCAAATAACGAATTTGGCACAACTTATTTTTGAAATTGAACGTATTGGTTATGAAGCCTGGCCTTATGAATCATCTTTAAGTGCAGATAACGCAAAAAAAGAACGTAGAAATTTACTCAATAGAGTTGGAGTTGCTGCTCTAGGAATGATGCAAGTGATGATGTATGCCTGGCCTTCCTATGTTAAAACAGGTGATTTAACACCTGAATTTTCTTTATTGCTGAATTGGACTAGTTGGCTACTAACCTTGCCAGTCATTCTCTACTCATCTAAACCAATTTTTCAATCAGCATGGCATAGTGTTCGTTTTTTTACTAAAAGCAGACAATTAAACATGGATGTGCCTATTGCACTTGCACTTGGCCTATCTTTCATTACCGGAACCATCAGTACCATTCTTCAAAATGGTCCCAGTTACTTTGACTCCCTTACTATGTTCGTGGCTTTTGTATTACTCGCTAGATATTTTGAACTTTTAGCTCGACAAGATGCTCTTAGTGGTGCTGAAGCACTGGCAAAGCAATTACCTGCAATTTGTGAAAAATATATAAATTATTCACAGGATAGTAAAACCAAATCTATCCCGGTTGTTCAATGCCAATTAGGCGATATTATCCGAGTCTCTCCTGGCGAAATTATCCCAGTTGATGGAACGCTAATTAATTCAAGCAGTGCGGTAGATGAATCACTATTAAGTGGTGAATCCAAACCTATTAATAAATATGCTGGAGACCCGGTTTATGCAGGCTCATATAATCAACAAAATCCAATTAATATCATCGTTCAAGCGATGGGACAGTCAACTAGAATAGGCGGCATAGCATCCCTCCTTGACCAAGCCCTAAGCACAAAACCATTTCTACTCAGTAAGTCCGAAAAATGGGCTGGTTACTTTGTCATTTTCTTGGTTGTGGCAGCGATATTCTCAAGTGGATTTTGGTTATTAGTCGACTCAAGTCGCGCTTGGAATGTTCTTGTAGCAGTTCTAGTTGCAAGTTGCCCATGCGCTTTATCTTTAGCTATACCAACTGCTCTGACGGCATCACAAGGCACGGCTGCCCAAATGGGTCTTTTGATTGTTCGAGGACACATGATGGAAAGCTTAACGAAAGTAAGCGACGTAATTTTGGATAAAACAGGCACGATTACTTTAGGAAAACCAAAGTTAATTGAAGTTATTAATCTTCGAAATGATTATTCTTATGAAACTGCTCTTGCAGTTGCTGCAGCAATGGAAGAGGGACAAAAACATCCTCTAGCAAATGCCATATTAGAGGCTCAACAATCAAAGAACATCAAGCCTATTACTTTAAAAAATCCTGTAATGAATGAGATAGGTAAAGGCCTGCAAAGTGGTCATTTTCGTCTTGGAAATTCTACATTTATAGGCACGGATCATGTCGCAAAAGAGGGTCTATATGGTCAAGTTCATTTAGCGGATGATGAAGGCTTAATTGCAAGTTTTATTTTCCTAGATGAAAGCCGTCCAGGTGTTCATGATCTTTTGTCACAGTGTTCTCAAAAAGGCATCACAGTACACTTAATTTCTGGGGATGATACGAACACAGTTAAATGGTGGGCAAACCAACATAAGATTGATCATTACAGAGGATCCTTTACTCCAGAGGATAAATATAATTACGTCCAAGATCTTCAAAATGAAGGTCGATTTGTGTTGGCAATTGGGGATGGTGTCAATGATGCCCCCCTTCTAGGAAGTGCTAACGTCTCTATTGCAGTCGGCTCTGGAGCACCTTTAGCTAAAGCTGGTGCGGATGGTATCTTAACCACTTATTCATTAGCGCCCCTTGCAAAAATCTTTAAGTTAGCCGATAAAACTCAATCGATTATCCGTCTTAATTTACTTTGGGCATTTTTATACAACGTAATCGCTATACCAGTTGCAATGATGGGATGGATTAATCCATGGATTGCAGGTATTGGAATGTCACTATCTTCTTTATTAGTGACATTAAACGCCTGGAGACTGAGAAAAGAGTAGACTTATCTTCATGGAAAGCTTATTTATTTTAATTCCCCTGTCATTAATTCTCATTGTATTTATAGCCTGGATTCTTCATTGGGCCATTAAAAATGATCAATTTGAGGACCTCAAAGGTCCAGGAGAATCTATCTTAATGGATGATGACTCTCCAAAACATCAATAGTTCTCATTAAATTTGACAATTAAATGATTGTTCTATTTAATTAAGTTGTAAAAAATAAAGTTCATAGTTAATAACGATTTGATTTAAATCAAATCGTATTGCACCGCAATAACTGAAAATCACTAATGTAAACATTTTTTGCATTTTGTTTGTCAACCTGAAGGAGAAACCATGGGACTTACCGTGGCTAAAAGTAATCAAGATCAATTCAATTACAAAGTAGTAAGTCAATTTGCAATCGTTACCGTTTTATGGGGTATCGTTGGCATGCTCGTGGGTGTGATATTGGCTGCTCAATTAGTTTGGCCTGAAATCACATTTAATATCCCTTGGTTAAGTTATGGACGCTTGAGACCTCTCCATACAAATGCTGTTATTTTTGCATTTGGAGGTTCTGCTTTATTTGCAACTTCTTACTATGTAGTTCAAAGAACTTGCCAAGTCAGATTATTTAGCGATAAGTTGGCAGCATTTACCTTTTGGGGTTGGCAAGCAGTGATCGTTGCAGCTGCAATTACATTACCTTTAGGAATCACAACATCAAAAGAATATGCTGAATTAGAGTGGCCAATCGATATTTTGATCACAATTGTTTGGGTGGCTTATGCAATTGTGTTTTTTGGCACAATTATGAAGCGTAAAACAAAACACATTTACGTTTCAAATTGGTTTTTTGGTGCTTATATTCTGACGATTGCTATGTTGCATATCGTGAATAATCTTGAAATGCCAGCAGGCCTATTTAAATCATACTCTGCTTATGCAGGTGCTCAAGATGCCATGATTCAGTGGTGGTATGGACACAATGCGGTTGGCTTCTTTTTAACAACAAGCTTTTTAGGAATGATGTATTACTTTATTCCTAAGCAAGCTGAAAGACCGATTTATTCTTATCGTTTATCAATTGTCCACTTTTGGGCTTTGAACTTTACTTATATGTGGGCAGGACCTCATCATCTTCAACACACTTCCCTTCCAGATTGGACTCAATCATTAGGTACTGTTTTTTCTATCATCTTATTAGCCCCTTCATGGGGAGGCATGATCAACGGAATCATGACTTTGTCAGGTGCATGGAATAAATTAAGACAAGATCCTATTCTTAAGTTTATGGTAGTTGCTCTATCTTTTTATGGAATGTCTACTTTTGAAGGATCTATGATGTCTATTAAGACGGTTAACAGTCTTTCACACTACACAGATTGGGTTATTGGACACGTTCACTCTGGGGCTTTAGGTTGGGTTGCAATGATTTCAATTGGATCAATGTACTATCTCATTCCACGCCTCGTTGGACAAAAAGAAATGTTTAGTACTAAATTAATAGATGTTCATTTTTGGATAGCAACGATTGGGGTTGTGATTTATATCGCTGCAATGTGGATTGCTGGAGTAATGCAAGGTTTAATGTGGAGAGCATTTGAGCCTGACGGTACATTAACTTACTCTTTTGTTGAGGGAGTTAAAGCTACTTTCCCGTTCTATGTCATACGATTACTGGGTGGACTATGTTTCCTCAGCGGTATGATAATCATGGCCTATAACGTATTTAGAACTGTATCTAACAAAAAGTTTATTGATGCGGTCATCCCACAAACTTCTGTAAGCGCTCATTAAGGAGAAGAATATGGCAGATCAACATCGATTTTTTTCTCACGCAACTTTAGAACGTAATGTAGGTTGGTTAATCGTTGCCACAATATTTGTGGTAGCAATTGCAGGCTTAGTTCAAATTGTTCCATTATTTTTTCAACACTCAACAACTGAGCCAAGCCCTGGTGTAGTTCCATACTCTGCGCTTAGGCTTGCGGGAAGAGATATATATCAAAGAGAAGGTTGTTTAGGATGCCATTCTCAACAAATTAGAACTTTACGCTCTGAGGTGGAAAGATATGGTCCTTACTCTTTAGCAGGTGAGTCAGTCTATGATCACCCTTTCCTTTGGGGAAGCAAACGTACAGGTCCAGATTTAGCTAGAGTAGGTGGCCGATATTCTGATGCATGGCATCAAGTTCATCTGAATAATCCAAGATCAGTGGTACCAGAATCTAATATGCCAAGCTATCCATGGCTTGAAAAAAATATGGCTGATAAAAATACTATTCAAGCTCACATGACAGCTTTACGCAGACTCGGTGTTCCCTATACAGATGAACAAATCGCTAATGCTCCAAAAGAACTTGAAGGCAAAACTGAAGCTGATGCTTTAATTGCTTATCTTCAAGGTTTAGGTACTAATCGCAGATATATGCCTTTAGAAGAATTGGAATCAAAATAATCGAGCTCAATATGCAAGAATTGATCCCATACCTTTCAGCATTCTCAACAATTATTGGAATAATTTTTTTCTTAGGAATTGTTTGGTGGGCTTGGTCTGCAAAACAAAAATCCGCCAATGAGGAATCATCCAGACTTCCCTTTGAACTTCCAGATGAATTTAGCAAGGATAAATCATGAGCGACTTCTTTAACTCCGGTTGGAGTATCTATATCTCAATTGTTACGCTGATTGGTATTGCATGTTGTATTTGGCTTTTATTTAGTCAACGTAGCATCACCGTAATACGAACAAAAGATGGTTCAATTTCAGCGGATACTGGACACGTTTGGGACGAGGATCTTAGAGAACTTAATAATCCATTACCACGCTGGTGGATGATTATGTTTTTACTCTCCTGCATATTCGCACTTATTTACCTATTTGTTTTTCCTGGATTAGGCTCAAATCCTGGTTATTTTGACTACTCTACTCAGGGAGATTTAAAAAAATCTTTAGTTAGCGCGAATAATGAACTAAAACCTGTTTATGCAAAATACATGGGAATGAGTGTTGAAGATGTTGCTAAAGATCCTCAAGCAAAAATTATGGGGCAGCGTTTATATTTGAACTCTTGCGCCCAATGCCATGGCTCTGATGCTGGTGGGTCAAAAGGCTTTCCGAACCTAACGGATGGTGATTGGTTATATGGCGGATCTCCTGAAAATATTAAAACCACTATTACCAACGGTAGAGGTGGCGTAATGCCTTCTTTTGCTCAACTTGGTGAAAAAGACCTTGTTAATGTCGCAAACTACGTAAGAAACTTATCAGGCTTACCCGCTGACAGCATCAAAGTTGCCCAAGGTGAAGCTATTTTTAAAGCGAATTGTGTAGGTTGCCATGGCTCAGATGGTAAAGGTAATATTATTGTAGGTGCACCTAACTTAACAGATAAAGTCTGGTTATACGGTGGATCTCAAGCAACGATTCTAGAAACATTAACTAAAGGTCGCCAAGGAATGATGCCTGCTCAAGATAAAGTTTTAAGTCCTGAAAAGATTCATCTTTTGACTGCCTATGTTTGGGGTCTTTCAAATACTAATACATCGGCTAAATAGGCGTGCCTGAGACATCATCTATTGGTGGAAAACCTGTCCCTATCGAGGTAATTGAGGAATCTCTCTACGAGATTCGAAATAAAATTCATCCTCGCTCCGTAAGTGGTATTTTCGCAAAATGGAGAATCATATTAGTCATTCTTACCCAAGCCCTTTTTTATGGATTGCCTTGGTTATCTTGGAATGGTCGTCAAGCCGTTCTCTTTGATTTAGTCCAAAGAAAATTTTATATTTTTGGTCTCGTTCTATGGCCACAAGATATTATTTATTTAACTCTTTTACTCATCATTTCAGCACTTTCTTTGTTTCTATTTACAGCAGTCGCCGGTAGACTGTTTTGTGGATATGCCTGCCCGCAAACTGTTTATACAGAAATTTTTATGTGGGTAGAACGCAAAATAGAAGGTGATCGATTTGCGCGCATCAAACTCGATAATGAAAAATGGCCTTGGAGCTTCAAAAAAATACGCCTTAAATTAGCTAAACATTTTGTATGGCTATTTATAGCGTTTTTTACAGGCTTTACGTTTGTAGGGTACTTTACCCCAATTCATGTTTTATCAGACAAATTAATTCATTTCACTTTAGGTCCTTGGCAAACATTTTGGCTCTGTTTTTATGGCTTTGCCACTTGGGGCAATGCCGGATTTATGCGTGAGCAAGTTTGTAAATATATGTGCCCATACTCCCGTTTTCAAAGCGTTATGGTTGATAAGGATACTTTCGTAGTTACTTACGATAGGATAAGAGGCGAGCCAAGAGGAAGTAGAAATAAATCAACTGACCATGCTGCCCTAGGTTTAGGGGATTGCGTTAATTGCAGTATTTGTGTTCAGGTCTGTCCCACAGGGATAGATATTAGGGACGGTCTACAGTATATGTGTATCGGTTGCGGTGCTTGTATAGACGCTTGTGATCAAGTCATGGAAAAAGTAAATTATCCTAAAGGATTAATTCGCTACACTTCAGAAAACGCTATGCAAAATAAGGATGCTCATCCGAGTATCTTTAAGCGAATTTTTAGGCCTAGGGTAATTGTTTATTCAGCGATTATCGGTATTTTGATTTCATTATTTTTGTTCTCTCTAGTTACCCGTAATCCTCTAAGAGTTGATGTGATGCGAGATCGTGGGGCTCTTGCTCGTGAAGTGGATGGTATACGTCTAGAAAATATCTACAGGATACAAGTCATGAACTCTTCAGAATTTCCTATGAAGGTTTCCTTGAAGGCAAAAGGTTTAGATGATTTAAAAATTCTCAATTCTCAAGGTCGCGAAATTGATGAAATTGAGATTGCACCGGCAAGTAATCAATTAATGCCGATTAAAGTTAGTACGATGATCGGATCTAGTGAACCTGGAAATTATCCAATTCACTTTGATATTGAAGCACAAGAATTTGTTGGCAATAAGATCTTAATTAGAAAGCGACATGAGAAGTCGACTTTTATTATCCCTCGTTAGCATTTGTGAATAGGAGATAGTCAGATGTCAGAACATGAAATGAATCGTCCGTGGTGGCGCCATCTATGGCCTTGGCTATTAATGAGTGGCCCAGCACTTGCAATCGTTGCTTGTGGAATTACAATTTGGTTAGCTTTCAATTCATATCCTGACCAAGCTATACGTCAAGGTATTGTGAAGCAAGGTTTAAAAATCGAACAGGTCAAAAAATGAGATATCGATTTTTAATTTGGATACTTTGGCCATCTTTCTTAGTCTCAATTATGGCTGTTGGGTTTCTTTTTAGCGTTATTACCCCGGAAGATGTTGTCTTTTTTGGACATCATCCAGATATTTCAGACGAGGGAATTTATACCTTAGGCTTCCTAACTATATGGCTATTTTGTGCTTTATCGAGCACTCTCTCACTTTACATCATTCCAGGTATCAAACCGATTGAAGAGAAAAAAATCGATAAGCATTTAATCTAAAAGCAAGTGAAATTAGAGTACCTATTTTTGAACACTTACCTTAAGATTGATTATTCAATTCTATTTTGTAAGTTTTTCTAATGCTCACTATAAGCCTATTAATTGGTGTCTTTTTAGCTGCTCTCTTAAACGGTTGGCACTGTGCATTAATGTGTGGAGGTATTGCAGCATTGATGGAAAAACCATCAACTCATCCATTAAGCTTCACAAATCCATCGAAAATCTTTCAACAACAATTGATTATGCATTTAGGGCGTATTACAAGTTATGCCATTCTTGGTGGTATAGCTGCCTTTATAGGAATCCAGCTTTGGCAACAAGAAATCGTTGCAATTCAAAGACCCCTATTTCTAATTACTTCTTTACTACTCATTTACATGGGAATTGAATTATTGCGTAAAAAATCCAATAGTAATCATTTTCTTAATTCGATTTTTGGAAAAAAGCTGGGCCACTTGTGGTCAAATTATTTAGGAAAGTTGGGTAGTTCCCCAAAAAGATGGTTTAGTGGAATGCTTTGGGGGCTAGTGCCTTGCGGCTTAATTTACAGCGTTCTTCCTCTAGCGTTTTTATCAGGGAATGTTCTAACTGGTTTTTTGATCATGTTTACTTTTGGCCTTGGAACACTGCCTAACCTTCTTATGATTTCAAAAATATCTGGCTTTATCGCTCAAGTAGGAAGATATCCTTGGGTTAAATATATTGCAGCAACTATATTTATTAGCTCAGGGGTATTTGGGATTTATAAAGCCTGGACATTACCTCTAAGCCTTCTCAAAGAAGGTTTTTGCTTTTCTTAAACAGTGTGATTAGGGCTTAATATACGCGTATCCATTTTTAAACTGTAAATCCGCAATGCGAACAACACCTGAAGGTGTGTAATCAGCTTCAAGAATAAATTGATTTTTATTCAAGCCACGGTTCTTGATTGTGATTTCACAAACTTCAAAAATAACTCCACGTGACTTCAAAGCACTCACTAAAGGAGCATACTCAACATTATTTTTTTTATCCTTAGCACCATCCATCAACAAATCCACGCCATCGGCATGCGTAACCACAATAATTTTTGTACTTGGAGAAACATCTAAATGGTTTCTAATATTTCTGAGCCCTTTTAGACCTTGCAATTGAGCATCATCAATGTGATAAACAACATTAGTAGTCTTATCATTTTGTGATTGTGCAAAGGTGTTGGTAGACAAAATTGACATAATGGTCAACAAAAAAATGAACCATATACGAACTCTATTCATAATTAACTTCTTTCTTAAGGTGCAGAATAACCCCAATTATTGGAGACGCCTTGAACATGTGGATGATTTATCTTAACTGACTTAATTGTCTTCACATCTCGCAAATACTTTGCAACGATGTCCCAAATAGGCTCCCCACCAATTTCTCTTGATGCTTCTGAAACAGGCGCCCATCCTGCTACTTTATAAAGCTTACTGGCTTGTATAAGCTCACCATTGAGTCTCATTTCGGAAATTCTATTTCCCATAGAAGCGTTAGGATTAATCGCATACTTCAATCCCCCTACTCGAACCATATCTCCACCTTGCTGATAGTAGGGATCGGGATTAAATAAATTATCTGCCACATCTTCTAAAATAGTTTTTATCGTTTCTCCAGAAAGCATATTTACTGTAGTGTAAGGATATGTAATTGCCGTCTGATTCATTAAATCCTCAACAGTGATTGGCTCACCCGGTAATAATGTTGTTCCCCATCTAAATCCTGGTGAAAATGTAATCTGAGCATCTTTTTGAACCATTAAAGCATCCAATAAAACCTGATCAAAACTTCCGTTAAAGTTTCCGCGACGATATAACAGGTCATGATTGACGGCTAACTTCTCATTTAATTTTGCTTCAAAGGGCTTCCTAATGTTTTCAATTAAATGAGACATCTTTGGATCTTTAGGAATCAAATTAGAAAATACTGGTAATAATTTATATCGGTAATCAACGAGTTGACTTCCCTTAATTTCAACATCTAGTACGCCTAAATATTTTCCGTTAGAGCCAGCATTAGTGACTAAAGTCACACCTCCAGGATTTTTAACAACTACTGGTTTAGGGATGCCATCATGTGTGTGGCCTCCTAAAATAAAATGTATGCCTCTAACCCTCGACGCAAGCTTTAAATCTACATCCATTCCATTATGAGATAACAAAACGACTAACTTAGCACCTTTACTTTTGACTTCATTAATCACTTTTTGTAAATTCTCTTCTTGAATTCCAAAGGTCCAATTAGGCGTAAAGTAGGAAGGGTTTGCAATTGGTGTATACGGAAAAGCTTGGCCAATGATTGC
>Ga0208106_1000183_pt1 | contig 24205 bp, 19 predicted proteins | sample CryBogCBE25Jul08_FD_184577 | JGI IMG/M metagenome (GOLD analysis project Ga0208106, IMG submission 184577) | Freshwater microbial communities from Crystal Bog, Wisconsin, USA - CBE25Jul08 (SPAdes) | ecosystem: Environmental > Aquatic > Freshwater > Lake | place: Crystal Bog, Wisconsin, USA...
ATTTCAGACCCATCATAAATGGTAATCTACTCTGAGGTTCCCCAATCATATTCTTTACACTCTTCACTTGTTGTAATAGCTGGTAATCTTTATCACCGATCTCTTCTTTGATCAAATTTACTTTTACTGATTTCTTATAATTCGCTAGGAGTTGTTCAAAAATATTTTTCTTTTGAGGGAACTCTTTTATACGATAGGACTTTAGCTTCGCCATTCCTACTGCACAATTAATAGCCTCCTGCATCGTGCCTATTCGATCAACTAAGCCTACTGAAATGGCTCGACTACCCGTCCATACCCTACCCTGGGCAATACTGTCGATGTACACGATATCTTTTTTACGACCCTCAGCCACACGCGATTTGAAAGTATGATAAACAGTATCCACCCCATTTTGCATAAATCTTTTTTCAGGCTCTGTTAGCGCCCTGCTTGTGTTTCCAAGATCTGCATAAGGTGCAGTTTTAACAGCATCGAAAGTTATTCCCAATTTATTTTTAAAGAAGGTCTGAAAATCTGGAACAATACTAAATACGCCAATGGAACCCGTAATGGTATTCGCATCTGCAAAAACGGTATCAGCATTACAAGAGATATAATAACCTCCAGATGCAGCCACATCTCCCATACTTACCACAACAGGTTTAACTTTACGCAACAAACTTATTTCTCTCCAAATCACATCGCTTGCTAAAGAACTACCTCCGGGAGAATTTACCCGAAACACTACTGCCTTTATATCTTTATCCAAACGAATCTGACGTAACACCGTTCTAAATGCATCGCTGCCTACCGATTCATTATCACCTTTCCCACTAACAATATCTCCAGATGCATACACTACCGCAATTCGTTCATCACCATCCTGTTTAAAATCTGCTGCTTTTACATATTCGTTGAGGTCCACAAAATTGATACTCGTATTTTCTTCTTTCACCAGCCTATGTAACAACTCCGATTTTAATTCATCATCATATTTTAAACCATCTACTAAATGATTGTTTAAAGCATCTTTTGCAGTTTGGATGGAACCATTCACAGCTAATTGTCTAATGACTGCTGTATCTAAATTTCTTGATGAAGCCACATCGTATAAAAACCGATTATACAAATCACCCAACCAAACACTTGTTTGTAATCGATTGGCTTCAGTCATTTGAGTTTCACGTAGTGGTTCTGTAGCACTCTTAAATTTTCCAGCATAAAATATCTGTGGCTTTATTTCCAACTTATCTAATAAGCCTTTTAAATAAAGCATATTACTCGAAAATCCACTCCATTCTAAACCACCCTGAGGATGACAATACACTTTATCAGCAGCACTACCAATATAATAACCTTTCTGAGTAATGGTTTCAGCATAAGCCACCACAAATTTCTTACTTTGCTTAAAATCAACTACTGCTTTACGCAATTCTTCACTAGCCGCATACCCATTCGGATTATTGCTACATTGAATATAAATTCCTTTAATAGCTGTATCGTTTTTAGCATAATGTATCAATCTAATTACATCATAAAGACTAGGCATTTCAGTCTCCTCAGAATTTGTTAACATCGCAAACGGATTCCCAATGGATTGCTCTTTATAGGTTTTAGTTAGATCCAAAAGCAGAACCCCCTTTGCGCCAATACTTGGTTTTTCAGAACTTGATGCTCCTGCAATTAATCCTATCACAATAAATACACTCAGTAGGCTAAAAACAAACAAAGCCAGTAACGCTGCAAAAAATGATTTAAAAAAGCTTCTCATATAATTATTAGTATGCTGAATGAATTTAAAGATATTTGCCCTTTCTTAACCATTCAAATTATGAATATAGCTTATTTGTTGATAGGCGGTAACCTGGGTAACAGATTTGCAAATCTGCAAAAAGCTATTCAATTGATAGAACAAAACTGTGGCCAAGTAGTTCAATCCTCCGCAATATACGAAACTGAAGCTTGGGGAATTACTGATCAACCAGCTTTCTATAATCAAGCACTCAAAATTGAAACAACATTTCTACCGGAAGAATTAATGAAACAACTACTGTTTATAGAACAAGAAATGGGAAGAATTAGAACTGTTAAATTGGGACCAAGAATCATTGATTTAGATATGCTATTTTATAATAACATCGTATTAAATAAGGAAGATTTAATACTGCCGCATCCTGCATTAACTGAGCGTCGATTTGTTTTGTTGCCTCTTTCAGAAATTGCCCCTAATTTGATTCACCCCGTTTTTCAAAAACCCATTGAAGTGCTTTTGAAAGAATGCCCCGACTTACTGGATGTGCAAAAATTGTCAATCGAGGGATAAATCGGAACCCTATTTTTGTTCTAAGAGGGTTAACTATGAAACACCATTTTATAACAGTAGAAGGGAATATCGGTGTGGGCAAAACTACTTTGACCCACTTGCTAGCAAAGCATTTTAATGCACGTATGATTCTGGAAGAATTTGCCGACAATCCTTTTTTGCCAAAGTTTTATAATAGCCCGGATCAATATGCATTTCCAATGGAGTTATTTTTTATGGCAGAACGGTATAAACAGCAAAAAGATATGCTGCATACCACCGACCTTTTTCAAAGCATCACGGTTTCTGACTATCTTTTCACTAAATGCTTATTATTTGCAAAAGTAACGCTACCGGAAGAAGAGTTTCGTTTATACCAAAAATTATTCGATATCATTAATCAGCAATTAGTTTTCCCGGATATCCTTATTTATTTACATGCCCCGGTTTATAGACTTCAAAGAAATATAAAAAAAAGAAATCGTGCTTACGAACAGGCAATCCCAGATTCTTATTTATTTGAAATTCAGGAAACCTATACCAGTTATATAAAACAACATAATATAAAAACCATTTTTATCGATGCAAGCAACGCCGATTTTCTTGGTAATGACCAACATTTTAAAATTGTGTTAGATGCTTTAGAAAAGGATTTCGATTCTGGTCAACACTATTTTAATTTACCATAAACGAACTTTTATTGTTGATTTAATATGTATAAATTTCTAGAATAATAAACTTTCAATCAATCTTTAATAGCATCTTCGTGATTGAATGAAGGAAGTAATACAAAAAACAGGAGATCCCGTTGCGGCAATGAGAATTCCCGAATATCGTAATCTGATGTTGGGAAGATTTTTGTTTATTATGGGCCTGCGAATGATGGGTACGCTAGTAGGTTGGTGGGTTTACGAATTAACCAATGAACCCTTCGCAATTGGATTGATTGGATTGTCTGAAGTGATACCAGCTGTATCTCTTTCGCTTTATGCCGGACATATCATTGATATTAGTGAGAAAAGAAAATTACTGTTAACCGGTGTCTCATTATACCTTCTTTGCGCTGGCTTATTACTTTTATTATCAACACATTTCACCACTCAATTACTGAGTAATCATGGAATTACTATCTGTATTTATATCATAATTTTTTTTACAGGAATCTTTAGATCCTTTACTGGACCTAGTTTCGGCACCATGGTCGCAAGTATTGTTCCAAAAAATATATTACAAAATGCTACCACATGGAATCAAGGAATCTGGTTAAGTGCCTCGGTTATTGGACATGCCTCTGTTGGTTTTTTTATCGCAGGTTTTGGTAATTCAGCTTCATTGGGAATAATTGTATTTCTTGTTTCCGTTGGCTTATTATTCATGTGGCGCATTAAACCCAAACCTCCTTTAAACGAAAGAGGTGAAAAGAAAACATTGGAAAGCGTGAAAGAAGGGATCCGATTTGTTTTAAAAACCAAAGAGGTTCTTGGAGCACTATCACTTGATCTATTTGCAGTTTTATTTGGAGGTGCGGTTGCGATGATTCCCGTATTTGCCAAAGACATTTTAAAAGTAGGTGCAGTTGGTTTTGGCTGGCTGAATGCCGCTTCGGATATTGGTTCTATCCTCGTAATCGTATTACTTACCATTTTCCCTTTAAGAAAACAACAAGGACGAAATCTTTTCTTTGCGGTTGGTTCTTTTGGTATTTGCATATTAGTATTTGCTCTCTCCCGTTCTTTCTGGATTTCATTTGTTGCTTTATTATTGAGTGGTATTGTTGATGGTGTGAGTGTAGTAATTCGTGGAACTATCTTACAACTTAAAACACCAGATAATATGCGGGGCAGAGTAATGAGTGTTAACTCCATGTTCATCAATAGCAGCAATGAATTGGGTCAATTTGAAAGCGGTGTGGCTGCTAAATTATTAGGTGTTGTTCCCTCAGTTGTTTTTGGTGGATGCATGACCATTTTCGTGGTAGCAACAACCTGGTTCAAAGCACCAGCCTTAAGAAAAATGGAATATTAATTCCTTTTATTTATCTTTTATAAGCGCTTCCAATACATAAAAAACGGCCGGACAAAAAGTAGAATTTTTTAAAGTAATTAGGGGTCTCTTAAATAAAATGTCCTCATCTGTATAAGGGAAGCGATGACAATCTGATGGACGATCTTCATAAATCGAACAAAAATTATCAGCACCTAAAAAAGGACAAGGAGAAGTTTTTGTCACATAATCTCCTTCTTTATCCATAGTAAGATAGGTATCAATAAATTCCGTTTCCTTCATGCGCATGGGTTTACTGATTCGTTTGATATCAGGCATTTTAAATCTGGGTGAATAGTTTTTACAACAATTCGCGCATTGCAAACAATCTACTTTTTCAAATGCTGCTTCATGCAAATCTGGCAATTTCTTTAAGAGCTTTTTTTTGTCGCCTTTATCCAATAAATATTTATATTGTTTCTGATGTTCTTCTGATCTTTTTTCCCAGTCCTCTAAATTTATTTCAATTTGCATGTATCGATTTTATTTATTCTTGCAAGGTATGTGCTTACTTTGCAAAAAAGTAATTTTTGGTTTGTCGATCGAAAATTGCCCCGTAATTCAGGATATATAAAGCTTCCATATGGAGTCGATCAGAGAAACTTGGCTAATCTTAATCAGCACCCCTATTTATTGTATCATTATTGGTATTGAGCTATTTTTGTCGAACCTTCAACAAAGAAAGATCTATTCAAAAAAAAATGTAGCTGCCAATATATATCTCATGTTTCTGAATATGGGCCTAGATTTTAGCCTTCGTGTTTTTACTTTGGGGATACTTACTTATTTTTTCAAATTCGCTTTCATCAAATGGCAAATAAGTACAGCATATTGGATATTATTGATTGTTTTTGAAGACATGATGTACTATTGGTTGCATCGATTTGATCACGAGATCCGACTATTTTGGGCTGTTCACGTTACCCATCATAGTAGTGATCTGATGAATTTTACAGTTGGATTTCGATCTTCCGTCTTTCAACCAGTATATCGATTTATTTACTTCATTCCTATCGTATTCATGGGATTCCATCCGCTAGATTTATTATTTGTCTATTCTGCCACACAGATCTGGGGCATATTTGTTCATACTGAGTATATCAGAAAAATGGGATTACTGGAATATATATTAGTAACACCATCACATCACAGGGTACATCACGGCTCAAATCCTAAATACTTAGATAAGAATATGGGCATGTTTTTAATTGTTTGGGATAAACTTTTTGGAACTTTTCAACCAGAATTAACCGAAGAGGTATATGAACCAATCCGTTACGGATTAACTAAAAATTTGGAAAATCCAAATGCGATTTCTTTGGTATTTCACGAATGGGAGCAGATTTGGAAGGATATTTCTCAAAAAAACATCCCTTTCAAAGCTAGGGTCCAGTATCTTTTTGGCCCTCCCGGCTGGAGCCACGACGGGAGCAGAAAAACAAGTGTTCAAATGCGCGAAATGGAAGATTTGAAATCATCGATTCATTCAGGAGAATAGTCTATTGAATTAGTTATTTTTCGTGTTGAATCCTTTTCCAGCTTACAGTTGAATATATGGATGCACATCCTTTCCCCAGCTTCAACAAAATGTAATTTATAAGCACATATCAGCTTAACTTTGCGCCGGAAAAACGCATATAATTTAGGTTTTTTAACAGTTTTAAGGAAATATCTATGAGCTTATTTATCCAACAATCTAATGAATTTCATGGCAGACATATTGGCCCGGGGGCTGATGACACAAAAGCCATGTTGCAAACTATTGGTGTTTCTTCTTTGGAAGAATTAATTAGCAAGACTGTGCCAGATGCTATTCGCATCAAAGAAGCGCTTGACATCCCTGCAGCCATCAGCGAATTTGAATATCTGACTGAATTGAGAAAAGTGGCTGCAAAAAATAAACTTTATAAAACCTATATTGGTCAGGGCTATTATGGCACTATCACCCCAAGTGTAATACTTCGAAATATTTTTGAAAATCCAGGATGGTATACGCAATACACACCTTATCAGGCCGAGATTTCTCAGGGCAGATTAGAGAGTTTATTGAATTATCAAACCATCATTGCCGATTTAACAGGGCTGCCAATTTCAAATGCTTCTTTGTTAGATGAAGCTACTGCTGCAGCAGAAGCTATGGCGATGATTTTTAATCAAGTAAACAAGGCTGATCATATCACCAAGCCAAAACTTTTTGTAGATGCTCAGGTTTTCCCTCAAACTATTGATGTACTAATTACTCGTGCAGAACCAATTGGGATTACTGTAATTGTAGGTGATTATAAAACTTCAGTGATTGATGAGAGCTTCTTTGGCTCGATTGTTCAATATCCCAATAACTTAGGTTCAATAGAAAACTACTTATCATTCCACGAAAAAGTGCACGCAAATGGTGGACATACAATAATGGCTTGCGATCTTCTATCGTTAACATTATTAACCCCTCCAGGTGAACTTGCGGCAGATATTGCTTTAGGAAGTGCACAACGTTTTGGTGTACCGATGGGTTTTGGCGGGCCACACGCTGCTTTTTTTGCCACTAAAGATGAATTCAAAAGAGGGATGCCAGGAAGATTAATTGGCGTATCGATTGATGCCCAAGGCAACCGCGCTTTACGAATGGCATTACAAACACGCGAACAACATATCAAACGCGAAAAAGCAACTTCCAATATTTGTACAGCACAAGCTTTATTAGCAAATATGGCGGCAATGTATGCGGTCTATCATGGTCCAGATGGTTTAAAAAATATTGCCACAAGAATTAGTGAATTAACTCAGAGTCTTACCAATGCTTTGCACGAACTAGGATTCTCCACTTTGAGCGAATCGTATTTTGATACCATTACAATTCATGCTGATAGCACAAAAATAAAAGCTTTAGCAGAAGCTGCAGAAATCAATCTTCGTTATACTAATGATCATCTGATAAGCATTAGCATAGATGAAACAACTTCTCAAAAAGATGTATTGGATATCGTTTATGTGTTTGCACAATCAAAAGGAATAGACGAAGCAGAAATTGAATTCGACAGCGATTTTTCTCTGAGCAATATTCCTGCTTTTGCAAAACGTAACTCTACTTATTTATTGCACCCAGTATTTAATTCGCATCGCAGCGAAAGTCAGATGATGCGCTATTTAAAGAAACTAGAGAATAAAGATCTTTCTTTAAATACCAGTATGATTAGTTTAGGAAGCTGTACCATGAAGTTGAACGCAGCTACCGAAATGATACCAGTAAGCTGGCCAGAATTTGGCAGCTTGCATCCATTTATTCCTGTAGACCAGTCGGCAGGATACCAACAAATTATTGCTGAATTAAACGATTATTTGTGTAAAATAACTGGCTTCACGGCTTGTAGTTTACAACCAAATAGCGGGGCTCAAGGTGAGTATGCTGGTTTACTTACCATACGAGCTTATCATGAAGCAAGAAATGATGCACATCGCAATGTAGTATTGATTCCAATTAGTGCGCATGGAACAAACCCAGCAAGTGCTGTGATGGCTGGATTTAAAGTAGTGGTCGTAAAATGTGATGAAGCTGGAAATATTGATGTGTCAGATTTGCAAGCAAAGGCAACGCAATATAAAGATTCACTCGGTGCATTAATGGTTACCTACCCTTCCACTCATGGCGTATTTGAAGAAACTATTAAAGACATATGTCAGATTATTCACGACCATGGAGGATTAGTATATATGGATGGGGCGAATATGAATGCTCAAGTTGGTTTAACCAGCCCCGGTATGATTGGTGCAGATGTTTGTCATTTAAATCTTCATAAAACCTTTTCAATACCTCATGGAGGTGGTGGCCCGGGTATGGGACCAATTTGTGTAAACGATAAATTAGCACCTTATTTACCTGGTCATGTTACTTCAGAAAACAACAAATCAATTCATGCAGTTAGTGCAGCCGAATATGGATCAGCAAGTATTTTGTTAATCAGTTATGCCTATATCAAAATGCTCGGTGCTGAAGGTGTTAGAAAAGCTACAGAATATGCCATCTTAAACGCAAACTATATGCGTGCAAGATTACAGAACCATTATAAAATTTTGTACGCCGGATCAAACGGTACTTGTGCCCATGAATTTATTGTTGATTTACGTCCGTTTAAACAATCGGTTGGTATCGAAGCTGCTGATGTGGCTAAACGATTAATAGATTATGGTTTCCACGCCCCTACTTTGAGTTTTCCGGTTGCTGGAACCATAATGATAGAACCAACTGAAAGTGAAGACAAGGCTGAATTGGATCGTTTTTGTGATGCACTGATTGCAATTCATTCTGAAATCAATGCAATTGAAAATGGCAGCTCAGATAAAACAGATAATCCGTTGAAGAATGCCCCCCACACACAAGCGGTGATTTGCGCCAATGAATGGAAACATGTTTATAGCAGGCAAGATGCGGCATTTCCATTAAGTTATGTAGCCCAAAATAAATTCTGGCCTTCTGTGGCTCGTGTAAATGATACCCATGGCGATAGAAATCTTATTTGTACCTGTGAACCTATATCATCTTACGAATAAAACTAAAAAGTCAATCTTTATAAAAAAAAACGTTTGTCTACTTTGACAAACGTTTTTTTTATAATATTATGTTAGCTAGAGTTTTAGCTATTTTATAGCCAATAAAATTTAAATGTCCCCCCTAAATATGCAGTCAAATTCTAACGCTTTACTTGAAATAAATCAAGTGGTAATTGACAAATTGCATGTATGGATCAAATGCCCTCAATTAAAACAAACCCAATTACGTTATTGCATTTCTAATTCAAATAAATCAGCCATTCGCAAAGGGAGTTTTTCAGGAGAAACTATTCAATTAAATCTGTTGCTTATTCCTGATGGCAATTACCTGTTTAATTTATGTAATGATCAGGGAACTGAATTCTCCATGCCTTTTGTTAAAAAAGCAAAACAGTAATTTTTTCTCATTTAGACTATCTCCTATTCGTTTCTTCGTTTATTGAATTACCTTCAGGAGGAATCAAATCTCATGAAAAAAATATTTTTTATTGCTTGTCTGTTTTTTTATTTGACTCCAGAAACTGTTTATTCACAGGTTTCAAAATTTGAAAATATTCTTGGCGCTGATATTTCTTTCCTTCCAGAGCTGGAGGCTCGAGGAATTATTTTTAGCGATAAGGGCGTTACAAAAGACGCCATTTTTTTATTAAAAGAAAAAGGATTCAATTATATCAGACTGCGCATATTTGTGAATCCTGCTGCCGATAGTGGCTACTCACCTCATATGGGATTTTGCGATTTAGCACATACAATGTTAATGGCTAAAAGAATTCATGACGCAGGAATGAAATTCCTACTCGATTTCCATTACAGCGATAATTGGGCCGATCCTGGACACCAAATTATTCCAGCAGCTTGGAAAAATTTACCCTTTGATTCTATCAAAATTGCGCTGAAAAATCATACCATTGAAGTACTTACATCACTCAAAAAACAAAATACCTTCCCCGATATGATTCAAGTTGGAAATGAAATAAATCATGGCATTGTTTGGCCAGCTGGAGATAATGATCACCAGGATCAGCTTTTCGAACTTTTAAAAGAAGGGGTTGCTGGAGTTCGTTTTATAAATAAAAAAGTTCCCATCATGATGCATCTTGCTTGTGGCGGTCAGAATGAGGAATCTAGAATTTTTTTAGACAAATTGATTGCCCACAAAATATCATTCGATATCATTGGTCAATCCTATTACCCACAATGGCATGGCACACTTGAAGATCTAAAAAACAATCTCACAGATCTGGCAAAAAACTACCCGCAAGAAGTGGTGATTGTGGAATATACCGCATTTAAAAAAGAGGTAAATGAGATCGCATTTAGTATCCCCAATAAAAAAATGCGGGGAACTTTTATTTGGGAACCCTTAAATACCTGGGAAAGAATCTTCGAAAAAGAAGGTAAATCGAATGCACTAATCGATATTTATCCTGAGCTATCCCAAAAATGGATTACCCCTGTTCAATAGTTTATTTTATAATCAGACAGTTATTTTGAAGAATCATATAGGTTGAACAAAAAAGAAGGCTTCTGATAGTGCATCACATAATTTCGCTAAATTTGTACAAAATCATGACGTTTATGTTTCGTTTAAGCGCTAGCCTAATATTCTTTTACCTGTTGGTCTTGTCGGGTTGTACCGGTTCAAAATCGGCTTCATCCAAAGCATATATTAAAGAGCATGCTGCCCAAAATGATCCCAAAGAAAATAACGCCTATATTCCCCCTTCAACTGTCGACAAAACCCAATTCACCCCTTATTCACGTGATTTGCAAATGAAGATGCAGGCATTTGCAATCGACTATAAAAAGGTGCAGATTTATTTAGATCAAAAATTAGTACTCGTAAAAAATTTGGATAGTACAAAAGCAGAAGTAGTTTCAGGTGTGGTTCGCTTTATTAATAGTTCTGTGACCGATGAAATTACCATTAATGCCTATACGCCTGGTGTGATAGACTCCATTGATCCGGAAGGCATTTGGATAAAATTTGAAAATGGAAATAAACTCCGTTTTGTACCACAAACCGGACCAGATGCTGAAGATGCTTTTGTAATTGCCGGAAACAACTGGGATGAAGGAACCTGTGAAGTTGCCTATGCCAATAAAATTTATCGGGCTAGCTGTTTCAAATGCCCAAGTATCGCATCCGTTCGACCTGTAATTAAATTAGCAGATGTAGATAATAAGAATAAGAAAACAAAAGTATTACAGGGTGTTAGAATTAATTAATGCTGAAAAATAAATTTAAAAAAGCACTCCTAAAAACGGAGTGCTTTTTTTTTATGCGTTCAAACTTCCCATCATTGACTCAGGATATCTGGTACCAGATGCGGCATCCTTACTAAATAATTCGTTGATGATTGCCAATTCTTTGGTAGAAAAAACCAATTCAATGGAGGCAATATTTTCTTTGAGATATTTACTTTTTTTGGTTCCTGGAATTGGAAAAATAAAATCTCCTTGAGCTACTACCCAAGCTAAAGCTAATTGGGAAGGCGTACAGTTCTTTTCAGCTGCTAACTTTTCTAAATGTTTTACAAGCTCTAAATTTTTATTGAAATTTTCTCCTTGAAATCTTGGTGAAAATCTACGATAGTCGTCAGGTGCAAAATCATCGAAATGCTTGATCTGACCTGTTAAAAATCCTCTTCCTAAAGGACTATAAGGCACAAATGCAATCCCTAATTCTTTGCAGGTAGCAAGTATTTCATCTTCGGGTTCGCGACTCCATAAACTATACTCAGTTTGCAATGCAGTAATCGGAAATACTGCATGTGCTTTACGTAATGTGCTTGCAGAAACTTCGCTTAACCCAATGGCCCTCACTTTTCCTTGCTCTACTAATTTACCCATGGCTCCTACTGTTTCTTCAATCGGTGTTGCTGGATCTTTCCGATGTAAATAATATAAATCGATATAATCAGTTTCTAATCTTTTCAAGCTTGCTTCACATGCCAGCTGAACATAAGCAGGAGTTCCATTGATCCCTCTAATGGAAGGATTTTCAACAGAACGTACAATTCCAAATTTAGTAGCGAGCGTAATTTTATCTCGCTTTCCTTTTAATGCTTTTGATATTAATAACTCATTTTTTAAAGGTCCGTACATATCTGCAGTATCCCAAAAATTAACCCCTAATTCCAGGGCTTCCGCAAGCAATAGTAAACTATGTTCATCATTGGCAACACCGTAAAATTCGCTCATCCCCATACAACCCAATCCTAGCTGAGAAGCAATAATCCCTTGTTTACCCATTGGTCTTTTTTCCATAACTTTTTATTTACTATAAAATTGATGCTTTTTATACAGAAGTATAGATTAATTTTTAGCAAACCGCTCAATAAAAAAAATACACCAAAGAGAAACCAAAGCATTGAATGAACTATATTGAGGGCCTATTTATTTGATATGATAAAAAAAATATTACTAAGCTTTTTATTTGTGTTCGTAGTTGTTGCAGGGATAGTTATTTTTAATACTATTCGCTTTAGCAAAGAAATAACTAAAAAAACTTCTGCCGATTTACCCAATTTGCCCGATTCTGCAATCAGCCATATGCAGCAAGCCATTCGCGTAAAAACAATTGGCTTTGGAAATGGAGCGCCAGTTGATACAGCTCAATTTTTGGCTTTTTGGCAATTTGTTGAAAAAAATTATCCTTTAGTGCATCAAACACTAACACATCAAACATTTAATGGTCTTAGTCGCTTGTACAAATGGGAAGGAAAACATCCTGAACAAAAACCATATGTACTAATGGCACACTTTGATGTGGTGCCAGTTGAAGCCAGCACAGAAAAACTTTGGACAGTTCCAGCATTTGGTGGCATTTTGAAAAATGATACGATTTATGGAAGAGGTGCTGCTGATGACAAAGTTAGTCTAGTAAGCATTTTAGAAGCCGTTGAAAAATTATTATCACAACATTTTCAACCGGAAAGAACTATTTATTTAAGCTTTGGAAATGATGAAGAAACTATCGGACTTGGTGCACAAGCAATTGCAAAATTCATGGAGGAAAATAAAGTTCATCCAGAAGTTATTTTAGATGAAGGCGGAGAAATTACCACCGAAAATTTCACTGAACTGAAACGGCCTATTGCATTAATTGCTGTTGCTGAAAAAGGTTATATGAGTTTTAATTTAACCGTTGAACAACACGGCGGACATAGTTCTACTCCTGCACCTGAGACAGCTATTGATATTCTTGCAAAAGGCATAGTTCATTTAAGAGAAAAGCAAATGCCTTATCAGTTTCAACCAGTGATCAGAGAACTATTAAATCGTGTAGGACCGGGAATGCCATTTTTAGAAAGAATGGCAATAGCTAACCCATGGATTTTTGAAAAAACTTTGGTAAGCCAATTAGAAAAAGATCATAGCAGTAATGCATTATTACATACCACCATCGTTCCAACTATTGTGCAAGCAGGGGTTAAAGACAATGTAATTCCAAGCTTGGCAACTGCTGTAGTAAATACCAGAATACTTCCTGGCACTTCAGTTGAAGAGGTTGAAGCATTTATGAATAAACAAATTAATGACAACAGAATAAAGATTACAAAAAATAGTCCTCCAGATAGAGTTGGCCCTGCTGCATCTTACGAAAGTGTCGCTTATAAAAAAGTAGAAGAAGCCACTTACAAAGTAATGAAAGATGTGGTGCCTGTGCCCTTCTTATCAGTAGGTGCTACTGATTCAAAATATCTGCAACATCTTGCTGATGGAACCATAAAATTTACACCTGCGATAGATGCAAAGGGTTTTCATGGAATTGATGAAAGAATCGGAGTTCAGGATTTAAAACGATTAATATTCTTTTATCAGATAATAATACAAGAGGCAGGTAAGTAATGTTAAATTGAAAAGTGAAAAGTCAAAATTAATAATATGAGTGTATCAGATAAATTAGCGCAGATCAATGCAGATAAAGCAGCTGCAAACTTAAAGACCGGATTAGATTTTCTGGCATCAAATAAAACGAAAGAAGGTGTTACTGAATTACCTAGTGGATTACAATATGAAGTATTGAAAATGGGTGAGGGACCAAAGCCATTAGCTACTCATGAAGTTACTTGTCATTATCATGGAACTATGATTGATGGCTCTGTTTTTGACAGCTCGGTTCAACGTGGCACCCCCGCTTCTTTTCCTTTAAATAGAGTGATTAGTGGATGGACCGAAGGTTTACAATTAATGCCAACTGGTTCTAAATGGCGCTTTTTTATCCCTTCGCATCTAGCATACGGTGATCGTCAATTAACCGCTCAAATTGGGGCGAATAGTACATTGATTTTTGAGGTAGAATTAATTTCGTTTCGATGATTTTATAGAACGATTTACACGGATAAAACGATTTTTTTTATCCGTGTAAATCCGTTTTATCCGTGAAAATCTGTGTTCCATTCATCCAAGTTTAAACCATTTCACTCAACTCTAACCAACGAAGTTCTTTTAATTCGAGATCTTGTGTGATAGCAATCATTCGATCACTCAACTTTTGGAGTTCTTCGAAACCCAGATTACCGGTACTCATTTTATCTGCAATAGTTTGCTTTTCTAATTCCAAAACCGGCATCTCTTTTTCCAATATTTCAAACTCTCTTTTTTCTTTAAAAGTAGCTTTCTTTTTGGGCGGTGCTACAACTGCTGAATTTGCCACAACTGCTTCCTCAGTAGTTTGTCCCCTGCTTTTATTTGATTCCAGCACGGCCCATTTGTTTTCTTTCTTCTCATTTTCTTTCAGCCACAATCTGTACTGGGTATAGTTTCCAGGGAAATCCCGCACTTCGCCTTCCCCTTCAAAAACAAATAAGTGATCCACCAAACGATCCATAAAATATCGATCGTGAGAAACAATCATCACACAACCTTGATAGTCGCTCAAGAAGTTTTCTAATACAGCAAGCGTAGGAAGATCTAAATCATTCGTAGGTTCATCTAATATTAAAAAATTAGGATTGGTAAAAAGAATGGTCAGCAACTGTAATCGCTTTCTTTCTCCACCACTCAATGCACTTAGATAAGTATATTGTTTATCCGGAGTAAATAAAAACAATTCTAAAAATTGCGCGGCACTTAAACTTCCGCCCTTTGCGAGGGGAAAATTTTCAGCAAATGTTTTTACATATTCAATCACACGCATATCTTCCTTGATCACTAATCCTTGTTGAGAAAAGTTCCCGAAGATGATAGTTTCACCCACAACAATTTTACCACTATCCGCTGGTTCTAATTGTTGCAAAACATTCATGAATGTTGATTTACCAACACCATTTTTTCCAATGATACCAATGCGTTCGCCCTTACTGAAATTATAATCAAAACCTTTTAAAATTGGCTTATCGCCATATGACTTGTATACTTTTTTCATCTCCACAATCTTACCACCTAGTCTGCTCATTTTAACTTCTAGTTGCAATTGGGCATCCTCGATTTTTGTTTTGGCCTTGGCTTCTACTTCGTAAAAATTGTCCTGTCTGCTTTTGCTTTTAGTTGTTCTGGCTTTAGGTTGCTTACGCATCCATTCTAATTCTTTCCTAAAAGTATTCTTTGCTTTATCGATACTGGCCAACTCACTTTCAATTCTGGCCGCTTTCTTCTCTACATAATTTTCATAGTCGCCAGTGTATACGTACATATTTTCGCGTTCCAATTCCCAAATTTCAGCACATACTGCATCCAGAAAATACCGATCGTGTGTAACTAATAATAAAGTAACGTTCTCTTGATTCAAATACTGCTCCAACCACTCGATCATTTCTACATCCAAATGGTTGGTAGGCTCATCCATCATTAGTAAAGTATGCTGATGTTCAAACCCGATATCAATTAAAGTTTTTGCTAAAGCCACCCGTTTGCGCTGTCCCCCACTTAACTCACTAACAGGATTTTTTAAATGATGCACATTTAATTTATCGAGGATCTGTTTTACTTTGGATTCGAAATCCCAGGCATTTAAATCCTCCATTTCGCCAATTGCTTCCGCAATCATCATACCATCTTCACTTTCCATGGCATCCTCATATTTGCGAATAGCAGTAATTATGGGGTGTTGCAGGTGAAAGATATTTTCTAAGACAGTTTTGTCTTCTTCAAAATGTGGATCTTGCTCAAAAAGAGCTACCGTCACATCTTTATTAATCCAATGTTTGCCGGAATCAGCCGTTTCTTCTCCTGCTAAAATGCGTAATAAGGTGGACTTTCCCACTCCGTTACGCGCTATCAAGGCTATTTTGTCGCCTTCATTAATATGAAATGAAATATTACGAAAAAGTGGGTTAATACCATAACTCTTTGTCAATCCCTCTACTGAAACATAATGCATGAGGCAAAGATAAGGCTTAAAGGCCAAGGCGATGAACTCCGAACTTTGTACTTTTGTGTTTGTTATTTAACTATTATGAAGCAATTCAATGTGCCTGTTGGTTATAGAAGTCCACTCATTACTGCAGTAAAGCAATTTCGTAAACAGCAGGATAAACTAAAAAAAGATGATACACCTACTTTATTAGATTTAGGAAATCTGCAAATCTATCTGGCGCGTCATTTTGGATTTTGCTATGGTGTGGAACATGCTATTGAAATTGCTTTTAGCACCATCCATTCAAATCCTGGTAAAAGAATATTTCTCTTGAGTGAAATGATTCATAATCCTCAGGTAAATGCTGATCTTTTGGCAATGGGCGTTCAGTTTATGCAAGACACTTATGGTAAACAAATCATCCCATTTGATGAGATTCAATCAAACGATATTGTAATTATTCCTGCATTTGGCACTACACTTGCTATTGAAGCTTTATTAGAATCTAAGGGAATAGAAACTGCAAAATATAATACCACCTGTCCATTTGTTGAGAAAGTCTGGAATAGAAGTGAGCAGATTGCTGAGAAAGGTTATAGTATTGTAATTCATGGAAAACCGAAACATGAAGAAACAAGGGCTACCTTTTCGCATGCATCTGCTGTTACTCCTTCTATTGTGATTAATGATATGCAAGAAACTACAGAGTTGGCTAAATATATTAATGGAGAATATGAAGCCGCTGGATTTTATGAACAATTCAAAGGCAGATATTCTGAAGGTTTTAATATTTCTAACGATCTGATTCGTTTTGGTGTGGTTAATCAAACCACACAATTAGCCACAGATACACAAGCTATTTCAGATTATTTAAAATCTGTAATGATCAAAAAATACAATTTAACTGCTGATACGATTGATACACATTTTGCTGATACAAGAGATACACTTTGTTATGCTACGAACGATAATCAAACAGCAGTGACAGGGATGCTTCAAACGAATGCTGACTTAGCTATAATTATTGGTGGATATAATAGTAGTAACACGTCTCATTTAGTTGAACTATGCGAAGAAAAAATTCCATCCTATTTTATTGATACTCCTGAACGAATCATCAGCAAAACTGAAATTGTTAACTGTAACTGGAGAACTAAAGAGCAAACCACTATCCGAAATTTTTTACCAGAAATCACACCCTTAAAAATATTAATTACCAGTGGTGCTAGTTGCCCTGATGCTGTTGTTGAATCAGTCATTAAAAAACTGGCTACTTTATATGGTTTAGAGGAAAGGGTAGAAAAATTAATAGCATCCTTTTTATAGGACGCTATTAATTAAAAATATATTACAAATTTACGCTTATTCTAAGAGTTTTTTAACAACCAATCCACCCACTTTTTTACCAGCTTCGGCGCCCGTATTAACGCTTAGCATATAGTGAATGCCACCATATACTCTACTAATCGAACACTCAGCTGCTGCCGCATGCAAAGAAGTAAAGTTTCGTTTCATCCCTATATAGTGGTAATCACTAGAATCAGTGAAGCTAAGATTATCCCTATATAATTTAGTCAATACAGTTGCAGCAGAAGCAGTGATAGTGCTATGTCCACTTGTATATTCTGGGAATGGAGGTGTTTGTAAGAAAGGCATCCAATTTTTATCAATTGATTCTTTGATAACAGTAACAGGTCTTACATAACTACTCCTGTATTTTTCGTCCCAGCAAGAAATAAATGCATCATATAATGCAATAGATGTGATCGCAAAAGTTTGTGCAGCTTTTACGGGATCAGCTTTTTCTTGCTCTATAATTTGACTGGCAATTCCAATCCAGTGACCACCCGGCGTGATTTTTTTATTTCCAAACATCATGTGGCCTGCATGTTCAATCACGAAAGGATTATCATCCCAATATCTGGCAATCGTTTTTTGTTCTTCTGTAAGATGTGTGGTGATATCATACACTTCCTTTAACATGCCAGAATAAACTGAACCAGGTTTAAGGTCATATTTTGGAGGTGGAATTGGCTTGAACTGCGATGCCGAATCTAGCACCATGGGTTGCATGGTATTCCAGCACCATTCTACACCATCAGCATAATCAGGCGGGGTTGGACGCCATTTTCCTGGCTCCTCACTACCTAAATATTTTGCCTTACCTCTTGATTTGAAATAGCCATCATTTTTAGCTCTTTTCAAAACAACAGCAGCAATTGTATCCCCAAATGCAACGGAAGCTTGATAGGTAGCTTCATCTAATTGCTGTTTAAAATTTTCATGGATCTTATTTTCATAAGCAGTTAATGAATCCACGGAAAATACTTTTACATTCCTGGTAACTTTGAAAAATGCTTCCGAAGCGGCTAAATTAAAATCATATTTTTTGGTTGAATCGGGTTGAGGCATTTTCCCAAACCCATTTAATTTTTCGGCTATTGAAGTTGTATTTGCCTTAGAGAATCGCAATGCTTCATAGGCAGCAATAGAGGAATACACATATATTCTACTAGCTACGGGTGGGGTGAATACATCATATATAATTACTTGAGTTAACTGGTCTTCATTATTAATTAACAATTTCACAGAGTCAATGGGTTCAGACTTTTTTGGAGAACAAGCAATTGCAGCTAAACAAATTGCTGCAAACAAGGTTTTTGAAATTCTTTTCATGAAAATGGTTTGAGAATAAAGCAATCGAAAACAAATTAATTAGCAGATGATTAAAAAGTTATTAAAGATATGAAAAACGAAAGAATTGTACAAATTGACGCTTTACTAAGTTCTATTCACCCGACTATCCATATTTGTAAATCTATTAACGTTAAGAAGGGATAAAAAAACTATATTTAATTTCCATAAACAACTCTAACGAATGTCTGCTCTGAGAAACCTTTGCGTCAATGCTATTTTCATTTTTTTATCATTAGGGTCAGCTAAAGCCCAGCTTTCATCAAAAGATACTTCCTTCTTACAAAACAGTGTTAAAAATGTACTTACATTTTATGACCAAAATATTGGAGAACAGTCTGGGAAATTTAATGGTAGCCAGAATATTGGTTACCCAATTGCAGTTATAGATAAAAATCCCTATTACAATTCTCCCAATTTCGCCAGAGGATATATTATTTACGATCATGTTTTTTATAACAACGTATCGCTACTTTATGATGAAGCTGCCGACTTGGTGATTTTACAAGATAGTTCGCATAAAATAGAATTGATCAGCGAAAAACTAGAAGGATTTGGCATTCTAGATGACCAATTTAAGTATTTGGTTAAAAATGAAATCACTTCAAATGATCTTTTAAAAAGCGGATTTTATCAAGTTTTAGTAGACAATAAGATCAGTTTGTATAAAAAAGAAACCAAAAAAATCAGTGAGCAAATTATTGGAACAGATCTTACTTATCAGATAGAAACCTATACTCATCACTATGTGCTAAAAGATAATCAATATCATGAAATACAAAGTAAGAATACGATTATCCGATTATTTAAAGATAAAGAGAAAGAAATAAAACGTTTTATAAAAACACAGCACCTTAGTTACCGAAAAGAAAAAGACAATATGCTCAAAGATGTTGTAGAATACTATAACCTTATAACCCAATAATGTGAGAATATATTCCCTAAGTTTCCTATTACTTTTTTCACTGCTATTTTTCAATAAAAGTTATAGCCAGTCAGATAGTTCAAAGCTAGTTAACATTAATTGTGACAAATGCTCTATTCAAGATTTGACCACACAAATTGAATCTCAAACACGCTTTCATATTTATTATGATTCCAGCATGTTTGCTCAAAAAGCATTTACTTATATTGCCAAGTCTGAACCCTTGAACAAAGTTTTGAGCAGACTTTTTTCGAGTGATTTAATTTATCCAAGTTTTGATGATCAGGATAATCTTTTCCTTTCAAAAAGTAAAACTCTAAGTTTAATATTACCTGAAAGCTATTTTTCTGGTAATAAAACAATTGCAACTGCCAATAATATCATTGATGAAGAAGATTTATCAGATAGTAAAGAAGCTTTAGTTGATAAAAAACTGTATGAGATTGGAGATAAAAATGCAAGAAGTCAAAAATCAGTTGTTATTGGAGGAATAATAAAAGATGTAAAAACTGGCCAGCCTGTTTCTGGAGCTAACGTGTTTATCGAAAACCCTAGAATTGGTGCTACCACTGATCAATTTGGCGCCTATACCATTTCATTGCCTAGGGGAAAACACATATTAAATATTCAAAGTATTGGCATGCGGGACATAAAACGCCAAATCGTTTTATATAGTGATGATAAATTCAATATAGACATGACCGAAAGTATTCAGTCATTGAAAAGGGTAACAGTTTCATCTAAAAAACTCAGCAATATTCGGGGTTCACAAATGGGTGTTCAGAAAATTGATATTAAAACGATTAAGCAAATCCCAATGCTATTTGGAGAAGCCGATATCTTAAGAGCCATAACCACATTGCCTGGTGTTAAAACGGTAGGTGAAGCAAGTACTGGTTTTAATGTGAGAGGTGGATCAGCAGACCAAAACTTAATATTGTTCAATGATGCAACTATTTATAATCCTTCGCACTTTTTCGGCTTGTTCTCCGCATTTAACCCGGAAGTAGTAAACAGTGTTGAATTATACAAGAGTAGTATTCCTGCAAACTATGGAGGAAGGCTTTCTTCTGTTTTGGATATTAACAGTAGAGAAGGAAACAAAAAAGAATTTACGGGATCTGCAGGTATAGGTCCTTTAACAAGTAGATTAAATATTGAAGGCCCTTTAGTGAAAGATAAATCTTCCTTTATTTTAGGCGGACGAACTACCTATTCTAACTGGTTGTTTAAATATTTACCAGATGATTATAAAAATAGTGCAGCCAATTTTTACGATATCAATTTGATCACTACCCATGAGTTGGATAAAAACAACACACTCTATTTTACCGCTTATTTAAGTAATGATAAGTTTAATCTAAACAGTGATACTACTTATAGCTACGGCAATAAGAATCTTTCTTTAAAATGGAAACACACTTATACTGCTAAACTAAACAGTATCATAAGTATTGGACATGACCAATACAATTATGAAATTGGAAGTCAAAAACTTCCTCTTAATGCCTACAAGCTGGCCTTTGATATTCAGCAAACAAATTTCAAGGCTCACTTCAATTATTTTTATAACAATAAACACAGTTTTGATTTCGGTATCAACTCCATTTTGTATAACCTGCATCCTGGCAATTTCGATCCTAATGGAAGCCAGTCTCTGGTTAAGCCAGATCATATCCAGGCAGAACAAGGCCTGGAATCTGCGCTTTATTTTAGCGACCATTATACCGTAAACGCTAAATTTAAAATTGATGCGGGTATTCGGATGTCTATGTTTAATGCAATGGGACCCGGAGATATAAATGTATATGCCAATGGAGTACCAAGAACTGAAAACAGCATCATTAGTACTACCCATTATGACAACGGTAAAATTATTAAAACCTATGGCGGCCCTGAGGTTAGATTAGGATTTAGGTATGTATTTGATGAGACCTTCTCAATTAAAGGTGGTTTCAATACCCAACGACAGTATATACATTCCTTATCCAACACTACAGCGATGGCTCCAACAGATATTTGGAAATTAAGCGACCCCAATATTAAACCTCAGATTGGTAGCCAGTTCTCTTTGGGTTTATATAAAAACTTAAGATCGAATACAATTGAAACTTCAGTTGAAGTTTATTATAAAGACATCAAAAACTATCTTGATTATAAGAGTGGGGCGGTACTGGTAATGAATCATCATATTGAAACAGATGTAATTGGTACAAAAGGAAAAGCATATGGAGTAGAGTTATTATTGAAAAAAGTAACTGGAAAATTAAATGGTTGGATAAGTTATACTTGGTCAAGAATATTATTACAACAGAATGATCCAGCTGCAGGAGAACTCATTAACAATGGGGATCCTTATCCTGCTAACTACGACAAACCAAATGATGTTACTGTAGTTGCTAATTATAAGTTTAGCCACCGTGTAAGCATATCATTGAATGGCAATTACAGTACCGGGCGCCCTATTACATTGCCTGTTGGTCTTTTTGATTATGGCGGATCAATGCGTACACTCTATGCTGCAAGAAACTCTTACAGAATACCAGACTACTTTAGAACAGATTTCTCCATGAATATCGATGGTAATCATAAAGTAAAACAATTGTTCCATAATTCTTGGTCAATCGGTGTTTACAATTTAACAGGAAGAAAAAATCCGTATTCTGTTTACTACGTTTCAGAAGGTGGACATGTGAATGGATATAAGCTTTCCATATTTGGAAACGCTATCCCTTATATCAATTTAAATATCAGGTTCAAATAAAATAAAAAATGAAAAAAATCTTTGGTTCTTTGTTCATCCTTCTCGCCTTTCTAGGGTGCAAAGAAAAATATATATCACCTGTTGCTTCTCCAAATTTAGGATACCTGGTTGTAGAGGGAACCATAAATTCTGGTACTGGCATTACCCAAATTGTGCTTAAGCGAACCGTTAAATTAGATAACCCAATTATCGTTTATGAACAAGGTGCTATTGTAACTGTGGACGGACAAGATAACTCAAAAGCATTTTTAACGGAAACATCTTTAGGGCATTATACTGCTGCAAATTTGAATCTTAATAGTGCCAAGCAATATCGACTAAACATCATCACTAAGGACGGAAAAGTTTATCAGTCAGATTATGCCAGTTCTCAAAATACACCAGCAATTGATAGTGTTAGCTGGAAGCAAGATGCAAGTGGCATTCAGTTATTCGTAAACTCACATGATGCTTCAGGACTCAACAAATATTATCAATGGGATTATACAGAAACCTGGGAATACCACTCTCCTAACAAGCAGTTTTTTGTTTATCAACAAATTCCACCACCAACGAATAAATGGGGTCTCGTCTATTTTGATCCGATACTAATTAGTTTTAATGCTGCAATCTATTCTTGTTGGCCTACCACAAATTCAACTAACATTATATTAGGATCAAGCATTACTTTAACGGATAACAAAATTTCTCTTCCCTTGGTTTCTATACCTACAGGCGATGTAAAAGTTGGTATCTTATATAGTATTGATACGAGACAATACGGATTAAGTGAAGCGAAGTATAATTATTTGCAAAAAATGAAAAAGAATACAGAAGGAACAGGTTCTGTATTTGACGCACAACCATCAGAACTTGTTGGCAATATACATTGTACCACAAATGCTTCCGAACCCGTTGTTGGATACATCGACATATGTAATATCCAAGAAATAAGAACATTTATCAGGAACGATCAGTTACCAAATTGGAATTATGTTTCTCCCTGCAAACCAGTTGAATTATTAAATAATATAAAAACAATTGATTCTACACATGGGATCCTTTTACCATTAGATGTCGCAAAATATAGTCCATTTGGAGGCATATTATCTTATTATTTTGACATGCCTAATTGTGTTGACTGTTCATTTTTTGGATCAAATATCAAACCACCTTTTTGGCCTTAATTAAGTTTTAAAATATGCAGAAGATAAAAATATATATTTCTTGTTTAGTTGTTGCTTGTTTTGCGATGCATCCATCTATTACAAAGTCACAAGAAACAGATTTAATTACCCAAAAGGTAGAGAACTATGCTTCAAAGCATTTAGAAGAAAAGCTTTTTTTGCATACTGATAAGTCGGTTTACTTATCAGATGAAATCTGCTGGTTTAAAATTTATGATGTAGATGGCTTTTTTCATCTGCCACTTTCATTAAGTACAATTGCTTATATAGAAGTATTAGACAGTCATTCAAAACCTGTAGTACAAGAGAAAGTGGATTTGCAAAATGGCCAAGGTGCAGGTTCCATAAAACTTCCGAGTAACATTGTTTCAGGAAATTATACATTGAGAGCTTATACAAATTGGATGAAAAATTTTAGTCCAGATTTTTTCTTTCAAAAAAAACTAACTATTATCAATACCTTAAAAGAGCAAGCTGTATTTTC
>Ga0208106_1000191_pt1 | contig 23601 bp, 24 predicted proteins | sample CryBogCBE25Jul08_FD_184577 | JGI IMG/M metagenome (GOLD analysis project Ga0208106, IMG submission 184577) | Freshwater microbial communities from Crystal Bog, Wisconsin, USA - CBE25Jul08 (SPAdes) | ecosystem: Environmental > Aquatic > Freshwater > Lake | place: Crystal Bog, Wisconsin, USA...
CTGACCTTCTGTTGAATGATATCGGTCATGCCAGACTCTCCGATGGGTACTTATCATGCATTCGGGCAGATAGACTACTGACTGGGATGATGGTGGTCTGATTGGAGATCTGCTGGGCATTACATACTGTCACTCCCTCAATTGCAGCCCTACCGCCGCTACTCATCCTGTCAGTGGCAGTGCCAATCTCATGGAAGGAGGCATGCATGCAGCCTGTGGTGGGATGGAGCATATTCTCATAGCCCATGGAAATCAGCTTGGCAGCCTTCTTATACTGCAGTAGGTTATCTATCAGCTTAATGTTGAAGGAGAGGTCATAGACCCACTCATCTGATTCCGTGCTGTCGGATGATTCAGTCTCCTCACTGCTCTGCTCCCTCAGCTCCTTCAGCACCTCCTCCAGTGTTCCTGCCTGCAGGTCGGTCAGTGGACTGCCCCCATGGCGGTTGAGTAGGCTGGATATATGCTTAACCAGCTGCTTGGGATTGTTGAGGAGCTTGCGGCTGTCTTCAGAGACAACTATATTGCCTGTCAGGGGATTGTTCTGATAGCCCAGGTTGAGCATCATGACCAGCTCATTGATCTTATCCTGGACTAGATCCCTGTTAGCCTCAAGATATGCATCCATGGCACTCCTGTCTACAGCGATGCCATTATATTCAACCTTAGCCAGGACATCTGCTGCTCGTTCATCTATCTGATGGGAACGTGCCATGCCATATCCTGACACCTGATCTGGGGCGGCACCGCTATCAGCTCTCAGGGGGGCATATAGTACGGTCTTCATCTGCCGATAGCATTCCAGCAGCAGTGAGCCTGGTCTATCTGGATGACCTACATCCAGGGCGGCATACTCCAGCTGTGACTGAGACAATGTACCTCCCCAGTCGCTGCTCTGTTCAGTCTTATCCACCGGTATGTCCATCAGATTGAGCATCATCGCCTTGAGATTAAACTTACGGGTACGTGCGCTGGTGAATCCGGTAGCCACCCCGATCAGCTTATACATCAGCATTGTGCAGTGACAGTCCCTGAGCCAGACACCGTAGTTAGACCTTATCATCTTCATGTCGAACTTCTTATTATGCATGACCTTGGTCAGACCAGGACGCTGCAGTGCCTCGATGGCTGGCATGAGATCCAGGACATGACTGTCCAGTAGGACTGGTACGCCAGTGGGACTACCTATCTGCAGTAGTCTGATCCTGGCATTGAATGTATCTAGACCAGTGAAACGCGGTCTGGAGAATAGGTCTCCGTGTCGACCGCCAGCAGACGGTTGGAGCTGATCATCTCCAGTGCCGCCTCCATGTCATTCAGTATGTACTCCACCTATCCCTCCAGGCTGACGGGAGTGGCAGCAGTGAAGTCCAATGTACGATCCTTATTACCCGTGCTGACCTCTGAGAGAGAACTGTAGGGATTCTCCAGGGGAACTCTATGGCTGACACCTACTGTGGGAGCGGCGCCGCCCACCAACAGAGAACTGGCCTGAGCCAGCGGGGTAGAAACTTCCTGGAGTAGTTCTCTGATTTCCTTGATTTCAGCCAGGTCTTCCTGCAGACGAGTAATCAGCTCATCAATTGTCATTTTTCTGAGGTTCTTGCGCATCTATCTTCTCCTTAAGTTCCGTTATCCAGCCTCTCTCTATGATTGCAGTGCGCAGGGAATCGAATCCCTGGCACTTGAAATCGCCATAGGTATACCAGGCGCCGCCCTTACTGATGATCTGATACCTGACGGCATACTCTATCAGATCTGTGGCAGCATCTACGCCATAGTCACTGCCTGTGGAATCCTCCGAGGGCAGGAATATGGTGATATCTGCCTTCCTGAAGGGCATACCTATCTTATTCTTCTCCATCTTCACAGTACTGATAATGCCGTATGGTTCCCCACTCTTACGGAGCAGGGTTTCCTTCTTGGTAACGCTGATACGCTGCGAGGCATAGAACTTCAGGGCATTACCGCCAGCAGTATCCTTAGTGGGGCCATAGCCACCCAGATTGGCTGCCCTGACCTGATTGATGAAGAGGATGGTGGTGCCAGATTCCGCACAGCCTGGGACTATCTGCTTGAGTCCAGTGCTCATGAGACGAGCCAGGGAGGCTACTGTATTCTCACCTATCTCCTTCTCCATCTCCTGATTGGTGGTCAGTGCTGCCACACTGTCTACCACTATCAGCTCTATGCCACTGGTGACGATATCCTTCAGGATATTGAGCACTGTCTCAGCGCTATTGCTCTCCAGCAGCAGTAACTTCTCAGTGTCTATACCGAGTAGCTGCGCATAGTGTGGATTGAAGGCACTCTCAGCATCTACCAGAGCGCAGGTACGTCCCAGCTGCTGATAGAGCTTGATGAAGTACATAGCCAGGGTGGTCTTACCACTACTGAACTGACCATATACCTCTATGATGCGTCCCCTGGGAATTCCACCACCGAGTGCCATGTCCAGCCCCGGCATCAGCGTGCTGGTGACCTCTATGGGCGATGGCGACTGTCCCAGTCCAGTATAATTCTCACCTAGAGTCTTACGCAGTCGTTTCTCCAGGTCTAGTAGCGATTGATCGTCCATTAGGTATCCAGATTCGTATTACCGACTAACTTAATTAATCTCTTACTGAGGTTAGGTCTGATCTTAATCTCGACCTTCCTGGCAGCCTGAGCTGCCGTCAGTCCCCTCAGATTCCAGCGATATGCCTCAGCCAGCCACTTAGGACTGCCCATGAGACTTTTATATTCATCTATAATCCTCCTATCGTCAGGCAGCACCAGCGCTCTGAGCTCATCTATACTGTATTTGCCATAGATATCTCTGGTGCCGCCATGTACCTTCAGCCTGTGCAGCTCGAAGTCTGAGAGCTCATGAGTCTTAGCTCGCTCCAGGATGAGAGCCAGGCTCTCCTGATTGGACATGGGTCGATGTAGTTGAATCAGATATGGGTCATCCCTCTCCACATTGACTGTGAGTCTGGACTGAGCCATCGCATTCAGCCTGTCATCATTATAGATTATATAGCGGATATGTCGGGGCTGATGCAATAAGTAGGCAGCCTCATAATATGTCTCTACGAGGGGGGTATCTATGGGACTGCCCTGACAGTACTGAGCCTCCAGTACCGGTGGTAGGCTGATACTGGCTGTACCGCCCTGTTCCACGAGATGTAGCGCCAATACCAGTCCCAGCCAGGCAGGTTCATTCTGGAAATAGACGCGCTCTATGTATTCATCGTATATTCTCATCCCATCGCTCACCAGTGCCAGTCCACTCTGACCATCGCTGGCACCGCAGCTGACTATCAGTTGCTGCATAGCAGTTCCCTGAATAACTCGATGGGCATGGTGACCAATGTACCTGCCGGGCTGACCACTATGAAGATATCTGCTCCCTGGGTGACTGCCTTACTCCATTCACCTGATGTGGGCCCCGGTGTGCCCTTGGTTCTGTTCTTATGTTCAATATAGTGCAGGGTACCATTGATCATTATATGTCCATCCCCATCTCCCAGCACTGCCCCACTGCCTGGAGTGGACTTGGCACCTATGGAACTCAGACTGCGGCGCTCAGACCTACGACCAGTGCGGCTATTGATGGACTGCTGGGTACGGCGACGCTGTTCACGCTCCCTGCGTTCTGCTCTCTTCCTCTCACGTTCGACATCCAGTAGGTATGGATGTCGACCCATGTTCATTATGGGTCGATACAGCATCTCCTCACCGCCGCAGACTAGGCAGTCTGGGCAGCTCTGCGGGAACGCCTTGCAGTTGTTCTGGTATTGGAGGGGGCAGTTATGGTCATTGAGCATACAGTTCCCTTATTGCTATAGGTATTGATATCGACATTTTCATAGCTGAGGAAACGATACTGTCCATACACGGGGGTGGGCTTGTGACCGCGCAGCGATGCCACCTCCGATGCAGCTACGTTCCAGGGATCATGTATTATCAGGAATTCATCTGAATAGCCGACAGCCAGTATATAGTGTGTCCTCTCCTCTATCCTCAGGGCGCATAGTACCGGTGCCGCCCTCAGTGCCTCCCTGAGGTCAGGATAGCTCATAGACAGATCCATATCACACTGCAGTCCAGCAGCTGCCACAGCAGACATGATAGTCAGCGGATTAGTCAGCTCAGGCACAGAACCAATGCTGGCATGATGGTAGCCATTGAGCATGGTCAGACAGGCATTGATTCCACTCTTCCCCGTGTCCTTAATATCCTCATAGGTAGTGGTGAAGGGTACCAGGTGATAGTGATAGTCATTACGCAGTACGAATGGTATATCAGTGGCTATCAGTCCCTGATACCCATCCATGGATACCCAGGTGTACATGCCCTCCTCAGAATAGCTATGGAGTTCATAGATGCCAGCATCCATCTTGCCAACCTCATGACCCCTCTCATCTACTAGTCTGGTATTATTCCTGATGGCAATATGCATAATGAAATATAGTTTCCTAGTACAACTATCTGTAACCGACACCAATGCCAACTATCTGGTGCAGAAGAGTCAGTCTACCACTACTCTATCAGCCTCCACATCTCCGCTACTAGGCACTGGGAAGGTCTATAACTATCAGAAACGTATTGCAGCAGGTAACAGCGTCACCTTCTGGTCATACGTGCCTGGAGGTAATCCAGCTCCCACAGTGCCGCCCAATGCCAATATACTCAATCTGAATGATATCAAGCAGATGCAGATTAACTCAGATAATCCAGTGGTGCTCACCTTCGGCAGTACCTCAGGGGCATCCGCTGTCAGCTTCAATATCACCTACATGTGCCTGGACTTCCCCACCATCAATGCCAGTCCCCTGATATTCACCCTGTCCATTCCCGCAGTTGCCAATGGAGTCACCCAGACCACTGCTGATGTTCAGGTAACCATACTGGGCAGGGAGTACCCATACAGCGCCAGCTAGACCTCTACGTCTACGCTGCCGACATAGAGACGTTCCTCGCCCAGATGCACATAGATGTTACTGACATAGGGCTTATGGTCTCTGGGAATACTGAGCTCTATATCTATCTCCTGTCCTGGCTCTATGAACCAGTTATTGTATTCATGCTCACCTACAACGCGCAGGCGCTTGTTCCCTGGATTGAACACTCTGAGACAGTATTTCTTCATCAACCGCACCCGTTAGACTGATGAGACAGACTAACAGACGCAGGGATAATAACAGTATGCGACTATCCAGTCTGAGCCAGTATTCTCAGTTCCACTGCCAGTCTCTCCAGGAATGAGTCAGGCAGACCCATCTCCAGACAGCCGGCAATGTTGATCAGTATCAGCAGGGAGAGATCCTCACCGGGGGCGGTACGGTAGACTATCCAGTCCCTCCAGGCGGCGCCGCCCCAATTCATACTGCCGACAACCAGTCTGTAGTCAGGAGTATCCCTCCTCTCAGGATCAGTAGATAGCCCATATGCCACAGCTGCAGCAAGACGCTGGAGACTGGAGCAGTGCTGTATGTAGCTGTCCAGCTGTACCTGACGGAAACGCAGATTCTGCAGTGCACCGCTCTGGGCTGCCCTATATTCCGTAACAGTCGATTGGACTCTTAATTGCCTTCTCTGATTCTGAACTGCCGATTGGATTGGCACAGCGGGCTTTCTTATCTGGGTCATTCTGTATATATTGACAGATACGGGCATATGCCCTGGCTGGCGTTCCTGGAGCTCCACTGCTGAAGTGACAGACCGTGACACCCCCTACGTCCTCCAGGTGGAGTTGGCAGACGGTGCAGCAGTATTTCCTAGACAACTGTATCTGCGGGATTGATTCCGACATCGGGCTCCAGGGTGGTTAGGCTGAGTAGCTTACGGGTATATTCATGTGCTGCTCTCTGGGCAACACCGTATACAGTGGGTGCATTACTCTCATGCCATGCCACTGCCTGTGCCCAGGTCATATGGGGGGCAATGTTGAGTATATCCTGAACTGTGATTTTGACCATTAGAAGGTGAGGGGACTCTTACCCCAGTACTTACCGCGATACCATCTGGCTACACCAGGTAACCAGGCCTCGAAGTGCGGGAACATGAGATCGCATAGTATTCTAATCTCATACTGCGCATCTGCAGCAGTGCGCATATTGAAGAAATGCATCAGTCCCCTGGCATTGGTGCTGAACACGTAGTTCTGTCGTATGTTCTGTGGCAGTATATCTCTGGCATGTTCAGGTGCGTATCCCTGCTCAATATGCCTCTTATACTGCATGGCGGCATTCATACAGCCCTGCATGTCCTCAGCCCTGGTACGACTGTCGTAGGTATAGTTATTACCCTGGCGATCCCTGTAGTCGCCCTCCGCCCTGAAATAGAATACCTCTTCAATGGGCAGGTCTAGATTAGCTACCTGTATCACCCTCTCCCCTGTGTAGCGCTGTGACTGCACATCGAATGACCAGGGTACGCGATGAGTTCTGTGCTGCATGGCGACATTATGTGGGAATCCAGATGTAGCCATCACAATATGGGCATGTTCCAGGGGGCCTGAGTGGGGTCTGTGGTTATGCATCAGATGTTTGAGGATCAGTTTCTCAGCCCTGGACTCATCAGGCCACTTCCCTGCCATCCATTCATCATAGATGTAGCCCTCGCTGTAGTCACAGTGAGCAGCAGACCAGATGACACTGGCAGGATTGGGAGTGGCTGAGAGGGTATCTACCCTGAAGAATGAGTCTACATTGAAGGGGTTAGCGGTGGGGTGCACAGGCATCTAGGGGGACTAGGGTGAGTATTAGGACGGTGAGCGGTATTACTATTGCGAACAGGAACAGCTGAAACGTTCTGATATGTCTATACATTTTTATGGAAGGTATCAATGAGAACAAATATCAGCCTGAAGACAACGAGAAAGTAGGCAAAACAGAGCAGAAGCTGAAAGAAGTACAGGTTGGCCATAGTTACTCCCTGTTCATACATATTGTGTGAACCAGGAGTGCAGATACTGACGCAGTGCCCAGGAAAAATGTCACCTGCATCTCCCGACTGTAATGATTTGAAGTATAAAATAAGGCTGCGAGGTAGAAAACTACACTGGCAGCCAGACTTACTATTGAGGAATTAGACATATAGAGTATCATCCACATGGAGCTATACCCTACAAGTCTACCACATATCTATTCGTATCGGTCTAGTATCTCAGGTATGATCCCATTGCGGACAATGTCCTCACGGGAAAACTGAATCAAGCCGACCTGAGACAAACCCTTCAGGCGAGTCATGGCATCCGCTAGTCCATTACTTTGCCGTAACTCAGTCTTGGTGTCACACTGATTGGGATCTCCGCATATCGCCATATGGCAGTTCTGACCAGTACGAGTCAGTATGGTCTTGACATCTGCTGGGGTGACATTCTGGGTCTCATCGAAGATAGCCATGCAGTTATTCAGGGAGCGTCCCCTCAGGTCTTCCAGCAGCATCACCTCAATGGTCTTCTTCTCCAGGTGATAGATGGCTGTCTGCCTACTCATGAACACCACCAGGTTATCCAGAATAGGGCCTATGAGAGGCCATGCCTTCTCCAGCGCAGAACCTGGCAGGTACCCGCGTCCTCTCTGCCCGACCATTCCCACGTCTGGCTTGGTGTATATGATTTGCTCGATCTTACCCTTGGACAATAGTTCAAACCCCAGGTACAGGGGAAGAAGTGTCTTCCCACATCCTGGGGGCGCTGATGCTACGGTTATTAGATTGTTCAGTAGAGAGTACATATACTCTCGTTGCTTGGGATTCTGGGGATGTATCCGGTCGTATTTCCATATGTCGTGAACGGCTGCGGCGGCTAATTGCGCTGGAGATGGTTCTGGAACTGGTCTACCTTTAGCTCTTCCCATGTATATGTATGGTGTCAACAAGGCTAGTCTAGCTCATCTGTATTGCTGAGCTGTAGGCTTGCACATATACTGATAGGCTGTTACAGCTATAGTCTGATACATCTGCCTAGAAATCTATGACATTACCCTCTATCACCTACCGTCAGGACAATGGCGCTCCGCTGACTATCACCCAGTTCGATGACAATATCACAGCACTCAGGGATCGCTCCAACCACACAGGTACCCAGACCTCTGCCACCATCAGTGATCTCTCATCCGTTGTTGCGAACTTCAGCTACATCACCACAATGCAGAGTAGCCTGACTACCCTGCAGAATCAGCTGAACCAGCTCAGCACCGATATATTGTCCAACTCAGGTATCGCTACCCAGTTCAGCAATATCAATACCCAGTTCAGCAATATCAATACGACCCTGACCACCACCCAGGCCAGCCTGGCTAACCTGAAGACACTGATCACTCAGCTGCAGCAGTTCCAGGCCAACATCACCTCAGGCATCAATGGCGGTACATATTAGCCTTCACATGAGCTACATTCCGCAGACGGTGCCGCCACCTCATTGGGAGCGAAGTACCTGACCAGATCACTATAGCCTCCGATATGTCTACCTCCCAGGTAGATCTGAGGCACAGTACCCTCAGGTTGGTGGGTATACCGGACACCATACCCATGGGATTCCAGCAACTCCAGTGCCTGCCTGCAGTAGGGGCAGCCATCCCTGCCGTAGACCACAGCCTCCAGCCTGGTGATATTGGATGAGCGATTGACACTGCTGGTACTGCGCACATAGTAGAGGGCAGTGACACCCTGCTTCCATGCCTGCAGATGCATTCTGGCGAATTCAGTGGCATCCACATCATGTTCCACGAACAGATTGAGTGACTGTCCCTGGTCTATATAGCGCTGACGGGCAGCAGCCAGTCTGACTATGTCCAGCTGGTCTATCTCCCTGGCAGTGAGGTAGATCCGCTTGTCATGGTCACTGAGGAAATCCAGATGCTGTACACTGCCCATGTTGGAATGGATACTGCTCCAGACATCATCAGTATCTCTGTCCATGTCTGCCAGCAGGGACTGCAGGTTGGTGTTCTTACGGATATAGTTACCGGATGCCATCTTCCCTGTGTAGTAGTTGGCAGTGGCAGGCTCTATTCCCTGGGTATTGGCTCCTGCTATGACTGAGTTAGTCATGGTCGGAGCGATGGCGGTACGGTGAGTATGACGCATACCCGTACCCCTACACCAGAGAGGTTCACCCAGCCTGATTGCCAGTTCACGCGATGCGGTATCTGCCTGCCACTGGATCTGACTGAATATCTCCCTGTTGAGTTCATCACTGGCACTGAAGGGAATACCCCTCTTCTGACAGAGGGAGGCGTAGCCCATAACCCCCAGACCGATGGCACGTCCCTTGATGGCACTGTTGAGGGCCCTCTGCATGATTTCACGGCGCCGCCTATTCCCCAGTCCCTTGACTGAGTCTATGAAACCCGTGCAGACTGCCTCCAGCATATAGATTCCCAGTTCAACTACCGATAGTCCTGTATTGGGGGAGCGCATATCCTTCCAGATATCCCACTTATCCAGGTTGAGTGAGCTGAGAATACAGACCAGGGTGTGGTCTTCATCAGTATGCAGGAGTATCTCACTGCAGAGATTACTGGTATGTACCCTCAGTCCATTATTGACATAGCCCTCAGGACGTAGTCTATTGACAGTATCTATGAAGATGAGGTAGGGACTACCCGTGGTCAGACGGGTCTTCAGTATCTTATCCCAGAGGAGTACCGTATTCTCATCCCCAGCTATCAGTCTCTCTATGAAACTATCGGGCACAGTCAGTGCTATATTCTGCTTTAGCTTACTGGCAGGGTCTCCCTGGAGCTCATTACGAGATTCCAGCAGTGCCCAGACATCCGGATGATCCACAGGGAGATAGTGTGCTGCAGACCCCCTGCGTACCCCTCCCTGATTGGTAGCCGATACAGCCTTATCGAATATGCTCGCCCAGGGTATGACTCCATTAGATGTCCCGCTGTCTGAGAAGGCGGCGCCGCTCCCCCTGACATCTCCGTAGTAGATACCCACTCCTCCGCCATACTTACTCAGTAGACCGAGTTCAGTTACAGAATCGTAGATGCCCTCTATGGTGTCAGGTACATGGACTGTGAAACAGGAGACAGGGAATCCCCTGCCGGCATTGAAATTAGCTGCCACTGGTGTGGCCAGTCCGATGAAGCCCTGCCAGAGACAGGTGAATATATCCTGACCCAGCCCATCCAGACGGAATCCTATCTTCTCCTCAACTCCAGTTGCCACACGGGTGAACATACCCCTGACAGTCTCACCTGGCAGTAGGTGTTTATCTCTGATAGAGAGATAGCCCTCCAGTGTGAACCACTGTGGAGCCTCTCCCCTGTCCTTCAGTTCATCCAGTTCCTGCTGATATTGTTCTTGCATTATTTTAATAGATCTGCGTAGTTAACCTTAGTGAAGTTCTGATCTGCCTTGGAGCTATATTCATGGGCATTCTTCCCATGGAAGAAATCACCCAGGGTGAGTCCCTCAGTATCGCTGTAGAACCATCTGCTGACACTGGCAGCAGCCTCAGTGTCTACCTTGAATATGCGCTTGAGTCCCAGTTCAGATAGTTTCAGATTGGCCCTGTCCAGAATGAAACTGTAGATGGCATGCTTACTGATGGAGGGCAGATCCCCCTCCTCGAATATTCCATTGATAAATGACTCCTCATAGGAGACTATAGACCTGGCAGCATCATAGATCCTCTTCTTCTGACCATCTGTCAGCCCGCCCAGCTCAGCAGCTAGTTCCTGGAACAGCCTGATACCAGCGGCACTGTGATAGCGCTCCTCACTGATAGACCAGCCTAGTATCTTCCCCAGTCCTGGGAGCTTATCTACCCCAGGCTGACAGAAGGACATCAGGACAGCGAAGGAACTGTAGAGTGAGACTCCCTCAATCAGTCCACTGAATGTAGCCAGACTGGTCAGCAGGTCGCTGTCTCCATGCTCATAGTTGAGTACTGATTCCACACGGGCAATGGCATCCGCATCACCCTGGAACATCTTATACTCATCCAGTCCCAGTGTTGCGCTGAGGTGATTATATGCCTCAGCATGATTAGCCTCCTGTACACCGAACGCACTGGCCATAGCGAATATCTCCGGCTTGGGGAAACACTTTCCGACCACTCCTGTCCAGTAGTCACCGACCCCCTGTTCCATATAGGTGAAGGAGGACAGTATTCTGCCCACTGCATTCCTCTCCTGCTGGGTCAATGAATAGTTCCACTGACGCACATCGCTGGACATCTCTACCTCACTGGCTCTCCAGTGACTCTTAATCGCTGCCTCATAGGCCTCATATGCCCATGGATATTCTCTCGGCAGGTAATTCACACGCCGCTCTTGTATTGCCATATCTCTTAAATTCTATTTACTGAACATAGCAGATAGTCCAGAGTACTAGGTGGGGAAAGACTGAGGAATGTGATATACCTTAGTAGCAAACTCTACAGTACTAGACCATCTAGATGTCTGATCATCTGGTAGGGTAAAGGTAAGAGGCGGTCGCTGTACTAAAGACCATGCCATTACTATATGAAAATCTCCAGTGGGAGGATCTTCTGGATAGAGTCCATGTATATAGGTAATCATAGTACGATATCCAACTTCGCTGTAGCTCGGTGTCAGGAATCTAATGGGATAGGGATCCTGATATTCTGCCTGCCTCAAGACCAGTATCGGTATGTTGTCTAAGTATAGCACTCCGAAGCGCCATTTCTGCATATATCCTGCTGCGGGCATATACATGGCACTGCTGTGCGTAACATCTATCCTGACACGTGTCTGTGCTATCAGCGGACGTAGGGGGATATAGTCCTGAAATTCAGGGAATGAGGCTATAATTTGTCCCAGGTCACTGATAGACCAGAGAACAGGAGAGGTCAGGTAGCTACTGATGGTAGTCATCGCACACTGCAGGAGCGGTGCCGCCCCTTAACCTGACTATTATCACAGGAGTTCATCATGAGCAATTCTCTCTATAACTATTCTATTAATCAGACCTATAAGGATATAGTTCAACTGGGTAATAACGGTGTAGGATTACCAGGTACCTCCCCTATTCCTCTATGCGATGGAGCAGGAAATCCCCTGGTACTTGAATTAGCGCAGGGAAAGATGCAGTTAACGCCCTCATCCAGTATCGATGGTGGAGGCAATTACTTCCAGAACATAGTCCTAGATGCAGGTACCTACTAGGTTTTTGATTTTGATTTTGACTTTAACTTAGGCTCAGGCTCAGGCTCAGGCTCAGACACACCCCCCTCTGCTACCCAATCTAGATATGCCCGGTAGTCGCCATTGGCAATGTCAACTGGTATATGGGCGCCATCTATTTCTCTGATAATTAGGTTGTCGTTCTCTTTTCTATACATTTAAATCTCCGCGCTGGCAGTAGCATGAATATAGGCATAGTTACTGGCTGGTAATGTCACCATAGATGCAGGGACTATCTGACAGCCATTCTGTCCCTGTGTCACTGTGGTGGCGGCACCGTATCCGGTACCTGTTCCAGTTGGACTGCTGGCAGTGGTGTAGAAACTATTTAGATAGCTGCCATTAGTGCCCACAGTGTATAGAGTAACTGTGGGAGTTAACTTCATGGTAATAGGATATGTCCAGTTAACCAGGGCATTACCAACATAGCTGTAGGATATGAAGCTACCTGCCACAGTCTGACTCCCAGTAGTTGTGCTGGGGTATGATACAGTCCAGGCTCCAGATGAACCACCGACAGCAGTGATGGTATAGGTTCCGTTATAACCTGTAGGTGTGACACCTGAGACAGTAATTGATTGCCCCGCGACATATCCCTGCGATGTGCCTCCATAGGTCAGAGTAGCTATGCTGCTGGGATTAGTGGCAGCACTGGTAGATGCACTGGTGGGATATACCAGAGTGAGAGTTCCAGCAACAGTCTGACTGCCAATATTGCTGCCGCTGGTTGTATATGACACAGTCCAGGCACCGGCTACACCGCCCACGGCTGTAACAGCATATGTACCGTTATATCCAGATGGGGTGATACCTGATACAGTTATGGTCTGTCCGACTGCGTTAAATAACTGTATTGTGCCGCTGTAGGTCAGTGTTGCTGTAGTCCCACTGCTGCTGCCTGCAGTACTGGAGGCTGTAGATATTAGTGCGACAGTTCCAGAACTGATATAACCGGTAGTGGAATTGGTATACGATACTGTCCAGGCACCAGATGAGCCACCATAACCAGTAACAGCGTAGGTACCGTTATATCCAGATGGTGTAACCCCTGAGACTGTCATTATCTGCCCCAGAGAATTGAATATCTGAGTTAAGCTGTTATAGGTCAGAGTGGCAGTGGTACTGGGATTGTTAATGATACTACGTGCAGTGGCAGTAGGATAATACAGCGAAACAGTCCCGGCAACTGTCTGATTACCTATATTACTAAGATTGGTAGTGTAGGATACTGTCCAGGCACCAGATGAACCACCTACAGCTGTAACGTTGTAGGTACCGTTATATCCCGATGGCGTGACCCCTAAGATAGCAACCTGCTGACCAACCGAGGTGAATAGCTGTGTTGCACTGGTATAGGTCAGGGTAGCCGTAGTACCGCTGCTACGACCACTGGTGGCAGCAGTGGCAGATGTAGTGACCAGTGAGACAGTTCCACCGCTGACATATCCAGTAGTGGAGTTGGCATATGTCACAGTCCAGGCACCTGATGATCCGCCATAGCCTGTAACAGTATAGGTTCCGTTATATCCAGCGGGAGTGACACCTGAGACATATATTGACTGTCCCACAGAGGTAAATATCTGCGTTGTTCCGCTATAGGTCAGCGTAACAGAATTGCTGGAATTATTAGCTGCAGCGGTGGTAGAGGCACTGGTGGGATATGTGGCTGTAACAGTACCAGCAACAGTTTGATTGCCCAGATTACTGGAGCTGATAGTGTAGGACACTGTCCAGGCACCAGATACTCCACCTACTGAGGTGGCGGTATAGGTACCGTTATATCCAGCGGGAGTGACACCTGCAACAGTTACTGTCTGTCCCACAACAGTGAATAGCTGGGTTGTCCCGGTGTAGGTTAGATTAGCAGTATTCCCAGTGTTGCTGATACTGACAATAGGAGTACTAGAACCCAGTATAGACCCGGTTAGACAGGACAATGCACCACTGATGTATCCTGTATTCTGCGCAGGTACTATGCCGTAGTCGAATGTCTTGCTATAGTAACGTTTACAGAGCAGTAATTCCTGCTGTATACTGCGCCTCTCGAAGGCAGTAGCCTGGGGAGCATAGGCATTGCCGACCTGGGTGCCGCCTATCTCTAGCTGCACATTGGTTATGTTCCATGTGCCGCTGACCTGGGAACCCACAGTGAAGAGAACCTCTAACCCATTGAAGGCATCAGTAGGGAGCAGGAAGGCGGCACTGTATACAGTAGGACTACTGGTTACAGTCCATGTACCTGTGGCTGCTGTCACCTTACTGCCATTGGCTATGGTACCGAAGATATCTGGAGTCAGATTGGCAGGTAATGCATAGCTGACTGTCCAGGTCACAGAACTCAGGAGACTGTTACTCATATTAGCACTGAGAGTAACAACCTGTCCTGCCATGTCATAGCTATTAGCCTGCTCAATACGCTGACCTACCCCTATCTGAGTTACACCAGAAGCACCAGTCAGCTGTAAGGAATGTAATCCTGCCGTACTGGCATTCTGAGATACAGTGATACCTGCACCCAGGGAGTATATAAACCACCTATCTACATTGTAATAACCTGTACTGGAGGTAGGTATTACATTGCCTGCTGGTACTGTGGCATTGATTCCACGTTGAGCCACATCCATCGCACCATTGATAATGCGATTGCGCATTCCAGACAGAGGGCCTCTATTGATGGTAGCAGTCTCTAGATCTCCTGTGCTTACAGTAGTAGCATTAACAGATGCGTAGGTAACAGAACCTACTGAGTTATTGACCAGGTCATTAGTTAATCCACTCTCTATCTCCCAGTCAGTACCATATAGTCTAAATTCAGGACTGACACTGGACTTGTTAACGTTAAAGCTACTGGCTCCATAGATGGTATACCCGCTGGGAGCTAACAGTATGACAGCATTAGCGCCAAAACCCTGCGTGGTGCTATTGGTGTTGGCAGCATATATATCAGTTATCTTGACCCTGGTAATGCCAGTAGTTCCAGGCGCGGGTAGAGTAATATTGAAACTACCTCCACTGGTATCGCATACTGCCTCCTGGTAGTTGGCAATATTGAAGTTAGAGACACCGCCACCTACTATCGAGACGACAACCCTGACATAGTTACCCACATCTATGTTCTGTATCTGATAGTTATTGCTGGTAGCTCCACTGATATTGACCCAGGTTAAGTTACCTATACTGGATGCTCTCTGCCACTGATAGGTGAACTTATTACTGCCTATGGTATAGAAATTATTTAAAGTAAAGGATAATACCCCATTGCCGCTACTAAGCGCACCTGGGGAAACAGTGATGCCGCCTGTGTTCAGCATCTTAGATATAATAGGAGCAATACTGCCTGTGCCATCTACGTATAAATAAGTATATGTGGATACCACTGTACTGCCACTTAGTAGGGTAACTACCAGTTGTAGGTAATTACCCACATCCACAGAACTGAGGGTATAGGTAGTTGATATATTATTAGAACTGAATGATCCAGAGGCACCACCGATGGATGTCCAGGTCAGACTACTCTGCACCACAGGAGCTCTCTGCCAGGCATAGCTGAGAGTATAGCCTGAGGGTATTGTATAGTATGTATTCAGGCTACCCACCAGCACACCATTTCCACTGGTCAGGGTGACAGGTTCAGCAGATTGACCGCCAGATATCCCCAGCATGGTGGAGGTAATAGGTGTCAATGTTCCATAGCTGTTGGTGTAGGTGTAGTAGTTAGTGGATATGGTACTGCCTGAGGCTGTAACCGTTACTACCAGCTGTATATAGTAACTCAGGTCTGCATTCTGTAGAGTATAGCTAGATGATGTAGCTCCAGTTATGTTAGACCAGGTCAATGCTCCCTGATTACTGGCACGTTGCCATTGATAGTTGAGAGTATACCCAGATGTCAGGCTGTAGTATGTATTCAGGGCGGCACTGACTGTGCCGTTACCCTCACTGAGTATAATCATCTGGTAGCTGACACCAGTGCCGCCCACCATATCATTGGTGATAGTAGCATATGCACCGCTACCACCTGTATAGGCGTAGTAATAGGTGGATACTGTACTCAAGACATTCAGCTGAGTAACTATTACCTGCACATAGTTGCCAACATCCGCAGCATTCAGGGTATAGGTACTGGACGTTGCTCCAGATATATTGACCCAGGTGACTGGATTACTACCGCTGGGCACAGCTCCACGCTGCCACTGATAGGTGAAGGTATTTCCCACAGGCACACTATAGTAGCTATTGGCTGTTACCTTAACTACCCCAGCGCCACTGCTGAATATGAAGGGCAGGGTACTGAAACCACCACCCAGTGCTCCCACCATATTAGAGGTAATGGTAGCCTGAGTTCCCGTACCTCCCTGATATGTATAGTAGGAATTCCCTATGGTTGCCTGAGCTGCACTCAGGTTAACTACTGTCCAATCAGGTCTATAGTAGGAAGGTGGATTGCCACCCAGGTTCTGGGCATTATCTACCACACCGCGATTATATTTATCATAGGTATTAATTAGCATAATACCTGCATCCTGAGAGGTAGCCTGTAGACACTCCTTGACAGTCCAGCTGCTGCCATTAAATAACCAAGTCATTCCCGATTGAGTGTACTGCTGACCTGTCGTAGGATTGGATGGAAAATTAATAGCAGCCATTATAATACCCTGATAATATATGAAAGAGCAAAGTAAGGTGGTGTGAAGGAGATGGGACTTCCACTTCCAGTAGAACTAATTGTTATTCCCGTATTGACAGATCTACTTGAAACTCCGGTAGCACTGCTGGTAAGAGATAATCCAATATTTGTAGTTGTAGTGATAGGCTCATTGTTTGCATCTGGGAGATCGCTACCTACACTGGATAGACCTCTTCCGCCACTGGAACCACCGTAGCCGCCATCACCGTAATTCCAGGCTAGGCTACTAAACTTTCCAGCAAAATTTCCAAAATGAACGTGCCCAGGGTCATTTACACTATGTGAGTGTCCAGGATCATTTATACCATGAGCATGTCCAGGATCTGTTATGGTGTGACTATGGCTGGGTAAATTACTAACGCTAATAGTAGTGCTATTAGCTCCGCCTATATTGCCTGTGGAATATGCTCCACCTGCCCCCACTACAAATCTATCTTGCAGATTAGGTAAGGTGAAAGTAGAACTACCATCGCCGATGCCGAAGGATGTGCTAATCACGGCAAATAGTGCAGTATAGGTAGTCCTAGATAATGTAGATCCATCGCAGATATGCCAACCAGCCGGTATGGCAGCAGAGCTACCAGACCACATGATGATGCCGCCGATAGGCGTAACTCCATTACCTACAAAACTGCTGGCTGTGATGGTACCTGATACTGTCAGATTGGACAGGGAGTTTAGATCGGTATTTAAAGTCTCCAGGGTGATGTAGGAACTGGCAGGCAGTCCTCCCAGGGAGGCAGCATTAGCTACTGAACCAGTATTCTGAGGATCATAGGTGTTAGTCAACATGATTCCCGGCAGGGCTCTGACTGCTGCTGCAAAATCGCTGATGGTAGCTGCAACCTGCTTGCCTATCTGATTGGATCGATTGAGATAGTATGAGGGTAACTGACCACCCAGCTTTTCAGTATTGTCTACAATACCGTTGGCATTCTGGTCATAGATGTCCATCATCATGACTCCATCTTCACCAGCACTGCTGACGCATTGTTTCACTGTCCAACTGGTGCCGTTATACAGCCAGGTAATACCTGCCTGGGTATACTGTGTTCCTGGAACTGCTCCTGATGGAAAATTAATATTAGGCATGCTACACCTCTAGACCCGCTATTCCATATGTTGATATACTCACTGCTCCCCAGTTTCCCGGGCTATTTCTGATTACACTGGACTGATCATTCATAAGAAAGGTATTGCTATACTGACTAGAGGCGTTGATGGCAGTGATGCCGGGTAGGAATCTATGGGGCTCTACGTTGAGTGTGTAGGCGTAGAGACTGGCATCAGTTCCAGCAGTGACAGTAACAGTTCTGGCAGTGCCGCCTGCTGAGACAGGTACCCATGGCGTAATGTAATTAGTGTTGCTGATGTTAGAGGTACCGCCACCCAGCATGGGCAGGGTGAAACCAATACCTGCATTATTACTGGCACTGAATCCCTGCATACGAGACTTTGCACTGGTATTGGGATCATATTCCAGGTAACCGAAGGCACCTGCAAAACCATTCTGATCTGTAGACACTGCAGATGGCTCTAGCTGCAGCTCTATATTGCCGCCAGTCTGCATATAGAAATAACTACCTATCATCGGACCCATGGAGTTCCAGGTTGTCCAGCTGGAGTTAGGGGTACCGCTGCTGAGATACGATGTCGTACCTGCCAGGCTAACCTTATTTGGACTGGTGGGGAAGGATACTCCTCCTGTCCAGAGTAGTCCTGCGCTGCTGACACTGCCAGTATCATTAGGCAGTAGGTATATAGCCTGATTGGCTACTCCCATGCCCTTATGTATATAGCGACAGATGCCCCGGGCTCCAATCAATGAGGCAGCAAACCCATACTGAATTGCTGAATTAACCTTGGCAGTAGGGAGGGTAGAGACACTGTTAATAGTATTGGGGAAATTCCACTGCTCATTACCGAACAATATCAACCCGCTGATGTCTATATCTGCATTTTCCAGAGAGATATAGGGAGCGTAGTATTTATTCCCGTAGTTGATGCTGGTAGGTATACTGCCGATCAGATAACTATTATCAGTGGCATAGGTATGGGCACCCAGAAACACATTATTGAGTTTTAATCTACCACCCACCACTGTGATGCGGGAATTATTACCCCTATGCAACGCCAGATACTTACCTGCGCTGAGATTATATACTGTGGTGCTGCCGTTATAGGTATACTGGAAACTGGCGTTACTGGCATTGAGAGCAGCTACAGTATTGGTAAACAGGGTAGTCAGATTAGTAGTACCATTGAGCGACTTACCTATGCTCTGTCCACCGATAGTATCAGACCAGGCAATATAGGGGCAGGAGAGCGCAGCTATGGTACCCATGAAGAGTACATTGGCTATGGTGCCACCACCGCAGCGTAGACCTGGATTGAACCTGGTATACAGCTGATAGCCCAACTCATTACTCATATCAGCAGCAATGCGTAGGGGCTGATAGAAGACTACCAGACTATTGGTAATACTGGTACTGGTATTGCCAGCATAGGTATAGCTGGCTCCGCCTCCACCTGGATTGGTGAAGTAGGCAGTGAAGGGTGTGGTATTGGAGGCTGTCAGTCCGCCTGAGATAGTGATTATGCCACTGGTAGTATTGACTGACTTGACCGTAGGAGGAGTAGCAGTGCTAATATTGGTGCCGCCATCCGATACAGTAGCCCCTACAGTTATCTGACTGGCTAGGGTTGGATTGGATAGAGATAGACTATAGACAGTCACTCCGCTCACTGTAGATAGACTGGAGGTTACCTGAGCAGATATTGGTGTACCGCCGAAACTATTATTATAGGCATTTACCAGGGAATCAAAGGCAATAGTGGCATAGGTCAATACACTGCCATTGGAGCTGTAGGTATTATTCAGAGGCAGGGGTGAGGCGTATTTTGAACCGTCTATGTTAATGTTGGCGGCACCGAAATCAGCATTCTCCAGACTATAGAAGCCAGGTGCACAGTAGATATTGATATCACCGATGACTCCCCTGACATAGTCAGCCGCCTCACCCAGACTACCGAGAGTCACGAATCCACTGGCAGTGGGATCGCTGGCCTGCAGTAGGATATCAGCATTATTGGGAGTGGCATTCCAGGTTCTCAGGTTGGCCAGTGAGATCAGGGCACCATGATATATCTTGCTGCCATTACTCTCATCTATGCCAGTTGGAATTACAATATTCCCAGTACTCTTAGACCAGAGATTGCTGTCATCCCAGGATACCTCCTTCAGATAACCATTCTGCAGATCCTGAGCAAATACTGAGCTGGTATGGTTAGTAGTTACCTGATAATATAGTCCGCCGTAGGAAACTAATACGGGACTACTGAGGCTATATACACTATAGTTATATCCTGTCTGCCAGACCTGAGTGGTGTTGAAGTTGCCATTACTCAGATATACGTTATTTCTGGCTGTCTGGGCTGCCTGGAGATCCAGGAAGGTGACATAGCCCAGTCCATCTCCTGCATCCCTGACCTCACGCACGATACCTGGATACTGCCTGGTGGCAGTGGATACCATGGCGCCGCCCCCTCCGCCTAGGCTATTGGGTGAGGCATCTACCCAGTAGGAATCCCCTGAGGGATCTTGATAGTATATCTTTAGTACTGCATCGTCTGATGACCACCAGAGATCTCCAGCCAGGGCATTGGCAGGGGGAGATATGCCTATTGCAGCTGTGGGTCCGCTGGCTTTAATCCAGTTGCTACCTACATATACCTTGAGAATCTTGTAATTGGTGTCATACCAGAATTCACCCTGAGTATAGCTGTTATCAGATATGGGAGCAGTAGTGCCTACAGCCACTGGGCCTATCTTAATTACCTGTGTTACAGCAGGGCTGACAGTGGTATTCTGTACCAGCATGTAGATTCCAGCAGTATTTGGATCGGTATTGACCGCCAATTCACCCAGGGTCAGATTAGAGGTCAGGGGTCTATGGCCTGCCACCTGGCTATTTTTAACTTGAATATTAGTGGTTAAGGACATGTTTTCATCTGTATATAACTACCCAGCAAATAAGAGAATGCTATCTATGGATACGCCACCTGATTCATTCGTAGCTCGTACTGCCAGTTGTGTGGCGGGCAATCCCTATGAAGCTCGCATGGGATGGGATGAGGTACGGAGTTTCGTGGAGAACTGGCTAGAGAAGGATGAACATGTAACTGCCGCCTGTGAATTCCTAGCACCTCATAGAGGCGACCCCCAATTTCTTCAACGTATCCTAGAGACACCTCTGATGCTGGGCGCATTTTGTCATCGTATTGAGCGGTGGGGGCCGCCCCGGAGATCCATCAGGACTACTCCCCTGCTGGTAGAGACAGTGACTGCCTGGCTACTATATACTCAGTCCACTATCTACAGTGATAGTATCTATGCCGAGACACCTAAGCTGTCGCTCTATAAGTCCCTGGCTAATATCGAATCCTTCTACTACGAGTCTCAGGTGATCTCCATACAGTGGCAGAAGATCTATGCCAGTGAAACACCGAACAACCTCCTCTTCGATATGCTCTGCCATGGACTGATCAGACCAGAGACAGATGTCGATGAACTGCACAGTGAAGCCAGACTGGCCTACTACCTCTCAGCCACTACACTGTATGAGGTGCTGCCCCTACTCAATGACCTCCCTGAGATAATGGCCCGAAGCTAGGATCGATGAATTCACGTACCTCCTTCAGTAGGAACCAGAAGTCAGCTATCAAGTGTTCCCGCTGCATGCGTTTAATCATCAGATCCTTCTGATGCGCCATGGTTCTGAACTCGACATCCTTATAGTCTAGGTTGGGCTTGCTATACTTATTCTCACAGCCCAGGTGTCTTATATGGCAATATGCCGCATAGTCAATATGCTCAGGAGCTACGAATACGAGGAGACACCGTGCCTCAGGCCAGATCAGACGTGCTATCTGGAGGTACTTGTCTGTCTCTACCTTCTGCTTGAGATCAGCCAGTGTGACACTCTTCGCCTTGACCTCTACTATCTCAATAATATTCCAGTATAGCTGGGACTTATCCAGCAGATCGAAACGCCGTCCATACTTATCAGAGAATGGGTCAGGTACCGCCCACTCCACAGTCATGGGGCAGTAGGAACGCAGAGACAGTGTGGCGAGTTCCATCTGCAGTTCACGTTCAGATCTGCGTGGAGCAGGTTTGCTGATGATATCTGGTTCTGAGACCATCTTGGGCAGTGATAGCTGGATGGAGCTGTTGCGCTTATATGGACTGCGTTTCTTAACCCCATGCTGATGTATATGTAGCAGGGTATGGGCATCGCAGACAGCCAGTTGATTGCTCTTAATACCCTCTCTGGTATTATATCTCTCTGCCCAGCCCTTCTTGAATTCACTCAGTGCCTGAGCACTCTCATGTCCCTCAGTGGAGTTGAGATTAATCCGATGCCCCTTGCAGTTAGACAGCAGATAACTGCTGGTATCGTAGATTTTCACAATATCGTTGACCCTGAAGTATGGCTTGGGGACATTATTGTTAACAGGTAGCTTCACCAGAGACCAGCCTAGTTGTTTAGTCTCTACCAGACTATCTATTATCTGCTTATCTGTGGGGCTCAGCTCAGGTAGGAAGTCCGTGCATTTCATAGAAACAACGTAGCGTATTTTAAGTATCAGTCTAGCACAGGCTATATATTATGTATAATGATATGTAAATATGCCCAGTTTGTATCCTATATATGCTCATTACCAGTAGGAAAGATACCGTCTTCCAGACCACACCCTATCCATTTAATAGAGAAATTCAGAATATATCCCCAGTCACAGCAGGTACCCAGCTGGAGATAGTCGACTATAAACACAATCACCTATGGAGTATGACCCGTATCTGGATAGATGAATATCAATACTACATCTACACTGAGGACTGGGAATTACCTCAGCGTCGCATCAACCAGGCTGGAATAGATATCATCATGTCCTACTATTACCCTGAGGCATACCGTCGCGGAGATGAATATACCCTGGGGTACGGCACCCGTGAGAGAGCGAACAGAATGATACTGCCTGAGGATAAGTGCACCAGAGAGAAGGCACTGACCTGGCTGAAGGATGACCTGGAGGTAGTAGAGAGGGGACTGGAGAAATGTCTCAGGGTACCTCTCAATGACAATCAGTGGTCTGCCCTGGCCTGCATAGCGCAGGACATAACAATCCCAGTATTCAGGAATAGCAAGATGTTAATGTACATCAACGACTCTCTCGTGCAGAGAATGTTAGCTGAATTTCATGCCTGGGTATATAGAAATGGCTATACCTGCCCCATATTGACTCGGCGACGTATGCAGGAAAAAAACCTATTCTTGAGTAATAATGTACAATAACTGGAATCAATCAGACTATACAGTCAATAGTCTACAGGAACCCACGGTCTACGGATACCTCAATGCCCTCCCCTCGGAATGGGAATATGAACGCTGGCTATCAGTATCCAGAGAATCTCCACTGATGTATGAGGAGACTGCCACCACCTTCCCTCTTCTGCTCTGTGCACCGCAGATGGGACGTTCCATCACCATACAGGCTCTCTCCTCAACTGCGCAGATTAATCTCAGTTCAGTGCCCATGACTGCAGCCGGGGCAGCTGGCAATGTACCTGGAACCACACTGACACTTAATCAGGGAGATGTGTTCTTCGTGGAGCCATCCTATACAGGCGCTATATATCTGATCAGTGGCGATGCCCGCATATTTCACGGTAAACCATAGTAGGCCGCTGGCCTACGG
>Ga0208106_1000194_pt1 | contig 23305 bp, 22 predicted proteins | sample CryBogCBE25Jul08_FD_184577 | JGI IMG/M metagenome (GOLD analysis project Ga0208106, IMG submission 184577) | Freshwater microbial communities from Crystal Bog, Wisconsin, USA - CBE25Jul08 (SPAdes) | ecosystem: Environmental > Aquatic > Freshwater > Lake | place: Crystal Bog, Wisconsin, USA...
AGCCAAGGCGATCATTGCTGATGCGGCTCGGGAACGGATGAAGCAAGAACTTCGCGCCAAGAAAGCAGCGAAGAAGAAGCCCGGTTCTAATTAAATAGTTCTCATTAACCTGACAAATTAACGAGCGCCAATAACCTCTCGGCGAGCGCTGAGATAGTTGCACTGATCGCAATTTGATTTAGATTCAGGCAATTCGCCGGTAATCATCGTGATGAAGTCGGTCAGGCGCTGTTGAAGCGCGTCGGGATCACGTTCAATCGGATACCACTCACAGCTGAGCTCCATGCCGAAGTTGCCTGATGAGTTCCCGCGGACCTTGACAGGGGACCAGACCAGTAATCCGAGCGAGCTGATCTTCTTTGGTTCACCCTTTGCCGGGTTCTCTAGCGCAAAGGCGTATGCCTCGAGTTGAGGAGCGTAAAACTTGCTCTTATCGCTCTGCCGCGCTTGGAACTTGCAGTCGACGATTCCGTAAGTGCCATCCTGAAATTCCATCATCAAGTCGTAGACGCCCTTAATGGCCAGCGGAGTCTCTTCGCCATTAACAACAATCGGCTTGGATTGAACCCAGCCACCGCGATCATGCACTTTTCCTTCAGGCATGGCGGCATGAAGATCGGCAGAGGTCTTTCCCACGCACGCCATCTCTTGCATTTCGGCGAGCTCTTTGACGAGTGGCATGAAGTTAGGCGCTTGCAATTGTTCGTTGTAGTAAAGCCAGAGGCAACGGTGGCAACCGTTCCACGAGAAGGTCAGCGCGCTAGGGGAGATATTCGAGCGTCCATTAGGACTGATTTTTATTGTCATGCCGAGTATTTTGCCCGCTTGGTCTGACAATCACGGGTACCGCCACCCTGCGCGAGAGGGTTAGGACTGACGGATCGCGTTAACCAAGGTGAATATCCCCAGCAGAATCATGACGGCGCCACCGGTGATGCGCATTCTGACCAATCGTTTAACCTCAGTGGCTAGCCAATTGCGGATGGTTCCCGCCAATACGCCCCAGCCACCATCGGAGAAGAAGGCAAGGATCGCGAAGATTGCGCCCATCAGAATCAATTGAGAAGTGACGTGGCCTTTCGCGCGATCAACAAATGCAGGGAGTATCGCGGCGAAGAAGACCATGCCCTTGGGGTTTAACGCCCCCACCCAAAAACCGTCGCGCATCGAGCGGATCACCGAAGGGCGGATGTCACCTTGCTTGGTCATGTCAGCAGCGTGAAGCCCGCTGTGGCGGATCGCGTCGATGCCCAGGTAGACCAAGTAGGCGCCACCGAGTATCTGCACCGCCGTAAAGGCGAGTTTGGAATGTTGCAAGACCGGACCGAGGCCAACCGCTACGACGACCGAGAGCGTGAAGGCGCCCAAGACATTGCCAGCAACGGTTGCGACAGCTGTTCCGCGGCCCCACGCGATCGCTCGGGCGATGACGAAGAGCACGCTTGGGCCAGGCGCCAGGATGATGACTATCGCCGCTATGGCGTACTCCCAGACCCTGCTGGGGACGACAAGCATCATGAGGGGAGGTTCGCTATCGAGCTCACCAGGCGAGCCTAAACCCGCGACACGCGCAGGGAGGGGAGCGCTGGGCTTGCCCGATGGAGAGATATCGGCTTAAATAACGCCACGATATATCGAATCGATATATACGATCGATATACCTGGTCGATATACACGGCAGCTTCACTCTAAGGGAAAGCGAGGAACGAGATGCGCTCACGTAGCGAAGCACTCGAATTCGCGCTCCTCGGGCTGTTGAGCCAGGGCAACCTCCACGGGTACGAGCTTCGCAAGCGCCTGATCGCCATCTATGGCCCGTTCCGCGCTCTTTCATTTTCCGTGCTTTACCCACAACTTCGTCGCATGCTCGAGGCCGGCGTCATCGAGGAATCGATGGTCGAAACCCCAGGGCGCTCGCGACGTTCAAGAATTTCTTACGCCCTTACTGAAAAGGGAAAGAAGCATTTTGCAGAGATGACTTCTTCATCTGGTCCCGACACCTGGGACGACGATAGCTTTGAAGTTCGGTTCGCATTTTTCGGACCAACTCCAAAAAATAACCGGTTGCAAATCTTGGAAGGTCGACTCCGTCGAGCCGCTGAGAAGGCTGCCATTCTGCGAAACGAGTTGGAGAAATCTCCAGCTGGTATCGACAAGTACCTCGTTGAGTGGCGTCGTCACTCGTTGGAATCCACCGAACGTGAAATCACGTGGTTGGAAGAAATGATAAATACCGAAAGGAAATCCTCGTGAGCACATCACCAAATGGCGAAATCCGGGTAGCGATTATCGGCGTAGGAAACTGCGCAAACTCGCTTATCCAAGGCGTTACTTATTACAAGGACGCAGCAGCCGATACCGAGATCCCAGGTCTCATGCACGCAGTCTTGGGCGGGTACCACGTCCGCGACGTAAAGTTCGTTGCAGCTTTCGACGTCGACGCCAAGAAGGTCGGACTCGATATTGCTGATGCCATGTGGGCCAGCGAGAACAACACCATTAAGTTCTGCGATGTTGCCAAAACTGGCATCACCGTTGAGCGCGGTCACACCTTGGACGGCCTTGGTCGTTACTACAAGGAGACCATCACCGAATCAACAGCGGCCCCGGTCGATATCGTTGCTCGCCTCAAGGAAGAGAAAGTAGATGTTCTTATCTGCTACCTCCCTGTAGGTTCAGAAGAGGCTGCTAAGTACTACGCCCAGTGCGCAATCGACGCCGGCGTGGCTTTCGTGAACGCTCTTCCTGTCTTCATCGCATCGGACCCAGTCTGGGCTGATAAGTTCACCAAAGCCGGTATCCCCATCGTTGGCGACGACATCAAGTCCCAGGTCGGCGCAACCATCACTCACCGCATCATGGCGAAGTTGTTCCAGGATCGTGGCGTTCACTTGGACCGCACCTACCAGCTCAACGTTGGTGGAAACATGGACTTCAAGAACATGTTGGAGCGCGACCGCCTCGAGTCGAAGAAGATTTCAAAGACTCAGTCTGTGACATCACAGCTTGATCACGACATGGGCGCTAAGAACGTTCACATCGGACCATCGGATTACATTCCTTGGTTGGATGACCGCAAGTGGGCCTACGTTCGCCTCGAAGGTCGCGCCTTCGGTGACGTTCCTCTAAACCTTGAATACAAACTGGAAGTATGGGATTCGCCTAACTCGGCCGGTGTCATCATCGACGCACTCCGTTGCGCAAAGATCGCGCTCGATCGCAAGATCGGCGGACCATTGCTCTCACCATCGTCGTACTTCATGAAGTCACCTCCGATTCAGTACACCGACGAGCAGGCACATGCGAAGACTGAAGAGTTCATCGCTGGAAAGCTCGATCGCTAATTAGAACGTAACGAAAAAATCCCGCCAGATTAATCTGGCGGGATTTTTCATTCCCCACGGAGAGATGGGGCTTAGATCTCCGAATCGGTCTCTGCTCGACGTAGGTGAGCAAAACCTAGGAGAGCCAAGATGAGGAAGAGCACTCCACCGAGATAAGCGACGTAAGAAGAAATCATCGCAATCTGTCCTAATTGCCAGAATGCATATGCAGTTAGCAAGATTGACCGAAGGGTCTCTCCCTTAAAGACGGTCGCAACCTGGCCTTGTAGGGCAGCGTTTGTTGGGTCCTTCATGGCCAAGGCGCTGAGTTCTGAATATGTCTTTCCACCGCCGATACCTATCAGGTGAATCGCGATGTAGTTATCGGCATACATTTCTGCCTGCTTACCATTGGTCATCATTTGACCGCCATTGTCCTTAAAAAACTTTACGACGTTGGCAGAAGCTTTGGGATCAGCGGGAGTTGCAGGGAATGTGATGTGCTGACTGGCAAGCTGGCTCTTAACCTGACTATTCGCGAACGAATAACCCCATGTCAGCAATGCGCCTGCAACCAGAAGTCCAATTGCTAGAAGTAGGCCGATGGTGCTGGCGAGCTTGTCGAATGTCTTTCTCTTCATTTTCTATTTCCTTTGCTCTCCGATTACGAAACCAGTGTTGATTTCGTGATACCTGAAGTATTGCTGTGTGCAGAATTGGAATGAAGAGAAAAGTCGAGGGCTAGCACCTCACGGAATTGCATGAGAGCTAGCCCTTAGATGTGGGTCACAGCGACCCGCGTGAAAACTATTCGACGTGTCGGTTGCAGTACGACTTTCCGTCTGGTCCGATTTCAATGTGTTGGCAAGGCACGCCTAGCTTGTCGAAGGCTGCGTCACCGAATTGCGATCGGTATGCCAGCGCCAGAAGCACTCGAATATTCACGTCTCCGTTTGATGTTATGCCAAAGGCGCGAGCCATTCGGGAGACGGTGTTTTCAATGACCTTCTCGCTGTGAGCGGTGGCATTCGCGATCGCCACGTTAGACATACCTTCACAGAGGTGTTCGGCAACTAAATGTTCGAACGGCGTCAGCTCTCGACTCAAAATTCTGATATCCATGAATCTCTCCATTCGTTGGATACGGTCCTTGCGCCTCTATTGTGCCCTATCTAGCTACAGACGCGGGACCGTTGTTTAACTAGAATCTGTGACATGACTGACTCGCTAATGATTCAACGCTCGCTCCAAGGTTCGACCCTCCTGTTAACGCTTAACCGCCCTGAGAAGAAGAACGCTCTTACCCCGGCGATGTATTCCGAGTTAACGTCAGCGCTAGCGGGTGCCACCGCAGACTTTGGAATTCGATCGGTAGTCATCACTGGTGCAGGATCCGCCTTTACCGCCGGCAACGACATTTTTGACTTCATGAATACCCCACCGACACGGGAGAGCTCACCCGTCTTTGGATTCCTGCAAGCTCTTCACAATTTCCCAAAGCCGCTAATTGCTGCAGTTCATGGCAATGCTGTGGGAATCGGCACCACAATGCTGCTCCACTGCGACTTGGTCTTTGCGGCGTTGGATTCGAAATTTTCCATGCCCTTTGTTTCTTTGGGGTTGGTTCCAGAAGCCGGTTCCAGCTTGCTCTTTCCGCGGTTGGTCGGTCACGCGAAGGCGAGTGAAATCTTTTTGACGGGTCGCAGCTTTGGCGCGCAGGAAGCATTGGACATGGGCTTGATTAATCAAATCAGCGATGACGTTGTGAAGACTGCAATGGAAGTCGCAGCGATGATTGGTGAACAACCACCAACCGCGGTCACCAACACCAAAGCGTTGCTGAAGAGTGGCCACCACCAGGCTGTCGCGATGGTGATGGAGGCCGAGTCAGAACTTTTCCGAATCGCTTTGGAATCCGATGAAGCGAAGATTGCCTTCATGAAATTCCTGGAGAAGAAGGGCACAAAGTAATGGCACTTTCCGGAAAGCGAATCTTTATCACTGGCGGATCGCGCGGCATCGGTTTGGCAATCGCCCTGAAGGCGGCGGCCGACGGCGCCAGCATCGCAATTGCTGCAAAAACAACTGACCCACACCCCACATTGCCAGGAACGATCTTCTCGGCTGCCAAAGAGATTGAAGCGGCTGGCGGAACTGCGCTACCTATTCAATGCGACATTCGGGACGAAGAGGCGATTGCTGCCGCAATAGCCAAGACGGCCGAGACATTCGGCGGGATCGATATCGTGATTAACAATGCCAGCGCGATAAATCTGACCAAGACGGAGGCAACTCCAGCGAAGCGCTTTGACCTGATGTTCGATGTGAATGTGCGCGGAACATTCCTCACCTCTCAGGCAGCGATCCCGCATCTGCGCGAGAGCGCCAAGCAAGGCCGCAATCCACATATCTTGACCCTTTCACCGCCGTTATCGATGAATGCAAAATGGTTCAAACCGCATCTGGCCTACACAATGGCGAAGTACGGGATGTCGATGTGCGTACTCGGCTTGTCAGAGGAATTTCGTAAAGAGGGGATCGGCGTGAACGCCCTCTGGCCACGTACAGCTATCGACACCGCTGCGCTAGCAATGATTCCCGGTGTGGATACTGACTATTGTCGAAAGCCGGAGATTTTGGCGGATGCCGCATACATCATTCTCAATCGCCCTGCCGCTGAATGCACCGGTAACTTCTTCGTCGATGATGAGCTTTTGGCATCTGAGGGAATCACAGACTTGGAAAAGTATTCGGTAAAGCCAGGCACAACCGAATTTTTGATGGATTTTTTCTTAGACTAGATCCATGAAGAAACTATTCTTGCTGACAGCTGTTGCGGCCCTTATTTTCGTGCCTTCAGTGGCCAATGCTCACACTTCGCTCACTTCTTCGGTGCCCGCCGATGGCTCGGTCGTTACGACTTGGCCAAACCAATTAGTGCTCAATTTTGGCGAGCCCCTCGAACTCGTGAGTGGCAAGCAGGTCAACTTTGTTCAAGTGACTAATTCAAATGCCGAAGCTCTCAATGATGGACCAATCAAGGTCACTTCCAATCAGATTGTTGTACCGGTATTGCCCGACAAGACGCCTGGCTTGGTCTTGGTGAATTATCGTGTCGCAGCGGCCGATGGCCATGTCGTGGATGGCGAGTACACCTTCTCGTTTGGGTTGAATGACACAACGTCCAACCCACCAGTAACCCAATCAACAGTGCATGCGCACGGCACAAACAAAAACACCGCCGTGTATGGTGCCACGACGGTGCTTATTGTTCTTGGCCTGCTCTTTGGCTTGTGGGCCTATCGCAAACGCAAGGCGTAGAACTGGTTTAGATCAACGCACCTGACTCATTCTCGGTCAGGGAATCTTTACCGACATTGATCATGAGTGCGCTCACGATTGCTGCGAGCAACAAGAAAGCCGCACCAATCTTGAAGGTTGCCGCAAATCCATGAACCGCGGCGGTAGGATCCAACATCGCACCGAGGCTGCTGTGAGATTTTGCGAATGCCGCCGATGAGGAAATTGCTACGGTATTCAAGAGCGCAGCCCCCAAAGATCCACCAATTTGCTGGCTGGTGTTGAGCATTGCACTGGCAACGCCAGCATCGTGCTCACCTACGTTGTGGAGTCCAGTCGAGGCGCTCGGGATGAAGAAGAGGGCCAGACCTGTGCTCATGATGATGATTGCAGGCAGGATGTTCTTGGTATAGCTCGACTCAGGGGTGATGTTCGAGAGCAAGAGCAATCCTCCAGCACCCATCAACAAACCAACCACCATCAAAGGACGGGGGCCAACCTTGGGCAAGAGCTGCGATGCGACGCCTGCAAAAACGATAACTCCAGCCGAGAATGGCAAGAATGCGAAACCAGAGCGAAGTGATGAGTAGTGCAAGAAGCTTTGGAAATAGATACTCAGAAAGAGGAACATTGCAAAGAGTCCAGTTCCTACAAGGATTGCCCCAATATAAGAGCCGCCGCGGTTGCGTTCGTTCAGAACGCGAAGCGGCATCAATGGATTTGCGACCTTGGCTTCCAGAACAAAGAAGATAGCGAGCAATACGCCAGCAACGATGAAGTAGCGGTAGGTGGATGAGTTGCCCCAACCGTGGTTTGCAGCTTGGCTAAAACCGTAGACGAGTGAGACCAATCCAAGGGTCACGGTGATCGCGCCAGGAATGTCATAGCTGCGATTGCCTGCCGCGTGAGATTCTTTGATGTTCGGAATAGCAAGAAGCACAGCGATCAAAGCAATCGGAGCGTTCACAAAGAGGCACCAACGCCAGTTAGCGTATTCAGTCAGTGTTCCGCCAAGAATCAGACCAATGGCTGCGCCGCCGCCTGAAATGGCGCCATACACACCAAACGCGCGAGCGCGCTCTTTTGGCACGGTAAAGGTAACGTTAATCAACGACAGTGCCGCTGGCGCAAGCAGCGCACCAAACGCACCCTGCAAAGCACGTGAAGCGAAGAGCAAGCCTTGGGTGGATGAGATTCCGCCGAGCACAGATGCTCCAGCGAATCCGAGCAATCCGATAATGAAGATCTTCTTGCGACCGACGAAGTCAGCGATACGACCGCCGAGCAACAAGAGGCTTCCGAATGCAAGTGAATATGCTGTGACGACCCATTGTCGATTGGCGTTCGAGATGTGCAATGCCTTCTGGGCACTAGGTAATGCGATATTCACGATCGAAGCGTCGAGAACCACCATCAAAGAAGCGATTGCGATTACGAGTAGAGCTTTCCAACGATTTGGATCAAGACCATCGTTTGAGACGGCCTCATTTTTTGTTTTAGACAAGATTTCTCCAATGTGTGAAGTCTGGCGGTGTGTGAGGGTGAATCTTCTCGCATTTGAGTATGCCTCGCACGCCTGCCGACACGTAGCCAGGTGAAAAGCGGGTGAATTTAGATGCGAGTCGTGGAAATGGCCAATGTCGAGCGTGAAACGGTCAACATCTCGTGGTTGGGCAGATTGGTCCAACCTGATTGATCCCATCCCGTGGAAGCAACCAAAACGCCGGCTGCATCCTTGCGATAGAAGAGCTCGTAATAATCCTTGCCTTCATCGGCAGGGATTCGATCATTGTTGTGTTCGCAGACAACATAGAAATCCGTTGCGGTCAAAATCATCGCGTTAATACTGGAGTAGACCAGCTTCTCGCGGATGATACGAACTGCCGAAAGGATGCCTTCTGTGAGGCCCAGCTTGCGCATCTCGGTGATGATGAGAAAGAAGTACTTTTCGCTATCGGTTTCTCCGCGCATATTCTCAAAAAGATCCGTGTCAATGAATGAATCGAGTGATTCAGGAGGCAGAACGCCACCATTGTGCATGAAGGAGATTCCGTCATGCACAAACGGGTGAGTATTGCCTTCTTTAATCGAGAGACCCGATGTGGCCCAGCGAAGATGAAGAATGGCGGCGTCGGCTGAGTGAGAACCGGCAACCTCCGCAAATTTCGCACTTTCCTTGGCACGACTCGGTTCCAGTATCAGAGTGGAGTTGCCTACTGCGTCCACGCTAGAGACGCCCCACCCATCACCGTGCTTGGCCGACAATCCAGCAAACTCTGTAAATCCTTGGCCAGCAATTTCCAGCAAGGTGGTGTCAGCGGGTGCGACGTAACCCATCAATCGACACATGCCGAACTCCTTCTGCTTTCCTAGGCTTGGGTATCAAAGAATACGTTCTTGGTCTCGGTAAAGGCATCTAACGCGTCCGGACCGAGTTCACGACCAAGTCCTGATTGCTTGTAGCCGCCAAATGGCGTCCAGTAGCGAACCGACGAGTTGGAATTAACCGAGAGATTTCCGGCTTCAACCGCGCGAGAAACTCGGACGGCGCGACCGATATCGCGTGACCAGATGGAACCAGAGAGACCATGTTCGCTGTCGTTTGCCATGCGAATAGCGTCGTCCTCGTCTTCGAAAGCAATAACAGAGACAACCGGCCCAAAGATTTCTTCTCGATATGCGCGATCCTTCGTGTCTTTTGGCGTAAGGACGGTTGGCGCAAACCAATAACCATCGCCGGCTGGTTTGTTGCCTTGGAAAGCAATCTCAGTATCTGCAGGAACGTATTCCTTGACTCGTGCCAATTGTTGAGCAGAGATCAACGGACCCATCTCGGCGGTATCGAGGGAAGGATCCTCCACCCGGAATTTTTTCACTGCGATTTCAAAGAGCTCCATGAACTTGTCGTAGGCCGAACGCTGAATCAAAATACGCGAACGCGCACAGCAATCTTGACCCGCATTATCAAAGACAGCTCCGGGTGCACCCGCCGCGGCCTTCTCGATGTCAGCATCAGCGAAGATGATGTTTGCGCTCTTGCCACCAAGTTCCAAGGTCACGCGCTTTACCTGATCAGCGCAGCCTTGCATGATGTGCTTGCCCACAGTTGTGGAACCGGTGAAGACAATCTTGCGTACTAGGGGATTGGTCACGAAACGCTCACCAACGATGCTGCCCTTACCCGGGATAACGTTGAAGACGCCTGCTGGAATTCCGGCTTCGAGTGCGATTTCGCCCAACCGGATTGCTGTCATCGGAGTGAGCTCGGCTGGCTTGAGAACAACGGTGTTTCCCGCGGCTAGCGCCGGTGCGAAACCCCAGCCAGCGATTGGCATCGGGAAATTCCAAGGAACAATCACGCCAATCACACCCAGCGGTTCTTTGAATGTAATGTCGATGCCGTTAGGCACAGGAATTTGCCGCCCGAAAAGTCGCTCTGGCGCAGCGCTGTAGTAATTCAATACATCGCGAACGTTGCCGGCTTCCCAGCGAGCATTGCCGATGGTGTGACCACTGTTGAGTACTTCAAGCTGAGCCAGCTCTTCGTTGTAGGTATCGACGAGAGCTGCGAATTTACGAAGCAGCTTTGCGCGATCGCCTGGGGTCACTTTCCGCCAGGATTCGAAAGCCTTCGCCGCGGTGGCGATGACGGCATCGGTCTGTTGTAAATCCGCCATCACAATCTCTGCAACTGACTTCTCGGTGACCGGACTGATGACTGTGTACGAAGACATGCTTCTCCTGAGGTTGTGGTGAACTAGAAATTACATACGTTCGAAGCTGCGAAAGCGCTCCCAATCCGTGACGGCGCGAGAATAGGCATCAATCTCGGTATCGGCCATGTGGGTGTAATGCTTCTGCACATCTTCACCGAATGTCTCCTTGACCCACGCGCTGTTTGCCCACAGATCGCGCGCCTCTTGTAGGGAGCTAGGAACACGAGAGGTCTCTAACGCGTAGGCATTGCCGGTGAAGATTGGTTCGAGCGGCAACTTTTTGTTGATGCCGTCGATACCAGCGGCAACCATTCCTGCAACCGCAAGGTATGGATTGGCATCGCCACCAGGAACACGATTTTCGATGCGAAGGCTCAAACCTTCTCCGACCAGACGAAGCGCGCAGGTGCGGTTGTCGCGACCCCATTTAATGGCGGTTGGCGCAAAGGTGCCTGGCTGATATCGCTTATACGAGTTGATGTTCGGAGCAAAAAGCAAAGTGAGCTCGCGCATATGTGCTTGCTGTCCGGCCAAGTAATGACGGCCCAGCTCCGACATGCCATCGCCTGCGTCACCTGCAAGAACAGCGTTGCCGTTCTTGTCACGGAAGGAGAGGTGGATGTGGCAAGAGTTTCCTTCGCGCTCGTTGAACTTTGCCATGAAGGTGAGCGAGCAACCGTGGTTGGTCGCAATTTCCTTGGCGCCCATTTTGTAGATGGAGTGGTTGTCGCACGTAGTCAAAGCATCTTCATATCGGAAAGCAATTTCGTGTTGTCCAAAGTTGCACTCACCCTTGGCGGATTCGACGATGAGACCTGCGCCATCCATAGAAAGGCGAATGTCGCGCAATAACTTCTCCACACGAGCGGTGCCAGTGAGGGAGTAGTCAACGTTGTATTGGTTGGCAGGGATTAGATCCTGATAGCCCTTGTTCCATGCCTCTTCGTAGGTGTCTTTAAAGACGATAAATTCCAGTTCGGTTCCGCACAGTGCAACCATACCCATCTCATCCAATTTCTTGAGTTGTGTCTTAAGGATGCTGCGAGGTGCCACCGAAATGTCATGCTTATGGTGATCGACAAAATCCGCAGTCACCATGGCGGTGCCCGGATGCCATGGCAGCATACGTAAGGTGTTGAAATCTGGGTGCATGCCCATGTCGGCATAGCCAGTCTCCCACGACGAGACGTCGTAACCCTGAACGGTATTCATATCGATATCCACCGCGAGCAAATAGTTGCAACCTTCGGTGCCGTTCTTGACGGTATCGGCCAAGAAGAAGGGGGCGTGGATGCGCTTGCCTTGGAGCCGGCCCTGCATATCGGTTGCACCAACTACTACGGTGTCGATATGTCCAAGTTCGATCTCACGCTTGAGTTCGTCTAAGGTCAACTTTTTTGGGGCCATTGGTACAGATTACTTGGGTGCGGAGGGCTAATCAACGCTGCTTGTTCTTTCGAAAAAAGCCGAAAAAAGGCTCAAAAGTGCTTCCGATTCGTCGCGCCGCGCGCCACACTTATCCGCAAGTCTTTAACCGGACGCCTTCCCACCTTCAGAAAGGCTGGACCTTGCGACATGAGTAACCATCTAACTGACGAATCACGATTGGCCGCCCTGGGCTATAAACAAGAGCTGAGCCGTACGTGGTCGAGTTTCTCGAACTTCGCTATTTCGTTTTCGATTATTTCTATTCTCTCCGGTTGCTTCACCACGTTCGCGCAAGCGTGGAACAACGGCGGACCGGTTGCAATTTCGATTGGCTGGCCAATCATTGCGGGTCTCATTCTCATCGTCGGTCTCTGCATGTCAGAGCTCGCCTCGGCTTACCCAACATCGGGCGGTATTTATTGGTGGGCTGCCAAGTTGGGCGGCGCTAAGGCTGGCTTCTATACCGGTTGGCTGAATCTGATCGGACTTGTCTCCGTGACCGCATCTGTTGGTTACGGTGTGACCTCATTCTTGAACGGCTTGCTTGGACTCTATTTCCCTAAGTTCGACGCCAAGTTCATGGGCGGCGACTTCATCAAGCAGCAGTTCGCGCTCTTCATCATCATTATGGTTTTGGTGACATTGATCAACCTGTATGGTCATCACCTCTTGGCTGTCATTAACAACATCTCTGTCTGGTGGCACGTTTTTGGCACCGCGGTGATCGTTGGCATCATGGTCTTCACACCAACTCATCACCAAACATTCAAGTGGATGTTCTCACAGCACTTCAATAACTCTGGCTTTTCTAACCACGCGTACTGGTACTTCATCTTGCCACTTGGCTTCTTGTTGACTCAGTACACCATTACTGGTTTTGACGCATCGGCTCACCTTGCAGAAGAAACTCAAGGCGCTCACTTGGCTTCTGCTCGCGGTATCTGGAAGTCCATTCTTTACTCAGCAATCGGTGGCTACATCATGCTGATGGCTTTCCTCTTTGCCGCTAACAGCGGAGTAGTAAATATCGTCAACTCGGCTGACCCTAAGGTCAATCCAAACGGTATGGGCTCGGTCATTACCTTGATTAACGCGGCTCTGAACAACAGCGCGCTCTTCAAGTTGGTCATGATCATCACCACTCTCGGACAGCTCTTCTGTGTTACCGCATGCTTGACATCGTGTTCACGCATGATGTTCGCCTTCTCTCGCGATGGTGCGGTTCCTGGAAGCAAGCGCTGGAGCAAGGTTGATTCCAAGGGCGTTCCTGTCTCAGCTGTTATTTTCTCTGCGATTCTTGGCGTGGTTATTACCTTGCCAGCGTTGTGGAAGAGCTCGGCTGGAATTCCTACCGCTTTCTATGCCGTTGTATCAATCTGTGTTATCTCGCTCTATCTCGCCTTCATGATTCCGATCTTCTTGCGCTGGCGCGCTGGAGATTCATTCGTTGCGGGTGAGTGGACCCTAGGAAGCAAGTACAAGTGGATGAACCTGATCGCGGTTGCTGAAATCGTGATTATCTCTGTCTACTTCATCTTGCCAACATCACCAGCGGGAACACCAGGTAATAAGGCGTTCAACTGGACCGCGGTTAACTACGCCCCAATTCTTACCGGCGGCGCCTTGATTCTCTTGTGGATCTGGTGGCACTTGTCAGTGAAGAAGTGGTTCAAGGGACCAATTCGTCAGATCTGATTAATCTGATTGAGCACAGGGGGCCGAAAGGCCCCCTGTGTCATTAACACACCTTTTTACAACGAGCCGAGAACTAATTTGCCCCAGTTTTGGATAACTGGTTTCCACGTGGCCTGCATTTCTTCATCGGCCGCAGCAACTTCTGCTTCAACACTGCTTTTGCCGGACTCGAGAAAAGCGTTGTCGGCATGTTCTTCCCAGTCTCGAATGATGGAGCGATCAATCTCGGGATGAAACTGAACCGCGTATTGAGCATCGCCGATGCGATAGACCTGATTCTCGCACAACGGGCTAGAAGCAAGCCGGGTCGCACCAACAGGAAGGCGCGTCACGATGTCCTCGTGCCATTGAGCGGCCTTCGTAATCGGCAGGTTGAATACAGGATCTGTAGTTGCGCTCTCTAAAGGCGTGATGTCGTAAACACCAATCTCGCTCGTCTCAGCGCGCCGTACTTCGCCGCCATTGGCAGCCGCGAGTAATTGCGCTCCAAGGCAGATACCAAAGATTGGCACATTGCGTTCTACCGCATCCTTAAGTAGCGCACGTTCGTGTATTAACCACGGGGCGATATGGTCATCCATCGCGCCCATGTGTCCGCCGAGCGGCATGATGCCCGCGACTGTGTCAGGCACGGAATCAGGAACAACTTCACCCTGATCGGCTCGTAGCACCTGAACATCGAAACCAATTTCTTCCAACCATTTACCCGCAAGATGCGGAGGATCAGTAGGGTCATTTTGAATCGCAAGAATGACCGGTTTTGTTGTGTGATTCACAAGAGAAGTATGGGGCACAAATATTGAGTTTGAGTTTTTTTCAAAAAAAGTCCAAAATTCCACGCGAGCGACACGTATTACCGCTGCTAAATGCGGAAAAAATCGCCTTCTGCTACCGTGGTCTCATAAGAAGTTCACCAGAACTTCTGCGACACAAGGGAGCTTAAGTACCCAAAAGGGACTGCTACATAAAAGTCCAACAAAAGGTGCCTATTCCAAAATGACCTGAACTCTAGATTCACAAACGTTCCGCAAGACCCCTAAGACCCACCGCCCAGTTAATCGTGAGCTTGTTGCCAAGCTGATGAAGGCTGAATGGGAGCGCTTCACCACAGAGACGGCTGCCTCTGGCGCCGAGAGCGTTGTCGCCAAGCAATCGGTTCCGATGGGCGTAACGTCGTCTTTCCAGTACTGGGATCCGTATCCGATCAGCATTGCATCGGCCAAGGGTGCCTGGATGACGGATGTCGATGGTCGCCAACTCTTGGATCTCTCGATGGGCTTTGGTGCGATGTTGGCTGGGCACCTTAACCCAACCGTCGTTGAAGAAATCAATACCGCTACCCAGACCGGCATGCTGTTCGTTGCACCGTCGCCGATTTCGCGTGATGCCGCCGAACGCCTCTGCAAACGTTTTAATATCGATCAGATCCGCTTTGCAAACTCGGGCACCGAGGCAACGATGTATGCGGTGCGCACCGCGAAGGCATACACCGGTAAAGATGCCATTGTTAAGTTAGAAGGCGGCTATCACGGTAGCTATGACCCGCTGACTGTTTCCGCCAAGCCAGAACTCGAAAAGGCGGGCGATCCAGAAGAACCAAACGCGGTTGTGCCACTGGGTGCGAATCCGGGCGTTATCTTCGTTGTTCCTTTCAATAATCTTGACGCACTGGAGAAAGTCTTTGCACGTGACCATGCGTCGATTGCCTGTTTCATCCTGGAGCCAGTGCTAGAGAATCTCGGCATCGTACTTCCTGATGCTGGATACCTAGAGGCGGTTCGTGCGCTCTGCGATAAATACAACATCGTTTTGATCTTCGATGAGGTAAAGACTGGTCTCACGGCTGGTGTTCATGGCGCAGCACATCGGTTTGGCGTAGAGCCAGATTTGATCTGCCTTGCCAAGTCAATTGGTGGCGGATTGCCACTCGCTGCCTTCGGTGGCAAGAAGGCGTTGATGGACACGATCACCGACAATCGGATGGCTCACTTCGGCACATTTAACGGTAACCCGCTAGCAATGGCAGGCGTTCGTGCGATGGATCGTATTTGCACCGAGGAATCGATGGCGAAGGCTGAGGCGCTTAACGTTCAGGCGTTGACGCGTATCTCTGAAATCATCGATCAGTATGAACTCCCTGCACACACCGTTGGATTCGGCGTTAAGGGTTGTATTACGTGGTCAGTCGAGCCGGTTCGTAATTATCGTGATTACAAGGCAACGGACTTCGAGATTGCAGAACTCTCATGGCTATGGTCGCTCAACCGCGGCATCATCACGCCTCCGGGACTTGATGAGCAATGGTTGATTTCGCTGGCGCATACCCAGAAAGAGATTGATATTTTGGTCGAAGATTTCCGCCAGTTGGCCGAAGCGCTTCGCTCCGAATAAATACGACTAGTTAGTTATTTAAAACTATTCGAGACTAATAAGTTCGAGATACTGCTCGCCCCACAAGTCTTCATCACCGTCGGGCAGCAGTAATACTCGGTCTGGCTTCAAGGCCCGGACCGCGCCTTCATCGTGCGAGACCATAACTACAGCGCCTTGATATTCACCAAGCGCAGCCAGAATCTCTTCACGGGATGCTGGATCCAAGTTATTAGTGGGCTCATCGAGCAACAAGACGTTTGCGGATCCAACGACCAGTGTGGCTAGGGCTAAGCGAGTTCTTTCGCCGCCAGATAAGACATTCACAGGCTTGGAGACATCGTCACCAGAAAAGAGGAACGAACCAAGGGTTTGTCGTGCCTGTTGTTCGCTGATTTTGTCGCCCGCGGAGAGCATGTTTTCGAGAACGGTGCGATCAAAATCCAACGACTCGTGTTCTTGGGTGTAGTAACCAATCTTTAAACCATGACCCGGTTGGATCTCGCCGGTATCGGAGGTATTCGTACCGCCAAGAATAGAAAGCAGCGTTGTTTTACCCGCACCATTTAGTCCAAGGATTACCACGCGCGAGGAGCGGTCGATAGCTAGGTCAACATCGGTAAAGATTTCTAGTGAACCATACGACTTCGATAATCCTTGCGCCATCAGTGGAGTCTTGCCACACGGTGACGGAGTCGGGAAGCGCAGCTTTGCGACCTTGTCGGATTTGCGAACATCTTCAAGTCCTGAGAGCAGCGCGTCAGCACGGCGTAACATGCCCTGCGCGGCTTTCGCTTTAGAAGCCTTAGCGCGCATCTTCTCGCCTTGCTTGGCCAAGATTTCTGCCTTCTTCTCGGCGTTGGCGCGTTCCTTCTTGCGGCGATGCTCGTCCTGCTCGCGTTGCAGTAGATACTTCTTCCAGCCAAGGTTGTATACATCGATCACGTTTCGGTTGGCATCGATGTAGAAGACCTTGTTAACGACGGTTTCGATCAGCGCCACGTCGTGTGAGATGACTACTAGCCCGCCCGAATATTTGGCGAGGTATTCACGAAGCCAGGCAATCGATTCGGCGTCCAAGTGGTTTGTTGGCTCGTCGAGCAAAAGGGTTTCTGCTCCGGAAAATAGAAGTCGAGCGAGTTCGACTCGGCGACGCTGACCGCCCGAAAGCACCCCGAGCTTCTCTTCGAAGATGCGCTCCGGCAATCCAAGGTTGGTGGCGATGGATTCTGCTTCGGCGGTAGCTCCGTATCCACCGGCTGCGTTAAATTCTGAGTCGACTCGGGTGTAGCGATCCATTGCTGCTTCGAGGTCATCGCCAGTAGAAGTTGAAAGAGCTTCTTCAGCCTTGCGCATACGGATCATGATTTGATCGAGTCCGCGAGCGGACAAGATGCGGCTGATGACTAATTCGTCTTGATCGCCGGTTCGTGGATCTTGGGGGAGATAGCCAATATTGCCAGTGCGAGTTATCTGGCCGCCGGCGGGCATGGTTTCGCCAGCTAAGACCTTGCAGAGGGTGGATTTTCCGGCGCCGTTTCGTCCGACGAAACCGATTCGATCGCCGTGGTTGATACGCACGGTGACGTCTTTTACGAGTAGACGCGCCCCGGCTCGAAGCTCAACACTCTGGGTCGCAATCACTAGGGAATCTTGCCATAGTTCGGCGACCCGGTTGACGAGCTGGTTGACGAGCTAATTAATCGATCTTGAACCCATCGTTAATCGCACCAAGTTCAATGCCAGCGGCTACGTGGTTGGTCGATTCTCCACGAGCCAATTGGGCTTCATGAGCCTTGTTGTGCCAACGCTGTTCTATGTTGCCGAATCGCCATAGGAGCAAGGCAAATGCCCAGACCGCGACGAACATACCCACGATGATGAATCCTGCCTTGTTGATGTTGAAGTTGTTGGCGTAATCCCAGAATCCGCCAGTCAGGTTCAATTGTCCGGCGAAGACTTGGGCGACCTCTAGGCCACCGATAAAGATGGCAACGAGTACAGAGAGGCCCGTGATCACGATGTTGTAGTACACCTTGCGGACAGGGCGAGAAAAGGCCCATCCATAAGCAAAGTTCATAAAGGAGCCATCTATGGTGTCGAGCAAGGACATTCCGCCGGCGAAAAGCATAGGCAGCGAGAGGATTGCCCACCATGGAAGACCCGCGATGACCGAGGATCCAGCGAGAACAAGAAGCGCAACCTCGGTTGCGGTATCGAAACCGAGTCCAAAAAGAACGCCGAGCGGGTACATCTTCCATGAAGAATCGATGCGGCGAGCGATTGGGCCAAAGAAGCGCATCATGAAGCCGCGTGAATTGAGATGCTTTTCAAGCTCGGTCTCGTCATACATTCCTTCGCGCATCTTCTTGAAAACCTTAAGGACGGATACAAGTACAATCAGGTTGAGCAGGGCGATCAGCATTAAGAAACCACCACTTACCGATGTGCCAATCAGCCCCGTGTAATGGTGAAGCGAAGAGTTGTCGTTCTTTACTTGGTCACCGAGGGATTTGATTCCGAAGTTCAAGAGAATTGCTAGGGCGGTCACCACGGAGGAGTGTCCGAGCGAGAAGAAGAAACCGACGCCCATTGGACGCTGTCCTTCGCTCATTAACTTACGAGTGGTGTTATCAATCGCAGAAATATGGTCAGCATCGAAGGCGTGTCGCATTCCAAGTGTGAGCGCGAGAAAGCCAGTGCCCCACCCGAAGAGAGTGCCATCGCCGAGGCGGTAGTGGCCAGATGTAGCAGCCCACATGAGCAAGGTTCCGCCGATAAGAAGGAAGAAGATCACACTGAACATCGCCGCCAGGCGCTTACGTTCATCGCCCGAGAGACCCGCTATCTCTTTAGATGCCCCTTTTGGAGCCGATGTGGATGTTGGCTGATTCATTGGCTGACGCCCCTAAGTGCTCTTGCGAGGGATTCCCTCTTGCAAACGATTTGCAGGAAGAAGGTTACCCAGTTGGGGCCGCCAGGGCAAGCCGAAAGGGCAGGTCGATGTTCTTTTATCCAAAGGCCCGGATAGCCCGGGCGTAAAGCTGACTTCCGCTCTTGTAGTTTCCGTGGCTCGAGGTGCCATCCGCGAAGTGAACGTTGTAGACATCGGTGGCGGTTGCGCCCGGATATTCGGTTGAGGACCAGGTGTAATAAGCGTTGTTCTGGATCCAATTCAAGCCAAGTGCGTTGGTGTTATCGCAGGCAACCACTGGGTTACCAGTGGTTTCGCCGTGTGCATACTTACAGAGTTCGTTGAGCTCATCCTTGGCAGGCAAATACCACTCGTGCAGACTGGCATCGTCGCCCGCATAATTCCAAACGTAGTAGCCAGCGCCACCGGTACATCCACCATTCACCGTATTCATCAAATAGGTGTTGTAGTAGCCGGTGCCGATAGCCGTTCCGCTTGCGCCAACCGTTTGTGAGTTGTTGGTGGTTGGGCACCAATCGGCATAGGGGTCATATCCGCTGTTGCCGCTATACCAGCCGTTCGGCGCGTACTCGAGGTAATGCATTGTTCCGCCGAGACCCGTGACGGAGAAGCCTGCTGGATTAACATAGAAAATAACTCCACCACCAGGTCCGGTTTGACCAACTGTCCAGGTTCCATGAGAACTGGATTGAATCGTTACTTTTGCGACCGAGTTTGCGGCGGTCAGCGGAGTCATGAATCGAATAGAAAATGAGTTTGTCGAATTAGTGGAAACAGATAACGCGTCGCTACCCGTGCTGGCATAGAAGTAGCCATTGTTGTCATAGACCGTTGCCGTTGGATCATTGCTAGCAAATAGCGGCAGGGGAGTTGCAGTGCCGGAATCCCAAGCGCTCAACGTGAAATCCACGCCATAGCAGGACGATGGGATATTTGAGACTGTAATGGATTCGAAGTTAAAGCGCCCCGACCCGTTAGAGAAACGGGCTATTGGGGTTACTGATAGGGCTGTGCCGCCCGAACAGGCCACGGTTTGCGTACTGCCTTGCCCGAACTCAATACCGCCACCAGTGTTAATCGAAATGTTTGCAGCAAAGGTGGTTTGAAAAAATAGGTAGCCCCCGAACAAAACCGCGGCGGTGGCCGAGGCTATTACCGGCAGGCGGCGCCGAGGTCGAAGTACGGGCTCGACCGGATCGTCGAAGTAGTAGTCATCCTGCGGCACGTGAAAATTATTTCACATCCGCCATGCCTGGCTCGGAGGACTAGAAGGCTCGGATAGGCCGGACGGGGTAGGGGTTGTTTGATGTGCAGTTCTGGCTGTACGCGTTTCCAGTGGCGATGTTTACACTCTGGAAATCCACGGACCAACAGCTTGCTGAAGAACCGGTGCCAGGACCATTCTGGGAAGAGGTCTGGTAGACCGACTGGACCCAGTTAGGCAGGTTCGGATTGTTTGTGTAAATGCTCGCTGCGGTGGAGTGGCGAAGCTGGTAGATCTCATCCTTGGATCCGTTGAACCATTGCCCAGCTGTTGTTCCCCCAGGACCTGTATATGCACGCGCCTTATAGGAAGCGCCAGTGGCGTCGCCGGCTGTAATTAACGCTGTCGTGTTGGTGAAGCCCGATCCAAGGGTTGTGCCGGTTATGAGAGTGAGATTGATTGGGTAAACGCCAGAGCCGTTAAGCCAGAAGTTCGTTGTTGGGTCGTTCGCGCCACCTGACCATGTGTAAGGAGCCGCTTCGAGGTAATGACAGTTTGTTGCGCAAGTGGAGCCAGTTTCGGTGAAGGCAGCTGCCGAGTAGTAAAAGATAGTTCCACCGGATGGGCTGATATCTCCAACGTTACACACCCCATCAAGAAGGCATGAATAAGCAGAATGTCCAAGACTTTGCAACGTCAATTTTGAGACGTTTGTAGAGAGCGCCACCGGGGAGGTGAAAGTCACCGTGAAAGTTCCGGAACCGCTCGAAACAGTAGTTCCATTTGATGCGTGCCCTGTTTGGAATGAACCCCCGTTGTCATAAATTGTTGCGACGCTCGAATTTGTATTAAAGAGGGATAGGGCGGATGCAGTACTTGAATCGAATGCTGATATTTGGAAATCAACTCCGTTGCATCCTGCCGGGATTCCAGAGACTGTTACAGAATTGAAGTAGAAGGATCCACTTGGAACTGCATTAGTAAACGACGCTTGGGGAGTGACAAGCAAAGGAGTACTGCCAGAGCAAGCGGCAGTGAGGGATATTCCTTGGCCAAATTCCACCGAACCGGTTGAGTTTATTGAGATGTTCGCGGCCAAGGTTGTCTTTATGAAGAGACCACCAACGATGAGAATCAAGATCGAAGCAAGAATCCCAAGCGAATTGCGACGTGGAGCCCCGACCTTTTCGGTGGGATCGTCGTAGTAGTAATCCGACATGGATAAGCTCCTCGCTAGGTTGGTAATTCGGCGCTCCCGAGAGTGTTGGTGTCTCTCAGAAACGCCGAATTCATCCGTTAGACTACCAAACGGTAGTTAGATTGTCACAAAGGAGATTCTGTTGTCAGCGGATCGTAAGAAGACCGACCGTCTAATCCTGGATGCTGCCCGCGACCTGTATCGAGTCCAAGGAATCGATGGAACATCCCTGGATCAGATTGCAAAGAAGGTAGGCATTGCCAAGCCCTCTATCTATAACCATTTTGAATCAAAAGAGGCGATTGGCGCAGCGCTGATTTCAGATTTTGTTGCGGATGCTCAAAGCCTCGTAAATGGTCTCAAACCCTCATCCAAGTCAGAGCAAGGCCTGTTGGAATTTGTATCACTTTTCTACCGCCACAAATCAATCGTTTTCATGTTTGATCAACAAGCTCAATCCATGCGCGAGGTCAAGGGTCAGTTGATCTCCGAACTTGCACCTGCCTTCTACAAAATCGCCGGTTCGAAGACAAATGTTAAGAAGCTAGAGAACGTTCGGGTGATGATGCTCTCTGTTATCAAGATTCTCGCGACGGAGAAGCTGATGGCATGGCCAACCCATGCAGCACCAGATATGAGCTACGAAGATTTAATTGAAGTAGCAAAGCGGATAGTTGAGCTTTAAAACTCTCGAATTGGGCGAACGAAGTTCCACTGGGCGGAGTTGTTGCTGTTGTTCTTCACGTCGCTACCAGTGCCGGTGGTGGTGATTAGGTACTGGTCATAGGCATAAATGGTGTTGGTGGTGGATTGGGTCGATGACCAATACACGGCGTTGCTGACGAAGGAGTCAACCCCCGAGGCGTTTGAACCGGCTCGGGATGTACAGGTTTGGGCGATATCGGTATTGGTGGATGTTTCAGAGTTGCCATTCGCAAAGTTACACATGACCCGCAATTCGTACTGAGACGGAATGAACCAGTCTCTATATCCGCCATTCGAGTAATTTACGGCGGCCTGAATAGCGTAGGTACAGGTCGAACCCACGATGCATGCCGTGCTTCCATAAGCGGCGTAAATCAAGGCGTTGTTGGCGTAGCCAGCGCCCACGTTAGGACTTGTTCCTGCTACTGAGTTGTTGTTGGGGGACCACGGTGTAATTGAAGGATCCTGCGATAGACCTGATTAGGTATGAGGAGCCATCTCGATGTAGTGGCAGATCGAAGCCATATTGGCACCGCATGGGAAGCCCGTGAAGACCGCGAAGACAATTGTTCCTCCGCCTGGGCCTTGATCGCCTTGCGAACACGTTCCGCCATTGCTGCAGAAGAGGATTCGATTTTCTAAGCTTTGGACGGTCAGTTTGTACACACTCGCCGAACTGGCAACCGGGGTTGTGAACGTGACTGTGAAAGAGGTCATTGAATTCGTCACGATCGTTAGGCCCGTAACCGTGGAGGAAATCACGAAGGTTCCGTTGTTATCCAACACGACGATGTCCGTGGCGGTGGATGCAAAGAGAGCGAGCGCAGGATTGCTTGATGCGTCATATGCGTTGATGATTAAATCTTTGCCGTAACAGGAGACCGGAACGCCGGAGACGACTACCGAACTGAAGTTTTGTGCACCACCGCCAGAGGCATTCGTGAACGACGATTGAGGAGTTACCATCAGGGTGTTCGATCCGGAGCAAGCAGTGGTCGCGGTTTGCCCTTGTCCAAATTGAACAACACCGCTGGAGTTAATTGAGATATTTGATGCCAAGGTTGTCTTAAGAAAGAACGATCCAGCGAGCAAGAGAACTACGCCAGCTAGTACACCAAGAGTGTTTGGGCGACGAGTGTGCTCTGGGAGAAGTTCATCGTCTGAGTACTCGGCTTGGTATCCCGCATCTTCATATTCAGACATTTTGAGAGTGTTCCCTAGTGCATAGTTAATAGCGAATTGAAAAGGCCCCCGATTTCTCGAGGGCCTTCACTATTTAAACTTGTGGTTTAAATATCGTAGTAGAGCTCAAACTCTGCTGGGTGCGGACGAAGACGGACATAGTCCACTTCAGCAGTGCGCTTGTAAGCAATCCAGGTCTCGATGAGATCCTTGGTGAATACGCCACCGCGGGTGAGGTACTCGTGATCC
>Ga0208106_1000195_pt1 | contig 23273 bp, 17 predicted proteins | sample CryBogCBE25Jul08_FD_184577 | JGI IMG/M metagenome (GOLD analysis project Ga0208106, IMG submission 184577) | Freshwater microbial communities from Crystal Bog, Wisconsin, USA - CBE25Jul08 (SPAdes) | ecosystem: Environmental > Aquatic > Freshwater > Lake | place: Crystal Bog, Wisconsin, USA...
CTATAAAAACTAAAAAAATCATTACATTTAAAAACAGGGAAACACTAACTAACAATTAGTACACTTTCTTTTGACGTTATACAATCAACAGACTGGTAAGTTTAAAGATTTTTGATCGTTGGGGTGTGGAACATTTCAGTACATCTGACATGAGTCAGGCCTGGAATGGCAGGGATAGGAAAGGCAATATTTTACCATTAGAAACTTATGTTTGGATTGCTATTGGAATAGATAATAATGGTAATCAGGTTATTGGAAAGGGAAATGTTACTTTGATACCCAATCAATAAAAATAGCTAGCTAAATTGATGGCGACATGTGATAAAAACCTTTCAAAATCACCTCTTACTAATCTTATTCATCGAAATATTTCTCTGCAAGGAACATTTGAATCGATTCATTGTGGGATCGCGTTTTTGTGCATGCTTTTGACTGACACCACTATTCACGCGCTTTCTCCATAAATTAAAACTGCTGCGCTTTAATTCTTTGCGCATGAGTGCAATGGTTTCGGCTTCGGTGATGCCAAACTGAAAAGTGATGGCTTCAAATGGCGTACGGTCTTCCCATGCCATTTCTATGATTCGATCTATATCTTTCTGGTCCATAATAGTTATAGATCCAAAACAAGGAACAACCATTATTGTTTTCTAGTTGAGATTATTTACGCGTTTGATCTAAAAACTCTTTTAAATAATCACCCCATATTTTTGGCAAAGAATGCGTACCATGCCCTCTAGTTTCTGAACTGATTGGCAATAGAATGAATCTTCCTTTTTGAACTTTTGTAATAGCTGTATCCAATACTTTTAATTCGGGTGGATTTACCTGATCATCTGCAGAATTGATTGCAAGTAAGGGAGCTTTGATCTTTTTTAAATGCGGCGCCGGATTATAGTAACGCGAAGCATCGAACTGATAGATCATGTCATTGGCATCTCTTCCTTTTTGCGCATTCGCCAACCATTTTTGAAGAAATAATTCAGCTGCCTCTTTTGTGGGCGCTTCTTTTTGCCACTGCAAGGGAACACTAGACATCATCATTAGTGAATTCAAAGCGTGTTTGATACCCAAAGCAGGCTCATCTTTATAATTTCCATTTTGCCAATTCGGATCGTCTTTGATTGCATCAATAATCATTTTTCTGATCATACGATTTCTTCCCGCAATTTCAATGGGTACACTGGCCAATGGCATTAATGCATCCATAAAATCTGGGTATCGATAACCCCAAACCCAGGTTTGCATGCCACCCATGGAAGTTCCCATTACCAGTCTTGCATGTGCAATTTTTAGATGTTTGGTTAATAGTAAATAATTGGCATCTACCATGTCGTCATAAGTATAGGCCGGGAAATTCATTTTTAATCCATCACTTGGTTTACTTGATTTTCCGTGCCCGATGCCATCAGGTAAAATAATAAAGTAATTTTTTGCGTCTAAAATTTGTCCCTCTTTAAATAATTGACCGGCAAAATTAGCCGTCAAAAAACTTTCACCGCTTCCGCCTGTGCCATGCATAATGATGACGGCATTATCAATTTGACCTTCTTTGTTGACATGCGGCGTTCCTACATAATAATAGTGTAACCTTAAGCTATCTAGCGAATTGCCATCGGAGAAAACAAAATGGTTGATCACAAAAAAATCGTCCTGATAGGGAACTACTTTTTGCGCCAATAAAAAATTATTAAGCAGCGAAAATAGAAGAATCAGCAGTAGACTTGTATAACGGTTTTTAATAATTAATTTCATTCTAATCGTTTTATGTAATGAGATTCAGTTCTTGAAAATACAATTTAATCTCACAGTTATTTAGGTATATTACTTCTCCAAAAAAAGCAAGATGAAAAGAATCCTTTTAGTACTATCCATTTTAATTATTAGTGAAGCAATTCAAGCACAACCTGCCTTAAATACCATCAAAGTTTCAGACCTGAAAAAAGATCTGTATGCTTTGGCTGATGCTCATTTTCGCGGTCGCTCCGCTGGTACCATCGACGAACTGAAAGCTTCCATGTGGTTAGGCGAACAATATCGGGCGCTTGGTTTATTGCCTGCTGGGGATGATGGTTCTTATTTCCAATACTTTAATATGTGGCATAATCATATTGCCGATCAAAGTACTATCAGTATCAACAATCAATCACTTGCACTCTGGAAAGATGTAACTGTGGCACAAATGGCGAACGCACAAATTGATGCACCCATTTTATATTTAGGTGATGCAGCTACTATGAATACCACTAATATAGATGTAAAAGGTAAAGTCCTAGCAATTGAGGCCAATGCTGCAGGCATTAATCTGAATGTTTCTTTACCAACCTGGCGTTATCCGCGCAGTATCCTCGCTAAATATGGCAATGCACTCATTACAAAAGGCGCTGCCGCCATCATTTTTATTGCAGATGATATTGCAGAAAATGCCTGGGCCGATGCGAACGAAAATAATTATCGCGGAACTTTTGATATTGATGGTGCACCTAATGTTACTGTGCAAACTAAAGTGCCCGTATTGTGGGTGCACGCATCTGCGAAAGCACTTTTGCAATCTGCTGGCGCTAACTTAAAAGCTAATCTGATCATCGAACACCAGTCATACCCTTCTGTGAATATTGTAGGATATATTAAAGGCACAGATAAAAATCTGGCTTCAGAATATCTCTTGTATAGTGGTCACCAGGACGCGCATGGTGTGCGTACTTCCAACCACCCGGATAGCGTATACTATGGTGCAGATGATAATGCCAGTGTAGATGTGGCCATGATGGCCAATGCCCGTGCTTTTATTAAAAATCCGGCGAAGCGCTCTGTACTTTTTGTGATCCATGGTGCAGAAGAAAGAGGCTTGCTGGGTTCACGTTATTATTCTTCACATCCCACTGTGCCAATTACTTCTATTGTGGCTGTATTGAATGGTGATATGATTGGTCGCAATCATCCAGACAGTGCTGCATTGTTAGGAGTTCATTCGCCCCATAAAAATTCTTCTGAATTAGTGGCCATGGCTTTAGAGGCAAACAACGAAGGACCAAAATTTAAACTCGATACTTTATGGGATAAACCTACCCATGTTGAAGGCTGGTATTTTAGAAGTGATCACTTGCCCTATGCACGTTTAGGAATTCCTTCAATCATGTACACGACTTTATTACATCCCGATTACCATACACCAATGGATAATGCGCAAAATATTGATTACGATAAATTGAAGAAAATGGCTGATTGGATGTATCGTACCGGATGGAAAGTGGCGAATGCAGCTGTTCGTCCGGCAAAAGATGTAAATTTTAAATTAGAACGATAAAGTGTAGATACTCAATTTTAAAAAGAATTATCTTTCATTACAGGTAATTAAGCATCAATATGGTAAATATTATTTGGATCATTTTAGTATTATTTGCAGTCTGGTTTATTTATATTTTAGCCACTGATGTTTTAAAAAATAAAAATGATCTAGAAAATGTAAGCTGGATCAAGACAGGACTCATTGGTTTTGTAGTTAATTTTTTTGATGTGCTAGGCATTGGTGCATTTGCTCCTCAAACAGCACTTTTAAAATTTACCAAACAAACTTCTGATAAGTTGATACCGGGAACCATGAATGTGGCAAACACAATCCCCGTTTTAATTCAAGCCATCATTTTCATCAAAGTGATTGAAGTGGAACCCACTACGATGGTTGTTATGTTTTTAACAGCTATGTGCGGTGCATTTATTGGTGCTGATATTATAGCAAAACTTTCTGAGAATAAAATCAGGCTAACCATGAGCATCGCTTTGATGATTACTGCTGGATTTATGTTAGCTAATAAATTACATTGGATTCAGGGAGATGGTGTTGCCATTGGTATACATGGCTGGAAATTAGTACTGGCAGGAGCGGTTAATTTTATTCTGGGTGCTATGATGACTGCTGGTGTTGGATTGTATGCCCCTTGCATGGCGTTGGTTTTTTTATTGGGGTTATCGCCCCAGGTTGCTTTTCCCATCATGATGGGCTCTTGCGCTTTTTTAATGCCACTGGCTTCCTATAAATTTATCAAATCAGGTGCGTATAATAAAAAAGCTGCTGTTGGAATGGCAATACCCAGCATTGTGGCAGTACTCATCGCAGCATTGATCGTAAAATCTTTACCATTAGATACACTTCGTTGGTTAGTACTTTTCATTATTGTTTACACTTCCATTACCATGTTTTGGAGTGCAGTAAAAAATAAATAAAACAATGAAAAAATATTTACTCCTTTTTGTACAAATTGTTTTGACCATAAACCTATTTGCCCAGCCACTATTTAACCCGGCTACTTATTTATGGTATAACACTCCTGCCAAAAAATGGGATGAGGCGATTCCAATTGGCAATGGCAGATTGGGTGCCATGGTGTTTGGAAACTATGGCGAGGAAAGAATTCAGTTAAATGAAAGTACGTACTGGTCGGGCGGACCTTATAGTACTGTTGTGAAAGATGGATATAAAGTACTACCTCAAATTCAAGCGGATGTTTTTAATGGGAAGTATTTAGAAGCACATAATTTATTTGGTAGAAACTTAATGGGCTACCCTGTTGAACAACAAAAATATCAGAGCCTGGCCAACCTGATCTTATTTTTCCCTGATCAGGATTCGGTTAGCAATTATAAAAGAGATTTGGATCTGAGCACCGGCATCAGTTCTGTTAGTTACCAGGCAAAGGGCATCAACTATAAAAGAGAAGTATTTGCCTCCGCGCCAGATCAGGTAATTGTGATCCGTTTTACTGCTGATAAAAAAGCCAGCTTATTTGTAAAAGCAAACCTTCGCGGCGTTCGGAATCAAACGCACTCTAATTATGCCACCGATTATTTTAGAATGGATGCCAAAGGAAATGATGGCTTAATACTTACGGGCAAGTCAGCAGATTATATGGGCGTTAAAGGTCAATTAAAATATGAAGCCCAAATTAAAGCAGTGGCAGTTGGTGGAACTACGCATATTAAAGGAGTCGATTTGATTATTGAAAAAGCAGATACGATTACTTTATATTTTTCTGCTGCAACTAATTTTATCAATTATAAAGATGTAAGTGGCGATGCTGCTAAAAAAACAAAACAGTATATAGATGCTATTAAAAACAAATCATACGAATCCATTTACACCAGTACTTTAAAGGATTATAAAAAATATTTTAATCGGGTTTCCTTAACCCTAGAAAGTAATGATCGATCTTATCTGCCTACCAATGTAAGAATGGAGAAAATTCAAACCAGCCCCGACCCATCTATGGCAGCATTGAGTTATAATTTTGGAAGATATTTGATGATCTCCTGCTCCAGAGAAAATGGACAGCCCGCTAATTTACAAGGATTGTGGAATGACGACATGAACCCTTCCTGGGATGCAAAATACACGACCAATATTAATACAGAAATGAATTACTGGCCAGTAGAGTCGGGCAATTTATCAGAGTCAGCTTTGCCACTGATAAAAATGGTAAAAGAATTGCAGGATCAGGGTAGTCAGGTTGCCAGAGAACACTATGGGGCAAGGGGTTGGGTAATGCATCAGAATACAGATCTATGGCGGGTTACAGCGCCAATGGATGGTCCGACCTGGGGCACATTTACCGTGGGTGGTGCCTGGCTTTGTACCCATTTATGGGAACACTATTTGTATACCCAGGACAAAGCCTATTTAAAAGAAATTTATCCTGTGATAAAAGGATCGGTACAATTTTTCTTAGATTTTTTGGTACCTCATCCCAATGGTAAATGGCTTGTTACGAATCCTTCCACATCGCCCGAAAATTTTCCGGATGGTGGTGGTAACAAACCTTATTTTGATGAAGTGACTGCTGGCTTTAGAGAAGGCACCACCATTTGTGCAGGTTCTTCTATTGACATGCAGATCTTATTCGATCTATTTGGTTATTTTAATGATGCATCAAATTTATTATCTGTTAATGATGCCTTTAATGAAAAAGTAAAATTGGCAAGAACAAAATTAGTGCCGCCTCAAATCGGTTCAGATGGATCGCTACAAGAATGGACCGAAGATTGGAAATCACTTGAAAAAAATCATCGCCATTTTTCGCATATGTACGGCTTATATCCGGGTAAAATATTGACACAAATAAATACACCAACATTTATTGAAGCGTATAAAAAAGTTTTAAATGAAAGAGGTGATGGTGCCATGGGATTTTCAAGAGCATGGAAAATGGCGCTATGGGCCAGGCTATTTGATGGTGAACGTTCTTATAAGATCTACCAGGGTTATTTAAAAGAACAATCCTGCAGTTCTCTTTTTGCATTATGTGGCAGGGCACCTCAAGTGGATGGAACATTTGGAGTAACCGCAGCCATTACTGAAATGCTGATTCAATCGCATAATGGTTATATACAATTATTGCCTGCCTTACCTAATCAATGGGGAGAGGGTAATTTTAATGGCGTTTGCACCAGAGGTGCTTTTGAATTTAATTTTTCATGGAAAACCAATAAAATACAAAAGCTCGAAATCAAATCAAAAGCCGGACAAAACTGTACTTTAAAAATGGGTCAAAATATTAAGATCTTAAACCAGGGGCAGATTATACCATTTAAAAAAACCGGTAAAGATCTATATGAATTTAAAACCATTAAAGGACAAGTGTACCAAGTAGAATTGATTTAAAGATTTAAAAATATCAAAGCATGCAAAACTACCCAAGTATTTTTAATGATGTGATCGGCCCTGTAATGCGGGGACCATCAAGCTCGCACTGTGCAGCATCACTGCGTATTGCAAGAATTTGTAAGGACTTGATGGATGGAAACATAAAAGATATTGTGATTGAATTTGATCCCAATGGATCTTTGGCAACAACGCACAAAAGTCAGGGTTCGGATATGGGTTTGTTTGGTGGATTTTTAGGTTGGGAAGCTTATGATGAGCGATTACCAGCATCAGAAAAATATTTAGCAACTGCTGGAATTAATTATTCTATTCAAATTTGCGAATTAGAGGAAAAGCATCCTAACACTTACAAAATAAATTTATCCAGCGAAAAAGAATCCAGAGAATTAATTGCGATTTCAACGGGTGGTGGGATGATTGAAGTGATTCAAATTGACGGAAACAAAGTTTCCATGGCTGGTGATTATTATGAAACATTGATTTATTGTAACGACTTTAATACGATCATTTCCTATTTAAAATCAGCGATTACGTATGATGATATTATTGTTCATGAAGGAGCCACATCTTTCATAGAAATAAAATCTCAAAACAGTATTCCGGAAATCATTTGTCAGGAAATTATTCAAATGAATGCTGTAAATGCTATTAAATGTATTAAGCCCGTTCTTCCTATCATGGCCCGGCAAAATTTAACGGTGCCATTTATTACCTGCCATGAAATGCTGGATTATAATAAAGATAAAAATAAAGCTCTATGGGAACTGGCTGTTGCATATGAAAGTATTCGTGGGAATATTAGTGAAGAAATGGTTTTCGAAAAAATGCGTGCCATTATACGGATCATGGGTAACGCCATTGAAACTGGATTGAAGGGTACAAGCTATCCTGATAGAATTTTAGGAAGCCAATCGCCACAGTTTAAAAAAAGCCTGGAAGCGAATCAATTAATTAGTGGGGACGTGCTTAATAAAACAATCATGTATGTGTCTGCCATTATGGAAGTAAAAAGTTCCATGGGTGTAATTGTTGCTGCTCCAACTGCTGGCTCTTGCGGAGGTTTACCTGGAGTAGTTTTTGGAACAGCACATTGTATTAATAATAATGAAGATGCCATTATCAAAGCAATGTTATCTGCAGGTCTTATTGGGGTATTCATTGCAGCACATGCTACATTTGCTGCTGAAGTGGGTGGCTGTATGGCAGAAACAGGTTCTGGTGGTGGCATGGCTGCTGCAGCACTTGTAGAAATGAATGGTGGAAGTCTGGAACAATCTATTGCAGCCGCATCGTTAGCCTTACAAAATTCGTTGGGCATTATTTGTGATCCGATTGGAAATAGAGTGGAAGCACCATGCCTTGGTAGAAATGTGATGGCTGCATCTAATGCCATCTCCTGTGCGAATATGGCATTATCGAACTACGAACATTTAATTCCTTTAGATGAAGTGATCGAAACCATGAAGGCTGTTGGTGATCAGATTCACCATACCTTAAGATGCACTAATCTTGGTGGATTATCAATTACTAATACCGCAAAAAAAATTGAAGCATTACTAGAAGAAAATCCACCCCTGTTTTTCAAAAGTTGTTAGAATTTATTGTAACTATTTTTTTCTTAAATGATAGCCTTTTGGTTTTGTAAATGCGCGTATGCCTGCATGCGATAAGGTAGCACCAAATCCGGAATTGCCTCTACCACTCCAAGGTAAAGAAGCACTTACCCGATCACAACAATTCCAATAGGCACTACCGGCATTCATACGTTCTAATATTTCCATTGCACGGGAACGAGTGGTACTAAATACTCCCGCTGTTAATCCATAAGCTGTGTCTTGCATGAGTGTAATAGCTTCTTCATCGTTACTCACTTTCATGATGCCAATGATCGGACCAAAAGATTCTTCTTTCATCACACTCATTTCATGTGTTACATTCACGAGCACTGTGGGACTAAAATAATATCCTTCTCCTTCAATTTTATATCCTCCGGTTAAAATAGTTCCGCCCTTGCTTACTGCATCCTGCACCTGTTCTTCTAAAAAAGCAATTTGCGATTTTCTACTTAATGGTCCTATGTAAATTCCTGCTTCAGTAGGATTTCCGATTTTCCAGGACTTTACTTCCTGCACAAATTCTTTTACAAAACGTTCATACACATTTTCGTGTACATAGATGCGTTCCACAGAACAACAGCTTTGTCCATTATTATAAAAAGCACCATCGGCAGTTCCTGCTGCAACAGATGCGATGTTCTCTATATCATCAGTGATATATATCGGATCCTTACCTCCCAATTCGCATTGACATACGACCATTTTAGGAGCTACCTGCGCATAAATATATTGTCCGGTTTTATAAGATCCTGTAAAGAAGTAACCCTGCAATGGCATTTGTAATAATTGTGCTCCAACCGCGCCTGTTCCAATCGCTACCTGAAAAGTATCAGCAGGGACTCCTGCTTTTTTTAATAACCTTTCGATATGTAATCCGGTTAAAGTAGCAAATTCAGAAGGCTTATAAAATACTGCGTTACCTGCCAGCAAAGCGGGCACAAACACATTGGTTCCTACTAAATAGGGATAGTTCCATGCTGATATATTACAGACGATACCCAGTGGTTCATAAGCAATGATTTCTTCCAGATCATCCGTGCTAGTCATTACTTCATTTTGAAGATATTTGCTGGCATTATCTGTTAACCAACTTATCCTTGCAATGGCACCATTGATTTCGTTTCTTGATTGTTGTAATGGTTTTCCAACTTCTTCGGTGAGTGTATGAGCCAGGATTTCAATTTCTTCTTTTAATAAAATTGAAAATTGTTGCAATACAGCTATTCTTTCTGCCAATGGTTTTTGAGCCCATTTCTTTTGCCCTGATTGTAATTTCAGCAATTTTTCTGTAAGGGTTTTTTCATTATCAATGGGTACTGAAGTAATGATTGCTTCTGTGGCTGGATTTATAATTTCTAATTTTTCTATTTCTGTTTGCATCACTGCTTGTATAAAAGATTTTTTAATATTGATGGATATTTGATTTTGCTGTACTGATGGGATTCTTTCGGGATGCCATTGTACTGCTAACATAAAACCCAAACCGGATTTATTTTTAAATTCTATTCCTTCTATAATATTATCAGGACTACTACATGCATTCACCAATAAATTATGACCAAGCTGTGAACTATCAATGGCCTGATGATGTGCGCTATTTACTGCTATCTTTTTCTCGCCAATGACTTGCAGTAAAAGCGTGTTGTCTGCAAGCACTACTTCATGCGCCTTATCAATGCCTTCATCTTTTCTATGCGCTTTATTTTTTTCAACACCCAGATCCTGAATTAATTTTCCACCCTCTAATACATTGATTAATTGCAAGCCTCTGCAAATTCCTAATACAGGTATTTTATTTGCTATTGCGTAATGATAGATGTAAGCTTCAAACAAATCTCTTTCTAACTGAAAGGCAGCTGGACTATTTGCATATTCTTTTTCACCATCAAATAAAGAGGGATGAACATCAACACCACCTGTTAAAACAAAACCATCGCAGTCGTAAATGTCTGCATAGTTATTTTTTTCAAAGGATAGTTCCACGATTGAAACAGCTTCTCCCAGATCTGAAGCAGTAAACCAATTGATATAATTTTCGTAATTGGTTAGTGTAAAGCTCACGCCTATTTTTTTCATATGCTATAAAGCTTTCAAATAAAGATCCTTAAAGTTTTCTCTTGTAACCGGCTTAGGATTATTAGGATGTGCAAAATCTGCAAAAGCTAGATCGGCTAGTGTTTCGATATGCGATTCTTTAACACCTATCTCACTTAGTTTATGCGGGATGCCCACTTTGGTATTTAATTCCATTAAATAATTCACCACGGCATTTCCGTTTTCTTCTTTCAGATCCAGCGTTTTTGCCATCCGTTTAAACTGCGGTTCACAACCAGCAATATTAAACTCCATACCATAAGGCAGGTTTACTGCATTGGCAAGTCCGTGATGCGTATCTAATAAGGATGAAAGCGGATGCGCCAGTGAGTGAACAACTCCCAGTCCTTTTTGAAATGCCACGGCACCCATGATAGATGCAATCAGCATATTACTCCTGGCTTCTAATGTTGGTTTATTTACAGCAGCTTCTATAAACTGCGCGATCAATGACATACCTTCTAGTGCAATTCCTTCGCACATGGGGTGCGGGTTTTTTGCAATATATGCTTCCATGTTATGTGTGAGTGCATCCATGCCCGTTGCAGCAGTAACCGCAGGTGGTAAGCCCATTGTTAATTCAGGGTCAGCAAAAACTATTTTTGCGAGAAGTTTTGGTGAAAAAAGAATTTTCTTCTGGTGTGTCTCATCATCTGCAATGATGGCACTTCTTCCTACTTCACTTCCTGTTCCGGATGTGGTGGGAATGGTAATAAAATGAGGTACTTCATTGGTTACATAAATATCACCTCCTATTAAATCATCATAAACAAACAGGTCTTCGCGGTGGTTTACTCTTAACACGATGGCTCTTGCTACATCCAATGCAGCGCCTCCACCAATACCAATGATGGAATCTCTATTGGTTTGATCGTAAGCATCCCCTCCTTTGTATACATCAGATTTCACCGGGTTTTTATGAATGTCTGAAAACACTTCTACTGAAATTCCCTTTGCTCCTAAATCTTGTACTATTTTTTTAAAAAAATCTAACTGTGCAATGATAGGATCAGTTACGATCAACGGTTTTTGCAAACCATTTGTTTTTAAATAATCGCCTAATTCATTTACTGCTCCTGCACCAAAACGGATGGTTGTTGGAAAATTATACTGAACTACTTTGTCGAATCTCATTTTTTGTTTAGTTATATAATTTCAAAATATCTTTTAAATTCCCAGTCGGTTACTGTTTTTAAATGTTGTCTCCATTCCCATTCTCTTGTCATGGTGAAATGATTGACAAATGTTTCACCAAAAAGTTCTCTGGCAACAGTTGAATTTTTCATTTGCAGTGTGGCTTCAATTAATGTGGAAGGAATTTTTCCGTCCGTCTCATTTTTATATCCATTTCCAACAGTGGCAGCAGTTTTTAATTTCAATTTATTTTTTATACCATATAAGCCTGCAGCCAAACATGCCGACATTGCTAAATAAGGATTTACGTCGGCACCAATCACCCTTGTTTCTATTCTTGTTGCTTTATCGCTTCCCGCTAAAACCCTTAGTGCTACTGTTCTGTTATCAAAGCCCCAGGTTAGTGTAGTAGGAGCCCAGGCACCCTCCACTAATCGTTTATAACTATTGATAGTAGGTGCAAACATAGGCAAGATAAAGGGCAGGCAATGCAATTGTCCGGCTATATACTGTTTTGCTGTGTCACTTAATTTTTTTGGATCCTTATCATGAAAGAAAAGATTCTTTTTATTTTCGAGGTCCCATAAGCTTTGGTGCACATGTCCGCCACAGCCGGGTAAATTTTCATTTACTTTCGCCATAAAAGTTGCCATCACACCATTCTTATAAGCGATTTCTTTTACGGCAGTTTTAAATAATACCGCGCGATCGCCAGCTTCCAGCACATCAGCATATTTAATAGCTGCTTCAAAAGTTCCTGGTCCGGTTTCGGTATGTAATCCTTCAATAGGAATATTGAATTTGGTAAGCAATTCAAAAAGGTCGTTAAAAAATTTATTCTCTAAAGAAGTACGTAAGATAGAATAGCCAAACATACCCGGAGTGAGTGGCTGCAAATTTTTGTAGTCTTTCTGCTGCGCCGATTGAGGCGTTTCTGCAAAATTGTACCATTCAAATTCTTGTGCAAATACAGGGTTATACCCCATTTTTTTAGAAAAGGCTATTTGACTTTTTAGTAATTGTCTGGGACAAATGGGAGAAGGCTTTCCTTTTGCATCTACCAGTTCAGCTAAAAAAAATGGCAGATCGTTTTCCCAGGGAATTTTTCTAAAACTTGCAAGGTCAAGTAATGCCGGATGATCGGGGAAGCCGTTTTGCCAACCTGTGATGGATTCTTTATCATATAGTGCATCCTGCAGGTCCCATCCAAAAATTACATCACAAAAGCTCATACCGTTTTCTACGACAGACAAAAATTTTTCTGTTGAAATATACTTACCTCTTAATATTCCGTCGATATCGGCGATGGCAATTTTTACTTTTCCAGATGGATGATTTTTTACATACTGGATAATTTCTTTAGTTGTCATACGAGTGAAGTTGAATTATTATTTTTCTTACTTGTGAAAAACTTATAGATCACAAAACAGAAAAATAGGATGAACAGAAATAAAGCAGCCAGTGCAATATTAAAAATGATCATGGAAATAAAAGACACGATGGAAATGATCAATGCAATAATTGGAAATAAGGGATAAAAAGGAACTTTAAAAGGGCGTTCTAATTCTGGTGCTTTACGTCTGAGTTGTATCATCGACACCATGGAGATGATATATAAGGTAAGTGCACCAAATACAGCGATGGTAATAATCTCATTTGTTTTTCCACTGAACAGTGCCACAATACCAATGCCCATATTTAAGAGTAATGCGTAGCTGGGCGTATTATACTTCGGATGTATTTTTCCGATTACTGAATCTTTAAAAACTACTTTTCCAAATTCATAGGTTGATCTACCTGCTGCCAACATTAAACCATGAAAAGATGCAATTAATCCCAGAAGGCCTATCGTAATTAATAAATGGTATAAATAATTATTATCACCTACAATCCTTGCCAGTGCTAACGGAAGTGGGGAGTCGGATGAAGTACCGTCGGATTTATATACAATGGCTTCCCAGCCGGCTACGCCAATTGAGCTTGTAAAAGTGAATAGGCATAATAAGATCAGGGTAAGTATAGCAGAACCAAATCCTATTAAGATGGTTCGTTGTGGATTAATGGTTTCTTCGGCCACGTTGGCCACGCCTTCGATCCCTAAAAAGAACCAAATTGCAAATGGAAGGGCTGCAAATATTCCGCTAATTCCATTTGGCAGTGCGTGCATTTGTAAATTCTTAAATTCAAAATGCGTAAAGCTAATACCTGCAAAAAGTAGTAATTCAAAAACTGCAAATATGGTGATGACCAATTCGAAAGTAGCTGCTGCTTTTACTCCCCAGATATTGAGCAGGGTAAAAACGATATAACTAAGTATTGCAATGTTTAGTATGGGTAATTGAGGGAAAAATAAATTGAAATAAGCACCAATGGCAAATGCGATTGCGGGAGGAGCAAAAATGAATTCGATATTTTGTGCCATGCCTGCAATAAATCCCCAATCCTTTCCCAGCGCTTTATTGGCATAATCAAAACCGCCACCTGCTTTAGGTATGGCGCTTGCTAATTCTGCATAACTAAAAGTAAAAGTGATGTATAATATAATAATGAATAATGTGGCAATTCCTAAACCAAGTGTTCCTCCTTTTTCCAGTCCAAGGTTCCAGCCAAAGTACATGCCAGAAATTACATAACCAACGCCCAGACCCCAAAGCATAATTGGACTTAGTGTTTTTTTGAGTTGACTTTTTTTATTTTCTTTATCGGAAATGTTCATCATAATAGGTACACACAAATTAAGCATAAAACGGTAAGGCTACGAAGGATTGTATGGTTCTCCCAAATTCAAGCAATAATTTTATATTAAGCTTTCAATCGGTATTTATTACGATTTATTATGGGACTGCAATAAGGCTATATTTTAAATGGGCATGATAATGGGTTATTGAAATTTATTGTGATAATTTTAAAAAGCCAAACCGCCTAGTCATATGAAAAAAATAAACCTTTTGATGGTAGCTTTTACAGTAATATTTTTCAGCTATACCAATCAACTAACCGCACAGTCAAAAGCCTTTATTAACTTAGATCATTATTTACAAACAGAGATCAAAGAGGGAAGATTAAAGGGAGTTCATGCTGCTGTTTTTCAAAATGGTTCATTAGTATATGATCATTTTTATGGATATCGGGATGTGGAATCAAAAGACACGATGCAGGGCAATGAAGAGTATTTTATTCAAAGTATGACCAAGCCCATTGTTACTGTTGGTTTAATGAAATTGGTTGAAGCTGGTAAAATTAAATTGGATGATCCCATCGAAAAGTATTTGCCCGAATTTACAAATCTAACAGTAGTGAATGATCCTAAGATTGGTTCTAAAAGCGGATCTCATCCAGCCAATGCATCCATCACTATCAGACAAATATTAAGTCATACCAGCGGTTTGTCTCATGGCATTTCGCCTATAGCTTACGATAGAGAGATATTTAATTCGCTCTTTGATCCTACCATAAAAACAATTGCTGAAAGAGTTACTAAACTTTCTACATTACCATTAATGTTTCAGCCTGGCACAAAATTTACTTACTCTTTCTCGGTTGATGTAACTGCAAGGATCATAGAAGTGGTTTCTGGAAAATCTTTAGATGTGTATCTCAAAGAAAATATTTTGGATCCTTTGGGAATGAACAACACAGGCTATAACTTAAATGAAGCGCAGACGAAAAGAGAAATGATGGTGTATGATTTTATGTCAAACAAAACATTGGCGAGAGCATTGGGTCAGCCCAAACCAAATAAGAATACCCTTTTTGCGGGAGTAAATGGGTTGTTTAGTACCACTCATGATTATATGGTATTTGCAGAAATGTTGCTGAACAAGGGTAGCTTGAATGGAGTTCAAATATTAAAACCAGCTACTGTTGATTTAATGACTACTACTGTAACCGATGATCTTTCCACTAAGCCAAAATTAAACTCTAGTTATATCAATGGTGCTAATGGATTAGTGGTAGATGGAATAGGAACTTTAAATCTGGAACCTGGCTATGATTTTGGATTAGGACTTTGTGTATTGAAAGATCCATCTCTTCCTAAAAGAGACGATGCTGCAAAGGGCGAATTTTTCTGGAGTGGCGCCAATGCCACACATTTCTTTGTGAACCCCACACAAAAATTAGTGGCTGTGTTCATGACACAAATTGGCTTTATGCCCAACCGCAATCCTTATGGATTCTATTTTGGGGATGAGTTTAGAAAAAATATTTATAAGGACATCAAGAATTGATAAATTGCCTTCTTACAAAACCATCAAACTAAAATTTAAAAAAATATAATGAGTTACGAAGCAAATCCTTCCCGTTACAAAAACATGCCTTATCGCAGATGTGGCAAAAGCGGTTTAATGCTGCCAGCATTATCGCTGGGCTTATGGCATAATTTCGGTGCAATTGATAATTTAGAAAATGCACGTGCTATTTTAAAATTGGCCTTCGATAGTGGTATTACTCATTTTGATCTGGCTAATAATTATGGTCCGCCGGCCGGATCGGCCGAAGAAACATTTGGAAAAATTTTCAAAGACGATTTTAAAAAATACCGCGACGAACTGGTGATCTCTACCAAAGCAGGATGGGGTATGTGGGATGGTCCGTATGGTGATCATGGTTCTAAAAAATACCTGGTGGCTAGTTTGGATCAAAGCTTGAAACGCATGGGTCTTGATTATGTAGACATCTATTATCATCACCGCCCGGATCCGAACACACCATTGGAAGAAACCATGGGTGCATTGGATCTGATCGTTCGTCAGGGTAAAGCTTTATATGTAGGCATCTCCAGTTATAGTGCTACAGAAACAGAAGCTGCCATCAAAGTGTTGAATGGTCTTGGCACCAAATGCCTGATTCATCAGCCGCGCTATTCCATGTTTGATCGATGGGTGGAAAATGGTTTGCTCGATATGTTGGGCAGAGAAGGCATTGGTTGTATTCCTTTTTCTCCATTAGAGCAAGGACTGCTAACTAATAAATATTTAAATGGAATTCCTGCAGATAGCAGAGCAGCTGCACACCGAGGTAATGGCGCCATGGAAGAGAATGCGATTACTCCAGAGAAAATTGAAAAAGTAAAGAAGTTGAATGAAATTGCAATCAGTCGCGGACAAAATTTAGCGCAGATGGCTCTTTCATGGATCTTAAAAGATGATCGGATTACGACTGTATTGATTGGTGTAAGTAAACCATCTCAAGTAACAGATTCAATCAACTGTCTTGCGAATACTTCTTTTACGAATGATGAACTTTTAAGGATCAAAAATATTTTAGAGCCCTATTAATAACTAATCTTGAAAAATTTAAAAGCAATCTATTCTTATAGCATTTTTTGTCTCCTCCCTTTTTGGGGAGGAGCTCAATCTACCATTCAATTGAACCAACTCGGTTTTTATCCGAATGCACCAAAGATCGCAGTGTTAACTGCCTATTCCAATGCCAGTAAATTTTATGTATTATCTCAAAATTTGAAAGACACATTTTTCATTGGTACTGTTGGTACAGAAAAACAATCAGCCTATTCGAGTACTAAGACGAGCATTTTAAATTTTTCAGGACTTAAAAAAACCGGGAACTACGTTATAAAAATTGGTACCGTACAATCCTATCCTTTTACCATTAGCAATGATGCAAACAAAATTGCTGCGATTGCTTCTTTGAAAGGATTTTATTTTCAACGCTCTTCTATCCCGCTGGAAGAAAAATTTGCAGGGAAATGGAAGAGAACAGGATTTCATCCAGACAATAAAGTGCAGGTACATGCCTCTGCTGCAAGCAAAGAAAGACCAGAAGGATTTGTTATTTCATCAGTAGGTGGCTGGTATGATGCGGGTGATTATAATAAATACATAGTGAACTCTGGGATATCGAACGGTACTTTGTTTTCGGCGTATGAAGACTTCCCTGCTTATTTTGAAAAATTAAAAACACAAATCCCTGAATCGAATAATGGCATTCCAGATCTGCTCAATGAAGCCATTTATAATTTACGCTGGATGCTTACCATGCAAGATCCGAATGATGGTGGTGTGTATCATAAATGCACCAATGCAGTTTTTGATGGCATGGTAATGCCAGGAGTTACAAAAGAGATCCGTTATGTGGTTCAAAAAAGTACGGCGGCAAGTTTAGATTTTGCTGCGGTTACTGCTCAAGCCAGCAGAATTTTAAAAAGTTTTGAAAAACATTTTCCAGGTTTAGCGGATAGTTGTTTACAAGCTTCTAAAAAAGCATGGAACTGGTCTCTTGCCAATCCAAATAAATTGTATGAGCAAGATAAAATGAATCAAATATTTAAGCCAGCTGTTACTACTGGATCTTATGGCGATAATGATGTAATCGATGAATGGGTTTGGGCATCTGCAGAATTATATGTCACCACAAAAGAAAAAGAATACGCTACTAGTTTTGAAAAATACAATGGAAATTATAAAGCTAGTTTACCTTCCTGGAATAATGTAGGGATGCTGGGTTATTATAGTTTACTGCATTTTAGTAATACAATAACTGCATTTTCTTCAATAGAAATTGATCAGTTAAAAAGTACGGTTATCAATATTGCCAATCAATATATTGGTAAGGTGGATGCAAATGCTTTTCAAACTGTGATGGGACAAAGTGTGCGCGATTTTAACTGGGGTAGTAATTCAAATGCAGCCAATCAAGGAATACTTTTGGTAAAGGCTTATTTAATTTCTGGAGATAAAAAATATATCAACTATGCTTTATCCAATGTAGATTATATTTTAGGAAGAAATGCAACTGGCTATTGTTTTGTTACCGGACTTGGTTCCAAGCCGTCGATGAATCCGCACCATCGTCAGTCTATATCTGATGGTATTGAAGCACCCGTTCCTGGTTTATTAGTGGGTGGACCGAATCCAGGGATGCAAGACAAATGCACGTATCAATTTAAAGAACCCGAAACTTGTTATTTAGACCAATCCTGTTCTTACGCTTCTAATGAAATCGCGATCAACTGGAATGCGCCTCTGGTTTATCTGGCCAACGCTATAGAAGCTTTAAAATATAAAGTAGGATATGTTTTAAAATAAAAATTCATAACATCACTTTTCTTCATCATTCCTTAAATTTAGTTATAACATTAAATAGCGTTCAAATGGAAAATAAAACCTGGCATCAAAAACACAAAGACAGTTTAAGTTTCGGTGATCGACTTGCCGACAAAGTAGCTAATGGAATGGGATCCTGGGCATTCATTATCTGGCAGAGTATCATTGTAGTAATGTGGATGATTTTAAATGTAGTGGGCTTTATTCAACATTGGGATGTATATCCATTTATCTTGTTGAATTTAATTTTCTCCACTCAGGCTGCTTATGCTGCGCCGATTATTATGATGTCGCAAAACAGGCAGAACCAAAGAGACCGTGAACAGGCGCAACATGATTATCAAACGAATATCGATGCAAAAAAAGAAATTGAAGCATTGCAATTGCAGTTGAGTAAAATAGAGAATGAGAAATTAGATAAGATCTTACAATTATTAAATAAGGGGTAATTATTAAAAACGTAACATCCTTTGCTTAAAATACAACACTAATCAATGAACCATAAAATAGTTGTTGTAACCGGTGCGGGCATTTCTGTTGATTCAGGAATTCAGCCCTTTCGTGGTAAGAATGGTTTATGGAACGAGAATCCAACTGCAATGGCTAGTTATGAAAAGTTTTGTAATGATCCCGCACCTTCCTTCCGTTTTCCAGGAATAGAAATTATTGAATCATCAGCGATGGATTATTGTAGACAATACTGTAGATAAAAAAACCCGACTCACTTGAATCGGGTTTTTTATTAAGCTTTTGCAGCTCCTGCTTTTAGTGCTTCCACCACCTTCGTCATTTCTTGCACGGTGCCGATACTTATTCTTAACCAAGTGCTATTATCTTCAAATGACCGTGCACCGATAATATTATTTGCTTGTAAAACAGCAGGCACATTTTTAGGATAGGTCTTGGTATCGAAATACACAAAGCTGGTAAAGGATTCGATGTACTTTATTCCAAGATCATTAAAGCCCTTGTATAAAATAGCTTTTGCTTTGATGTTTTCTCCTTTCACATAATCTACAAATGCTGTATCATTAATTACGCCTAATGCACCTTTCATGGAAACAGCTGATGGGCCTGCATTGGCCCAAGCCATGAAGGAACTCAATTCTTTAATGGTATCTGGATGCGCTAAAACATAACCTACTCTGGCACCAGCCATGCCATAGGTTTTGGAAAAAGTTTTAGCAATGATGAGGTTCGGATTTTCGTTTACCATATGCGCCATAGAAGGACTATCATAGTAATCTGTATATGCCTCATCCATCAACAAAATGGTTTTACTAGTTACTGTTTTTACGAAAGCTTCTAATTCGTTTTTGGGCGATACAGTACCAGTTGGATTATTGGGATTACACAGATACACCATTTTCGTATCAGTATCGATATTACTTGCTAAAGCATTAAGATCATTATGCTTAGTTGCAGTGAGGGGAACTAATTTGGTAGGCAACCCCAATTTTCTGGCAGCAGGCAACCACACTTTGAAAGTAGGTTCTGATGCTACAATGTTTCCTTTTTTATAAGCAGTCCATGATGTAACAACTCCCAATAATTCTGAAGAGCCAGCACCTAATAAAATATTGTCTTTATGATGACCGGTTAATTTTCCAATGGCTTCACGCAATTGTGCATTGGTATCGAACTGATACCTGTTTGAAATAATTACCGCATCGATCATGGCTTTTTTAGCTGATTCAGCAGGGCCATGCGGATTTTCATTGGAGCTTAATTTTATGATGCCACCATTTGAACCTTCGAAACTTTTTTGGTTCCCCCTTTCTGCTTCTGAGGCAAATAATTCTTTGGAAAAAGCAAAAGCTGCTACTGCAAAGGCTGATTTTTTAAGTAATTGGCGGCGTTCCATTGTATAAAGTTTTTTGTACCTTAATAATACAAAATATTTCTAATCTCTTTTGGACTAAATCGTCAATTTTATCTTTACTCAAACAAGTTGATGAAATTATTTTGCAGCATCCATTATATTCAATTATAAATCATACTATGAATATTCGATCTCTATTGGTATTGATCATCATATGCATGGGCTCCGGTATTTCAACTGTAACGTATGCTCAGCCTACTGAAAAATTGGTATACCATATTATTAAGACTGATAAAAAGGGGAATATTATTCCATGGTATGATGCTAATCCGAGTATTGCATTTAATCATGTGATTAATTCAGTATGGAATTTTTGGGATACGATGCGCAGAGATTATAATGGTCTTCCTTATTATATGAATCACCAAGTTTGGAATCCTAATTTTAATGATCCAAGGGGTATTGGTGGAGATCAGTTTGCGATGGCATTATCTTCCTGGAGGCTATACTATCAATATTCCGGTAATGAAAAGGTAAAGGAGAATATGTACTTCATTGCTGACTATTATCTCTCACATGGCTTTTCTGCTGCTGATAGTAAATGGCCCAATCTTCCTTTTCCATATAACACTTTAATTTATTCGGGCAACTACGATGGAGATATGCGTTCGGGGAAAAATGTATTGCAGCCTGATAAAGCTGGTTCATTTGGATTAGAACTATTGCATTTATATAAAATTAGCAGTGGATATAATGTTCCTGAAAATATTAATTATTTAGGTGCTGCCATAAAAATTGCGAATACTCTTTCTGATAAAACTGTAAGAGGTAATGTAGCATATTCTCCCTTGCCGTTTAAAGTAAATGTGCTTACTGGAGAGACTGTGCTTCTTCGGAACCATGATTTTACCCATACCTGGATTGATACAGCTGGATATACTTCCAATTGGGCACCAACCATGCAGTTATTCCTAGATCTGATAGCTATGCATCAGGGTGATACAACATCCTATAAAAAATCGTTCGACATTATTTTGGAATGGATGAAAACTTATCCGATGAAAGAAAATAAATGGGGTCCATTTTTTGAAGACGTGGATTGGTGGAGTGAAACACAAATCAATGCCATGACATTCGCCAGATTTATTATGGAAAATCCTTCTTATTTCCCTGATTGGAAAAATGATGTTCAAAAAATCATTAATTGGGTGCATACTAATTTTTCAAACGATACCTGGAAAAAATATGGGGTTATTGTAACCAATGAGCAATCGGTTTATAAAGCACCTGCGAATAGTCACTCCTCTCGTCAGGCTGCAGATGAGCTTTTGTATGCTGCATTAACGAAAGACACAAGTTGGTTTACGAATGGAGTGAGAGAATTATCCTGGGCAACATATATGGTTGACGTGGATGGTAAAAATTGTTTTCCGGGCGATGAACCTTGGTTAACTGATGGCTATGGGGATTATGTGCGACATTATCTGAGAGCGATGGATGCATTTCCAGCACTTGCTCCGCAACTAGAAGATCATATGCTATCTTCTACTTCTGCCATTCAGCAAGTAGATTACGCCGGTAATCTTAAAAAGTTTTTTGGACTCAATTTTGAAAAAATAGATAGCAGCCAGGTTAAAATGTTTTATCGAACTTTTGATTCAACTGGTATTGAAAAAATAAAATTAACCAAAAAGCCCACTTCAGTTTTATTGGATTATCAGAAAATAAAAGAACAAAAAACCGGAGAAGGGTTTGAATGGATTCCCTATCAAAAAGGCGGTGTATTAATTGTTCGTAGACTTCAGGGAAGGAAAGTACTTTTGTTGAAGTAGAAAAACGCCATTACAATTTATTCGGTAATTAATGTCTAACATATCAAAAGGAAAGTTTTCATCACTTACGGGCATTCGTTTTATTGCAGTCTGCTTAGTTTTTATATATCATAATAGAAAATATTGGAGAGATAGTTTGCATCCTGAACTGATTAGATTGTTCAATGAATTTCATGTGGGTGTGTCTTTGTTTTTTGTGTTGAGTGGATTTCTGATTGCTTTTACTTATGAAGACAAGCCATTGCAATCTCGATCTTCGTATTTAAAATATATACTGGTGAGGTGTGCAAGGATAATGCCTTTGTATTGGTTAATTCTAACTATCTATTATCTGGATAAACACTATGGAAATTTTCAGTTCTCAATACTAACTTATTCTTTAGTACATGGGTTTAGTGATGCGCACAATTTGGATGGGATAGCTCAGGCATGGTCGCTCACTGTTGAAATGTCGTTCTATTTATTAGCTCCATTCTTATTCTTTATCCAGAAGAAAAATATTTGGTTGCTCTTGATGGTATTGATTTTGCTGTATGCTATGTTTTGGGGGATGGGAACTTTTTGGCATTATTTGAATAACAATCCTCAGCGATTTTTTAGTCCTTCTGAGTTTCTATTATTAAATAGTTTTCCAGGAAGAAGTACTGAGTTTTTAGGGGGTATGTTATTAGCAACATTGGTAAAGCAAAAGTCGGCCTGGTTTCAAAAAATGCCTTATAAAACAGTTATTGGATTTTCTTTGATGTTCTTAACAATCTATGCCATTGGCTGGTTTCAAAAAGACATTTATGATCATGGTTATTCAAACCCTATGGGGATGTTGCTTTCTAAGACGCTACTTCCAATTAGTATGGTGATGGTATTAGCGGGTTTAATTTATGAAGATACCTGGATCAATAAAATATTAGGAAGCAAGCTCATAGTATTATTGGGAAATGCTTCTTTTGCATTTTACCTAGTACATATCAGTTATGTGAATTTAAAAATAAAAGACTGGTACACTTTTCCGGATAGGAACTTTCTTGTACTTTGGATTATTTCCATTCTATT
>Ga0208106_1000196_pt1 | contig 23241 bp, 19 predicted proteins | sample CryBogCBE25Jul08_FD_184577 | JGI IMG/M metagenome (GOLD analysis project Ga0208106, IMG submission 184577) | Freshwater microbial communities from Crystal Bog, Wisconsin, USA - CBE25Jul08 (SPAdes) | ecosystem: Environmental > Aquatic > Freshwater > Lake | place: Crystal Bog, Wisconsin, USA...
CACGGCCACCCTCCTTGCCTGCTACAAAGGACATCATGTCCTCGGGCCGACCATCGCGGAAATCGACATAGATTTCCTTGCTGCCATTTTCAAGTGTCCGCTCCGCACGGAGATTGAGCACACCATTCTTACAGACAATCAGATACGGATTCAGATTTAGTTTATTTAGAAAGTCCTCGTCATAGAAGAGATTCGCACACTCCTTCATGACGCTATCCTTGAAATTGGCCGTGTAGAGTGACTTCTCAATTGCGGTGAACTCCTTGAGAATCTTTGTTGTCTTCTCTCCAAAATCACCATCTTTATCCTTCTCTGCCTCATCCTTCAGCTTCTTCTTCGCCTTTTCAAACAACTCAACCACTTCATTGCTAATATGACCACGGAGTTCAAAACCCTGCTTAATCGGTCGCCAGCAGTGCTGATCAGGTACGAACATAAACCAGTCAACCTTCTTATTGTCAAGACTCGCCTTATACTGGTCACCATACATCTTCTGCATCACCTTTGCGATATGAAAGTGAGTGTTCATAGGATGTTCCATTATGAAACGAATGACATCATTATCATTAATCTCCTTGTACTTTGCTGGATTGTCCTCGCGAGCCCAACGATTGAGACTCTTCATACTGAGAACACGCTCACCAAGAGGCCGTGACCAGCGGTTCCACTCTCGCTTTCGCAACCCTTCTTCAGCGGCATTATACTTAGGCGACCTGCGACTAAAGTCCATCCAGAGGTCAAACAACTTCTCTGACATCTCTCCAGTGCTTGCGATATGGTGAAGACAGAGACCAAGTTCAATCCAGAGACCATAGTCTTCACAGCGCTTTTCAGCAAGACAGTCCATAACCAGGCTGCGAATGAAAGGGAGGTCCTCAGGATTACAGCCACGAGAACTGCTCAACATTGTACGCACAATTAATTGCGTTTCGGCATCCATTGGCCGCAACTGGGCCACTGGGCCTGTGGTGCCACCATCTAGACTAAGTTCAGGTAGGGAAGCGGGCCCTGCTGGCCCTGCTGCCGCAGTCACAGGTGCAAACACAGGAGTCCCCGTCGCCTTTCGAGCCAGCATCTTCTGATACAAGCCCACGGCATCAACCCTCACTTCATTATCATCCGGTACAAGATTGTAGCGAATACTGAGAAGCTCCATCAGTTCGCGGTCATCATAGTTGCTCGTCTCCTCCATCTCCAAATCATCCGTGGTAGGGTCATACTTGAACACAAAGGCCAGCGCATATGGCTGTACAGTAGGCTTGGACTCACCATAGAAGAACCAACCCTGCTTCCGAACCATAGCCGCATCATAAATGTCCTCCTCCTGGTTACAGAACTCTGTACCTTCAAAGGCTCCAATCACAGCATGCTCTTCAAGAAGCCAATTGCGCAGAGCCTTTTGCTTCTCATTCGTCAGGCAGAAGTCAGGAGATTCAATGTGAATGCCATCCTTCACAATCCCATTCTTGTCCTTGTAGGGTGTATTACGAAGAGTTACAAAGAGACGAATCCCATTTTCATACGAACTCAGGTCATAGAAGGCTTTGAGACCCTCCATTACCTGAAGACAGAAGCCACGGATATGGTGGTCTTCAAACTTCCGCGTCATGTTCATATGTGCCTGGTATTTGAAATCAAGGTCTATCAGAATCGGCTTAGCCGAATCGGATCGTGATTGTTCTACAAAGTTCATAGGCGTCATTTTCTTGACAAAGAGGTAATCGTGCAGAAGGTCGAGAAACTCTGGATAGTCGTCGTCCTTAATCAACCATGTACCCTTCTTGACACCCATTCCACCCATGGTGGCCTCCTTACCACCCGCTCGCCGATCATTCAAGAAATGATCAAGAGGATGCTTTTTGAACTCCTCCAAAACAGGACTTATTGATGTCATATTGCTGATAGTAATTGCGCAGAAAATATGATTCAAGTTTTATCCCCCGGGCTTTTGGGGGCAACACGTGAAATGAAATTTGAGTCACGAGTTAAAAAACAGTCACTATAGCAAGGAAATGAAGTGGTGCCCAACTTGTAACAATTATCTCTACCACGATGTTACGGGTAATGAACTCTACCGAAAGTGTCTGAAGTGTGCGCATATTGAGAAGGACACCGAGGGTGGTCTCGTTGTGGAAAGTCGTATTAAGGGTACAGCTGCAGAGGGATACAAGATTCTGCTGAATGAGTTTACTCATCTTGACCCCACACTTCCGCACGTGAAGAATATCAAGTGCCCCAATGAGGTGTGCCCGTCAAACAAAGGTGGTGTCGAGCGTGATGTGATTTACATGAAATACGATTCTGCGAATCTGAAGTTCCTGTATATCTGTACAGTCTGCCCCGAGCATACCAGTTGGCGCTCACAGTAAAGGACCGAGTGCCTGAAGTATGGCCTCAGGTCGGCATGAAGGATTTGAAAACTTTTTTTGAGACGTGATAAGATATAACCATTCAGTTGATAACCATTTCTCAGCCATTCCAGCACATGATTTATCGCTTACGGTAAGCCATGTACTAAATAGAGATTTGAGTGGCTCAGTAAGATGAGTCCGCACTTGAGAAATTCCGTAGAAGGAAACAATGAGGTGAAAGAGATCGCGACCTTCCTTGGGACACGGGTCAAGCGCAGGAAGTGTTCCATCACTCGCATCCACTTCAGTAATGCCCAAATTGCCCATACATGCGAATCCGAAATCAACAATATGGACGGTGAAAGGGCTCTCAATGGTAATCCCCTTCCATTTCATACTTGAAGGTTTTGCACTAATAATGAGATTGTCGGCTTTGAGGTCACGGTGGTCCAGTTCAAGTTTCTCTTCAAGTCGCTGGAGTATGGCTGCTGTTTGCGCTAAACAGTGGACTATATCTCGTTCTAAGGTTCGACTTTCAGATAAAAATCGACCGCAGAGTTTTGAATCAACGACTTCAAGCATTGTAAATCCAACTGAATTATTCTCTTGACGAAAAATTTCATAGACTTTTGGAACGCGGGACCCGAGACCGTCGGCCTCAAGAGTCTTCTGGACAATCCATTGAATAAAGGCTTCCGTTTGAATGCCAGCATCCTCCAAATTACTTGTTTTAATCAGGCAAAACTGTTTTCCAGAACTATCTGAACGAGTACATTCTTCAAGATGACCGTGTGCTCCACCGCCTGACCTGCCCGTTTTTTCAAGATGGGCGCGGAGTTCTCCTGATGGAAGAAAAATCATGGATTTTCTCATCCGGGGCAGTACTATGCTCGATAGGTTTGTAAATTGAAATGGTTTTGACAGACCGAGGTCTGAGCCGTCAAAAAGGGTTTGTCTCCACATCAGCCCCTCCTATTTTTAAAGGTATGTTTTAAAGGGTAGGAGTGATGGCGTTTGCGGGTGCCGCCTCTAAGATTATAATATTCTTTACCAAGTTCTCTCTGCCTTTTACGGATGGCACCTAGTTCGTCTTGTAAACGTCTTTGTACTTCAGGGTTTTTTTCATTACTTATAGCATTTGATATTTCTATTTCTCTATTTCGTAATTCTAAAAGTTGTTCTCCTATGCGATCTTTTTCTCCAGGCGCAGGCACCTTTGGTCGGCCTTCTGATTCATTACTTGGAGGCTGGGCAAAGCCTATGGCCGCGGCTGCTTTATACGCAGCCAGTTCAGCAGGAGTCATTCTTGCTACTTTTGCCTGCTCGGCTGCAGCTGCGGCTGCTACCTCAGCTGCATAACGGTCTGCATAAAACTTTTCAATTGGTTCAATATATGCATTCGCTGCATCACGAAATTCTTTTGATTTAATTGTGTATTGTTCATTGAGTTGCTCATATTCTTTTACGTGTGGTTCTGCTTCATTTTTATCCCAATTTTCTGCTTCTTTACTTATAATATTTGCTCGAACTTCATTTATAGTATTATTAAGGTCGAGTACCACTTTTCTTAAATTTCTAAGAGGATTTGTTTGAACATATATGTTAAAAGTTTTTAATTCTTGAGGTAATTTGTTATCTAATTCTGCCTTCTGAAATGTAGCAATAAGTTTTTTATCTATTCTATCTATTTCATTCACTAACTTTATATATTCAGCATCTATTTTTTTAAATTGTCCCGTTAATTCTGCATCATCAATCCACGAAATTTTTCCTGCGGCGCCAGCTTTCGCAGCGGCAAGATCTAATTCACCAGTAGGTACTTCTATCATTTCTTTATTATGTTTTAATACTTCTAGGCGTGTTTCATCTATAGCTTTTCCTTCACCAATATCTACAAACTCCATCTTTACATCAGCAATTGCCTTAAAGTCAGGGTCAGGAGTAAAAAGTTTATATATTTCTTTCAAACTTGTTTGTTCATCATAATTAGCATAGCTAGAATTATTTACTTTATCCAAATATATCCTATTTTCAATAAATCTATCCTTAATAGCTGAATATGCCTCAGGGGCTTGACCTAATTGTGTCCTAATTTTTGTTCTATAAGGTATGCTACTGTTTAGCGTATTATAAAAATTTAAAGGTGGATAGATTTCACCTGCCTTTATTAGTAGTGTAAATCTATCTGATGAAGCGGGTGGCGGTGGGGGAGGTGGCACAACCGCACCAGGCTTTACTAATAAAATCTGGTAGTGATTTCGTTTAATATAGAGAATATAGATAGGTGCTCCCTTAGCAGCAGTCTTTTCTGTAGGTGTATACGTTTGTAAATTTATATAATTTCCATCTGTATTTTGTTGATAAATATTAATATCTGTTTTGAATTTATCCGCAATAACTTGTCCAATACCATATTCAGGATCTGCCCATGGTTTTGTGCTTGCATCATCTAAACTTTTAATATACGCATCATAGTTTTTTCCAGGTTGTGACTCATAAAAGAGTTTCCATTGTTTCTTTTCAGTTTCATATAAAGTCTTATCTTGAAGTGCTTCTTTTATACTTTTTATAAAATTTGTTGTATCTCTTTTTGTAGATAGTTTAACATTTGTTTTACCTTCTAATTCCTTTTTTATAGCAGTATTCTCTTTTCGCTCATTTGTAGTAAAGTCAAATTGTTCTAAGATGGAATAGTAAAAACACCATCCATCGCTGGCAACATCATAGGGTCCATCAAAAAGCTCTTTTTTAACAATAATTGTATCATTAAAAATAATAAGAGGGATGCCTAATTCTGTACCTTTATCCTGTAAAACAGTATTTACAATTTCAGGTGTAATATTTAATGGTTTACCAGCGCCACCAATAAATGCAGTAACCTTTGATTGAGGAATGCGAGTCCATGTTAAATTTTCATCTCCAGTATAGAGAAGAGCTTCTAAAACAGCCTTTATTTGAGCTTCTGTTGGTTTAGGGCCAGGGCCAGTACCAGGACCAGGTTTAGGACCAGGATCAGGTTTAGGACCAGGTTTAGGACCAAGACCAGGACCAAGACCAGAAGTATTGTTATCATTTTTATCATCATCATCAACATTGCCAGACTTGGTGCCAGAACTTGTCACAGGGGCAATAGGAAGAGGAGCACCTGCCGCAACTGGAAAGCCACTCTTCAATTTACTTAGGAAGTCTGTTGTTCCAGAAAAGAAACGAGTATTTGTCAGCACCTTCATTTTATCAGTGGGAAGTCCAAGTTTTGCAGCCGTATAGAGTAATCCGTGCTCAAGCATCATTTCTAATAGCACTTCAAGGGCATCCTGATTTGTCTCATTCTGTCCAAATAGACATTGTAGAGACTCACCAGACTGAAGTGCATTTATTATTTCCTCCATAAATACACTAAATTGAGGCTGCGTCGTACGACTCTCTACATATTTTGAGTAGAGGCCTGACTTTACAGAACTTTCTAAGCAGAGGTCTTGCTGCGCATAGATTGTAATATAGAAGATAGAATAGAGACGGCAAGTGATTTCAAGTAGAGAAAAACAATCATTGTCATATTTTATCTTTGTAGCTGCGTCAAGTCCAGGAAAATTCGATGAAAATTCAGGAGACTGAACCTCAGGCATGCCAACTCCGTAGTCAAAATGCTGAACTAATTCTTCGATAAATTTATAAAGGAAAAAATTCGGTGTCGTCTGTGCCGTTTTAGGAAAACTATCAAAGTCTTTTATTTTGGCGACTCGATAGTCTGTTCCACTAATATTTACAGGGCGTGTAGCATCTTTGGGATTAATCTCCGCAAACTTATGAAAGGGAGGAAGAAAGATGATAGACTGAATTCCACCGAATGTTGAATATCCCACTTCAAAACAACTGAAGAGTTTAGTTCCGTGTTTTTCAATTAATTCGGCCAAACTTCTTCTAGCGCCTCCAACTTGCCCTTGTGGCTGTATAGATAGAGGGTCAATAGAATTTGGATATCTCATAGCCCTATTCTATTTAGTAGTGAGTTTTATTACCGGACGTTTACTCCTCAGATGTAAGGTCAATTTTATCAAGGTTGTCTATAATATGTAGTGTATCTGTTAATGATTCTTTGTAGAACTGAGAAACTCCTAATCTGAACATTAAATCATAATAGGGTGTAATTTTCACTTGTTGTTTAATATCATCTGTTATAAACTCGGCAATATTTGTTTTTTCTCCTTTTTCAAATAAGTCTCCATCAGGAATCTCCTCCTTTTTAATTGCATAAAAGAAGACATAGAGTTTTACATAGAGTTCTACATACGCTTGATTGGGATCTGAAACCATTTTATCGTAGAAAGGTTTGATTGCGTGTTCAAAGTTTGTTTTAGGATTTTCTGGAAGTGCTAGAGGAGGAAAGCCATCGTCTCCATTTTTCAGAATCTGGAGAATCTGTTCTTCTTCAGAAGGGTGAGGATTATTTGAAGCTGTATTCTTAGAATTTGAATTACTAGGAGATGTAGGTTCAGATGTTTCTTGGGGCTTATTAGCCTGGTTTGCTGCCTTGAGTTCAGTAACTTGCGCTTCTGCCGCCTCCTTTGCAGCTTTCAGTTCGGCAACTTGCGCCTCGGCAGACTCCTTCGCTGCCTTGAGTTCGGCAACTTGCGCCTCGGCAGACTCCTTCGCTGCCTTGAGTTCGGCAACTTGCGCCTCGGCAGACTCCTTTGCTGCCTTAAACTCTTCAAGTTGAGATTTGATTTCTGTAGTAGAATTTATTTTTTCAAGAAGAGCAGAAACAGGAGCAGAAACAGGAGCAGAAACAGGAGCAGAAACAGGAGCAGAAACAGGAGCAGAAACAGGAGAAGAAACAGGAGGAGATACAGAAACAGGAGGAGACGCAGGAATAGGAGCTTCAGCTTCAGCCTCTTCATTAAGTTCAACTTGCTTTGGTACAAATACTGGTTCAGAAATAACGGGCTTTCCCTCAGCTCGCGCTTTCTCATTGGCTGCTTTTATATTTGCAACTCCCCTTTCTACAAGTGCCTTAGCCTTCTCCTTCGCAGCAGCAATTCGCCTAGCAGAAGCCTCCTCTTCAAGAGCATTTTCATTTACTTCAGGAGTTACATTTGCTGCAGCACTAGCCAATTCTAACGCTTCAAGCGCTTTCTTATTTTCTGCAGCTCGCGCTTTTTGGTTATTTCTTTTCTTTTTAAGAGATTTTACAGTATTCATCTGCTTTGCCTTAATTAATGCAGATTCAACCTTAGTAGCATTTTTTTGTAGCACTTTGAGTGTTGCCTCTTTTTCTTTTAGACGTTCCTCTGCCTCAGTCATAGCAGCCTTTTCTTCTTCTAGACGCTGCTGTAGGGGTCCTACCATTTCGTCAATTGAGGAAACTGCCGCTTCCGCTGTGGTGAGTTTCCCTTTCGCAGCATCAATCTTTTTCTGTGCTTCTTTCTTCTTGTACTCCTGTTTTGCTTCACCTAATTCCTTTTCTCCTGCTTCAACTTGTGCCTGAAACTTTTTGACTTCCACTACAGCTGCCTCTTTCTTAGGAGAAAGGCTAGCAATCTCTGTCTCTGTTCCAGAAATCTTAGTTTCAAGTTCAGTAATCTCTTTTTCCAATTTACGAACTTCGGTACGAGAATTTTTTGTAACAAGATTCATTTTCTTTTGAGCCTCCTTTCCTGCCGCAATAATTGCGGCGGCACGCTCTCTCGCTGCTTTATCCATACCAAACCATTCTGTGCCTTGACTAATTGGTTCCTTCTTATTTTTACGAGTGGTATTCTTCCATTCAGCATTTGATGCAAGTTTCTTTGCCTGTCCTGATTTACTATTTCTCTGTCTAGCAAGCGGATTAAAACGACCCTTAAGTAGATCTGCTGCAGCAGCTGCCTCTGATGCCTCTGCCTTTTTAAGAATATTTGCTTCTATTTCTTCCTGCGTCATGGATGTCGCGATCGGTTCATCAGGAGTTTCTATGTTTTTTCCTTCAAGGGAATCTTCATAGGCCTTATTTCTCTCGGCCATTCGTTTTAATAAAGGATTTTTAGTAGCCATCCACTCTACTTAACATGAATATCTTTGTACGCCGCAATTTCAAACGGATGCTCTGGATTCAAGACTCCTTGTAAATAGAGTTTCAAATCGGAGGGTGTATCCTTCAATAGATATCCTGTTTTTCTATCCCACCAGTGAATCTTGGTTTCATGCATTTTTGGTTTATCTTCTCGTTCGTATAAGGGGAGTGGAACATACCGATTATGATAGGCAAAAAAACGGTATGCCATTGTATCAGGATTCAGACGACAACGACGAACCCATCGTTCTGGTATATCCTCCTCTCGAAGGAGCGTCCAACCAGTCTCCACGCACCACTTTAACCATGCTTCGGGACGTTGTCTCTGGTCAATATGAATCGATTCATGAATAAGTGTATCATTAAGTCTCTGCGCAGGATAATCCATGGGCATACACACAAGATCAGGAGCTCGTGTATGAGGCATACCTGCTTCCGCTGAATGATTCATCCAGATAACACGAATAGAAGCATGAAGACCTTTTAGAGAACTCGGCAAGAGAGGACCATTCATTGCACTGTAACCTTGACCTTCACGAGCCTTTGTGTTGACAGGGTCCAAAAAAAGTTTGTCTTTGAATTCATCAATCGTATCTGCTAGAGCAAGTGCGTTATTGCCTTCTTCAACACCAAGACGAGTAATTGTAAAAGGAGCATGCGCCCTAGGTTTTTGTTCTTGAATATACGTTTCACCTGCCGCTGTTTCAAGAATAAAGGGACGAAATCCTTCTCTACTTAGGCTTAGTCCCATCTGATTTCTTTCCCTGATTTTTCTTTAATGCCTTCTGTTTCTCTTCAAGTCTGGAAATCAGAATGCGGTCACCCCAATAACTGTCGAGAATTCCCTGTTTTACAATCTTTGGAGCAACGGACTCAATTGTAACGACCCTATTTACAGGAGCAGCAGGTCGACTAAATCCCATAGCCAGTAGATTCTGTTGGCCAGAACACTTCTGCAGAGTTTCGCCAAAGAGAAGTTGAGCAGCCATCCGCTCTCTCTCCACTGCACGCTTGTCCTCATTGGTTGACCATCCGCCAGGAGGTGCTCTGTAGCCGGGTATCTCCTCAACACGAAGTGCGAAGAGTTGAGCAAGCGGATTGCTCAACTGATGCTCGATATAATATGGAATATCAGGCTTCAAACCCTTTTCACGAACATAGGAAGGCAGTTCAATCCTTTCACCTTGTAGCTCTGCTCCAGGATTTACAATGTAGACATACGGAATACGGTCACCTGAGGCCGGTGCATTACCAGGGTCCCTTGTTGCAATACGGTCAGCAAGTACCTTATGTGCAATTCGAGTTGGGTCCGCATAATTCGCTCGAAGCGACTTTGTAATGGTAAGTTGTCCAAGACTTACTGCTCCAGTCGCTAGTTTACGAAGACTTGTCCTTACAAACTCAGCCGCCTCCGCAACATTTCGCTTATTCAGAAGGATATTAATCGCTCCACCATAGATTGTCTTCACAATCGGTGCATTGTCTCGCCGCTTCAGAACAATTCCCATGAAATTCTGCTTGAAGTGGTCGGGCGACTCTTCATATTTATTGCCTACATAGCGCTTCTTACTGAAGATAATAAAGGGCCAGAAGACCTTATCATACTCAAAGTCATGCGGCGGCTTCAGACCTGCCGTTACAAACTTACCGCACTCCTCCGTAAGTTCAATTGTGCGCACAAGCGCCTCACGACCCTGTAGCCGAGCCCCATCAGGTCCCCGCGGATTGAAACTCACAAAGAGTGAATCCGTATCACCATAGACCAACTCCGCACAACAATCGGTCCGCCCAGCAGGCGCCCCATAGAACTGATGAATCGCCTCCTTTGCGAAAGTAATCTGCTTGCGGCCATACGCAGTTGTCGAGGCAGCCAGTGCCTGGAGACGAATCTTGAAGGTCGGTGACCCCAACTGACCATACAGTGAGTTTGCCGTTAGCTTGTAGGCCAACTGCTCAGCATCCAAAAGCGCCTTCACGAAGGGGTCACTCTCCTTCTCCGCCTGCTTGCGCTTCGCCTTACGGGCCGCCAGCAGTTTTTGGAGAATATCGGGAAGAGTTCCCTTTGTATCTCCTTTCTGCGCATATCGACAGACACGCAGGCCATCGCGAATCTTCTCAGGATGCTTCCTCGTATCTGCTGGATCCGGTCGAAGAATATCAAACTCAATGTCTGTGAAGCGAACATCGGGCTCAACCAGTTCAGGCTCACCACCGTATGAGAACTTCGTAGTTCCATCTGGCGCAATATCCTTTACCCAGACGAGTGTATCATAACTGATATTTTCACTAATAATGGAACTTGGGTAGAGGGACGCAAAGTCACATACACCTACAGGCGCATCAAAGTAGAAGTCAGGCTTTGGTGCAAACACAATCGCACCTTCATAGCTCTCCTCAACCGGTTCATCATCTGAGACTTCATCAGATGCCTGACGCGGCGACTCAAGCACCTTCACCACCTGCCCACGGGCCGCACACTCCTTGAAGATGAGTGACTCGATTTTGATGCCCTGACCTCGGGTGAAGATATAGTTCACTGGCACAGAGCAAACATTCGCCATCGACATCGCATTGTTGAAGACATCGAGCTTGTTGAAGAGTTCAATAACAAGGTTACAATCCTGAACGCAGTAATCCGCAACCTTTGCCCTACCGCTTGCTCCACCCTCGCGATGAAGACGGAAAATCTCTGCGGGTGGTACATCATCCTTTACAATGGCCCACTTGGTCGCGAGTTGTAGGTCCAGATCATCCAGTGGTTCACCGGTGTTTCGTAGAATAATTTCACCCTCTCCAATCCGCTCAACTGTACACTTCTCGGTGACTGGCTCACCTGTCTCATCCAGAATCTTAATGCTACGCCCCACTCGCACATCCTTCGTGACCGAGGTTTTCAGTGTAATGAGGGCGCCTTCATTGCCTGCGGCTTCCTGTTTAATTGCCTTGAGTTTCCCGCTCATATAATGACTCGTTACATCATCGAGTTTGTAACTCGGTAGCGCCTCCATACGCTTGATGTAGTGGTAGAGATCGATTTGAAGACGGCCTGCGGAGTTCCACATATAGAGCCGATTATCTCCAAGAGCGCTACTACTCAACATCTTCTCCTGAAGCTTCACTGTCTCCTCTTCGTAGCGAGAGAAGCCCTGAAAGGCGGGCACACAGCCGAGCAGCTCGGCACGCTTCCAGACATAGCGTTCATCAAAACCGAAGATATTGTAGCCAATCCAGATATCAGGACTCCACTCAATCATATGAGCAGCCCAGTCAACAATCAGTTCCTTTTCGCTCGCGCATCGATGAATCTCAACACCTGGAACATCTGCACAGATGTCTTTTTCGGTAGAATAGACAAAGCAGTGTCGTTGAGGTGCCTCACCTGCGCGAATAAGGACAACGCCAATCTGAATAATCGGATACTGTAGCTTCTCTGGAACAGGGAAATCGCCATCTGGACTGTAACACTCAATATCCCACGAAGCAAGAAGTGCGGGTCCAGACTTTCCAGGCCGCTTCGCGGGCTTCTTTACATCCGTGTAGTCGCAACTGATAATGGCCTCCTCCGTATCATCGCACTCCACATCAAGTTCAACCCAGCCGCACGGCTCCAGGTCTTGAGTATGAAAGAAGCGCAGTAGCGGGTCAAGATTCGCCTCATATACTTCAAGGCATCGAGTCTTGTAGGGAAAGATAGGGTTCATCTTTTCATCAAGAAAGAGTTTCTTGGCCTTTCGAAAGAGGTCGAGGCTATTTACGCTGATTTTCACCATTGGAAACTCGCGATTTGCGGTATAACCAAAGAGGCGCTTACGCTTCACCTTTTCAAACTCGATGACCACATTTGGCGTACACTCGCCACACTTCGGTTTCAGAAGTTTGTTCACCACTGACTGAATTTCTGTAAACGCACCCGAATCAGGAAGTTCAACATAGAAGGACGGACAGAAACCGGTTACATTTACATGAACCTGCGAACCAGTCTCAGTCACTCCAAAGAGTTCAATCTGAAATTCCCTGCCCATATAATTGTTATTTTTCATACGGGTAGTGTAAGATTCTCCATCGGCCTTTTTTCGTTCGCACATATGCCAGTTCACAGGGTCCTCGCTCTCGATTTTTGAATCGTGAGCCAGCACATCTAGAAGATGAAATAGCATTGTTTTCTTACTACTTGTGTTGACCACAATAGGATTCAAGTTTTTACTTGGCACCTTTGGCGCCTTTGGCACCTTTGGCGCCTTTGGCACCTTTGCGGCCCTTGCGACGAGTCGCACGCTTCTTCATGAAGGCCTTTGAACTTGTCTTAACAAGACGAATAAGGCTCGTCAGAAGATTGCCACCACCTATAGGTGCAGTTCTTCTTTCGGATGGTGTCGCAGACTCAACCAGTTCCATGTCAGTATTCGCATCAGGCGGCGCTGAAATGGGTTGATTTACAATCGCCTCATCGACTTCGTCCTGGCTCGCATTTGCAGCCATTGTCGGTGATGGCGGCTTGAGTGTGCCTGTCAGATTCGCCGCAGGCGTAGGCGGCTTTGAATTGATACTCGGCGAAGGTGCGACTGTAGGTGAACTTGCTGTCTTCACAGGCGTAACCATTCCTTGATCTGCCGATAGAGTATCATTTACATTGGGCAGAGGTGTCTGGAGAAGGCTCTGAAGATTCCTCTTCTCGTTGCTCGGCATCGCATTGGTCACTTCACCCTCCTCACTGAACTCCGCAGGGCGCTTATCTGTGCCTACAAGCATCAGACTCGGGTAGCCCTTAATCTTGGAATTGGCAAGGCTTGTTTTGGGGAGCATGTCATCGCGAACAGCAGCAATATTCATTTTACGATTTGACATAGCAGTTAAATCATTCCAAGTGTCCTTCTTGAAACGCTGGCAATGACCGCACCAGTCCGCATAGACAAGTACAAGTGTAAGAGGACCTGAACCCAACATACCTTCAAATGCGCCAACCTTATCGGCTGAACGAACATCAACCGGTGACATGATTCGTCCCATACGCATTTTGCCTGCCTTTCTGGTCTTGCTCTTTGTCTTTTTAGCGACCATTCTCTACAAAAGCTGGATATTTTGTGTAGACTCGGTAGTAGTGGAGGAGATGAATCTTCTTGTTGCAGCCATACTTTTAGTCGTAGTTGCCTATATTGGAATGCTCTTGACAAGTAATAAGCAGAAGGAGGGATTCGTAGCAAACCTTCTGTGGCTTCCCGATACAAGGCCCAATTCACCAAATGATGTGATTATGGAACAGAATTTTGCCGCACCCTATGTGACAACTCCCATTTATTCAGTCGATGACTATGAACTCAATCTTGTCTCACAATACGAAACAGATAAGGAAATCTCAAAGGAGGAGATTAATCGACTGACTGCGCAGCGCCCGCTCGACTGGTCGGGTCAGCCGCCGAATTCAGTCGTCTTTCAAAAAGGATTTGCTGAAATGCGCCAGCGTGATGCAGCAGGTAAAATGCTAAGTGCTCCAGCCTCACTTGCTTATGGTAAGAATGCTACCGATGAGGCGCAGGCAATTGAAGAAGCAAAGGCTACCCGTCATCAACAGATGTACCAAAATTCAATCTATAATGAAGGTTTCCAAGACACCGCAAGTGGAGTCAATCCCTATAGCGAAATTGACGGTTCATCTCTACAGCCTCCGGACACCAGTGCGACTGAAATGGAGGAGCGCAAGATTTTACAGACTTACAAGCCGACACATACGGAGAGTCTCACAACTTATGATCTGGAGGACGCCAACAAACTTATTAAGAAGATTTATGATGCAAAGGGTCTAATTCCTACAGTTGTTCAGAAACCGAATAATGTCTTCGAGGTCGTTGGTGTTCGCAAGAAGAATGAAAAAATCGTATATGAAGATGAAGAGGCACCTGCAAAGGCCAGTGCTGTTGCATCAGCAGGTGAAGCGACCATTACTGTACCCCCTACTGCGGCTGATGTAAACATTGGACTTGACCCTTTTTTCACTCCTGGGCCGAAGGGTCGCACAAATCGTTGGGATTACACAAAGCCAACTTCTGGACTTGAACGCAGTATGGCACCAACCTTTGCGCAGGAGAATTGGTCATAGGCGGCCAAAATTTGAGTTGATTTGTTTAGTTTAAATGTATAAAATATATGCTGGCACTCTTCTTTGATACTGAGACTACAGGACTTCCTAAGTACCGCAATCTCCCTTTTCATGCTCACAAAGAGAATTGGCCGCAACCAGTGTCCATCTCCTGGATTGTTTCAGATGGTGCAGGCATCTTTGAAACAAAGTCGTATATGATTAAACCTGATGGCTGGACAATTCCTTCAGAGAGTAGTAAAATCCATCGGATTACCACTGAAATGGCTACTGAAAAGGGAGTACCTCTTGCGCAAGTTCTCACTGAATTTCAGGCCGACCTGGATCGCTGTGGACTCTATGTTGCGCACAACATGGAATTTGACAAGAATGTCATCTCGGCCGCAGCACTTTACTGGGCACCTGGAATCCCTAAGATTCGTTGGCCCGCACGCGCCTTCTGTACAATGGAGGCATCACGGGATATCTGTAAGATTCCATGGGCGAATCCTCGGCCTGGCGACAGGTATATGTGCGCAAATCTAAAGCGATTCTATACGCACTGTTTTGGTCATGAGCCTAATCCAGAACTACTCCATACAAGTCTGGGTGATGTTCAGATTCTCGTAGCCTGTTACTTCAAATGTTGGAAACTGACCGAGCTTTAAGAATAAAGTATATGTCCATTTAGATGTTTTTACTTGATAATCGTGAGCGTGAACTGATTGCGCTTATGCCCGATTGGAAAGTAAAGATGCTGCCTGTTGGAGATGCTTGGATTGGCGTAGATGAGATGAGCGGCGCAGTGCTGCCTGGTGGTATTATTGTCGAACGTAAGGAGGTCCATGACCTGGAAGCATCTATGTCAGATGGGCGTTATAGAGAGCAGCGCACGCGTCTACAAGCCTATGCTGCCGAGACGGGCGCACATATTGCTTACATTATTGAAGGTGATTTGAACAAGACCAGGTCCTATACCAAGGAGGTCATGCTCAAGTGGCTTGTGCGTCTACCGTTTGTTCACAAAATCACTTTTTTTCAGACGGCAGATGCCAAGGAGACTGCGCAGTTCTTGACAACCTTTGCCGCAAAGTGGCAGGAGGACCAGGCTGAGTTTCGTGATGGCAAGGTCACTGCCTATACGAGCACCATTAAAAATCATACAAAGGGGGAACAACGCGATGACCCGCATATCTTTGCGATTAGTGTCTTAACCTGCTGTAAGGGAATTAGCCCTGCGACTGCGGAGGCCTTGCTCAAGGAACTCGGCTCACTGACTGCAGTTTGGGCAGCGACAGAGGCACAACTTGCGGAAATAAAAATTACAGAAAAGCAGCGTTTTGGACCCGTGAAGGCTAAGAAACTCGTTTCACTTCTTCACACTATACCTCCTCGCGAACAGGTGTAGGTGCCATGCTCATGCGATTTACACGCATAAACATCGCAGGGTTTTCTGTCACCTTTGGGTTTGTTTCAATTTCAAATTCGGGGCGCTTTTTTCCCTTCGCATTTGCCCTCCACGATGCTATCTTCGGGGAGCCATTGAGCTGCGCTGAGACAATACGGAAACGAATCGCTAGTCCAATCACTGCGACTACAAGAACTGCTCCACCAATCGCTGCTCCAACAAGAGAACCTGTTGTAGGACCCTGAGGTACTGCCGCCCCAGCACCAGCAGCCATAGCCCCAAGGGCTCGCGCAGATGTACTCGGTGAAGGTGAATCCGTAGGTCCAGGTGTCTCTGTGGGGGTCACGGATGGTGAGGCTCCAATACGAAGGCTGGGTGTAGGGCTCGGAGTTTGAGTTGGTGTGCCCGTTGCAGTAATAGAGGACGTGGGAGTCTGTGAATAACTTACAGACGGTGTGCGACTCGGTGTACGAGTCTGCGTGGCCGAATTTGATGGTGTTGAACCTGGCGCAGGTGTAACAGTAGGAGTCTCCGTATTCGTCGGAGTTCCAGTAGGTGTCTGTGTGGGTGTAGGCGTTCCAGTCTGACTCGGCGTAGGTGTTTGCGTAGAGGTTGGCGTGGGAGTGTGAGTGGATGAAGCACTTGGCAGAATCACTTGAGTGGCATGACCAGTCAGAATTAACTGCATAGCATATCCATCTCCAGCCGCATCCGTTGTCCATGGAGTTGAACCGCAGGGAAGTCCTGTAGGACCATACTGTCTAATCACCGCATTTGGAAACCCAGGATTTCCATATGGTACAGTAAATACGCAATGCTGTGTGGATGCGGTTGAGCCACCCGCGCCTGTGGCCCATGTGAACGGTAGAATTGTAACGGTGTAATTCATTCCAGCAGATACACCCCATGCAGCGGGAGTCGCATTGAACTGAACATATTCATCCGTTCCAGGCTTCGCAGCAACGAGGTCGGTAAAGCTTGTAAGTAGGGAGGACCCAATTGTAATCCCAGCAGGAAAGGTGGAGAGAACAAAACTGATTCCGCAGGTCATTGGTGCGCTCTGAGAATAGACTCCCATACTCAGCGAATCTACCAGTCCTGTGGTCTGAGCACGAAACTTCATTGTGGTGCGATGGCAACGATTCTCGAGCGTATTATTTACATAGCCGAGGGTGTAATTCCCTACAATAGGCGCTCTACTTGTATCAATAAAGGTCAGGGGCACTGTTGTCTGATTCGTGCCTCCGAGTCCAGGACTACCTGTATTCTGTGCGACTGCTGATACAAAGAGTGTCGATAGAAGAAACTTAAACATTTTCTATCAAGACTTACGATAATAAATATATTCAAATTTTTCTTAAGAAAACATCCAGAGGTCCTGAAGGACAGAGTTTTTCTTCTCTGCCTGAGGGCGCTCCATCGTCTGGACAAACTGGGCCGGCGGCTTATATTCACTTGCAAGTTTCCTCGGAGTCGTAGCCACTTGCTGCTCGAGAGGCCCAGGTAAGGCAAATCCAACCCCTTTCTTTTTCTTTGTGTCAGGAATCATGGCTTGAATAATGGGATTTTGATGGAGAAGATATTCTTTTTCATGATGCTCCCAACTGATATAGAGCAGATTGGGATATGTATAGCGCACAAGAAATCCTGACTGACGCAACTGATAGACAACATATACAATACAGTCCTGTAGGTCAATCTTCGGTAGTCCCAGAACAAAAGGGGGTACGGTATACATCACGTATGCGGGGTGATTATCAAGCTGCGAAGCAGAATATATTCGTGTGTGAATCTGCTCTAGAATCTGATTGTAGGTGTGAAGCCGCGATTTATCCCGTTGAACTCGCCGTTCAAAGAGTTCATTGGGTGTGAGTTTCGGAGTCACCTCATTCGGAGGCCTATACATTCTCTGATAGAACCACTTAGAAGAATGAGTCTCATTCCACCACGCAAACTCTGTCTCACAGGCGGCGGCATTCGTGTTGTGGCCTGTGTAGGAGCCCTTGAAGTCCTTGAAGAGAAGGGACTTCTCAAACAGGTCACTGAATACATTGGTATCAGTGCAGGAGCCCTCCTCGGATTCTGTCTCTCCATAGGCTACACTGTTGCAGAACTGAAGCGCCTTTGTCTTGAATTTGACTTCACTCTGATTCGCGAGTTTGAACCTGAAACAGCTCTGATGTTTCTAGATTCCTATGGCCTCGACAGCGGTGAAAAACTGGTGCGACTTCTTGAAACACTTCTACGAGTTCAACGACTTGCTGCGGATTTGACCTTTCAAGGACTAGCCGAGAAAAATCTGAAAGCCATGCTACGCTGTTATGCTACTGATCTTCATACCTGTCGGCAACGAGAGTTCTCTTTAAAGGCAACTCCGCATGTGAAACTCGTTGATGCTCTTCGAGCCTCAATGGGAATGACATTTTACTATACTCCTGTTTCAGATCCTATCACTGGAAATCTTCTTACAGATGGAGCCATGATTACAAATTATCCGATGGCCTATCTAATAGAAGAGGAACGCTGTCAGACAATTGGCCTCTCCTTTTCAACGGCCCACACAAAAAAGGAGGAGATTACAGATTTCATTGGATTTTTCCAGCAGATTTTGGCCTGTACATTTGTTCCAACGGCCGAACGAGTCCAGGCAGAGACTGCGGCAAATACAATTCTTCTACCAAATGGCGACTTTCCTTCGTGGAAGTTTGAAGCAACCAAGGAGGAACGCCAGGACCTCATGACGGCTGCCCGTGAAGCCACCACAGACTTCCTTGAAAAAAGAGTCTTTAAAATACATGCGCCTGCGCGTCGATGGTCTGTTGCCTAGACTTACTCAAGCTTCAGACCAATACGAAGCTCACGATTGAGCTTATTGAGTTGTGCTCCAGTGGGATGAATATGACCAGCCTCCAGTTCACGAATTGTGTTTGGAGGAAATGCGCACTGCTGATTCAACTGTACCTGTGTCTTTCCAAGAGCCACACGTGTAGCTGTAAGGAGTTTACGACTCTCTGTACTCAGCATCTTCGGCTTCACTGGCGCATCAGCTGCCTCCAGCTTGGCGGCATGAGCCGAGGCATTTCGTGCGGCTCCGTCTCGCTCTACAATGGTCTTGGGACCCTTGGCTCCTGAGCCCCCAGTAGGCCGAGAACCAGAGCGCGTGACAGGGCGAGTAACGATAACGGGATTCCAATCTTGACAATCCATGATTTCTATAGAAGCATATGAACCGTCGCCGCAAATTCAAATTTTTACTTACCAGCAATCACTGTATGTAAAGCAGACTCGTTTAGATTACGCGATATTCCTTCACTGCGACCAAATACGGGGTCTGTTAATTTAAATATTTTTTCGACTACATTCGGATTCAAATCATTGAGTAAATAAACCCATTTTTCCGCATAACTTTTTCCATCAGACTCTTTTATAATTTTACTAAACCTATTTATTTTTGTTTGAATCAATTGTATAATCATAGATGAAATAGATTTGCGCCCCTTTGTATTTGGCTCCGTACCGGCAATACCTAGTCCAACTTCGCCAGATTCTACATAAATAACATCAACTGTATGAAAAAAATCTACAAGATTACTTCCTATTGAACGATCCCAAAAGAGATAACAGACTATTCCTAATATAAATCTGTATAGCCTTTTATCTTCTTGTATACCTTTCATATATGTATTTAAAAACATATTTACAAATCCTTTTTCATTAGGGAAAAGATCGCCATGTAATACAGTTGCTATTTTAATTTCTGATTTAATAATTTCACTTTTAAAGGTTAAGGGTAGTCCGAACTTTTGAATTATATTATCAACTGGAGGAATTCTTCCAGAATCATATTCATAAGGTGAAACTTTTAATGCAATCATAAAACATGCAGCCATATCAGAAAAAAGTTGATTAGGACCTAGAACAACTGTATACGTTTCAGATAATCGCTCAAAAAGTTCAATTGCATGGAGTAATGCATAAAAGGAATATGCATATTCTTGAAATAGCAGAAAAAAGATTTTGCTGATAAGATAGTATCTTTGAAAAGGGCTTATATGTTTAATTTTTGGTGCGTATAGACTTGTGCTTATATCTGGTTTAATTGAAAAATATTTGTCTATTTTCAAATTCTGAATATTATTTCTGGGATTTTTAGTTGAATTTAATAAACTAAATGTTTTCTTATTAATTGTTCCAAGAGTTCCAAGTTGTAGACGGACGGTCCGAACGGCTTCATCAAGAGTTAGACCGGCAAACCAAGGATCTTCAAGTATCTCTTTTGCTGTTGGGCGATTTCCAGGATTTAAATCAAGCATTCGCATAAGTAAATTCATAGAAACTCCACTAAAAGTATTTGAAGCAGGAGATGAAAAAATCCGTTCAATTCGTCTTTGATAATGTATTGGTGTAGTACCTGTTTCTCTAAACGCAGTCATCCAGTCCTGATCTGATTCTGATGGATTCCAAGCTGCTTTCGCATAAAAATCAAAGTTGGAAAGTGGATATGTAAAAAGGCTGGCAAACGTTGCACCTAAACCCCAAATATCAAAAGCAGGGCCAACGAAGTCCTTCTCAATTGTCTCTGGTGGTTGAATTGTTGGCGTAGTCAATTTGAAATAGATATCCCTTGGTTTCATTGGTTCTACACAATGATACGCGGAAAGACCATAATCTGTTATTAATAAACGACCATCATACGAAACAAGTATATTATCTAATTTTAAATCCTTATGTAAAATTCCAAGTGAATGTAGCTCAAAAAGACCGTTGGCTAATTGGAATACGATAGCACGTAGAAGTGGCTCATTCATGACAGTTATATTTTGTAATAATTCGCGTAGATTCATAACATAGTGCTCCATAACAATTCTTGTTTCCGTTAATGTTAATTTTATAAACATTCCCTTCGCTAGATTTTTTGTATTTGTAATACGGGAATAGATACTTGATTCTATAAGGAGATCCGCAGGTACACCTGTTTCTAAAATACGTCCTGCTGCCTTTGACACCTTAAGTGCAGCAATACAGGTGATTTCATGTGGAGTATTTAGGGATGGAGGTGTAATACTCACTTTCATTTCCGCACTAATTGTATAGCCAAAAGACCCTTCACCTCGTTTATCTGTAAATGGTTTTATATGTAGAAGGCGGGGTACGCCAGTAAAAATCTCTTTTGAAATACTGCTATCACAGAGAAAACGAGGGCGTATGGTGGCTCCCAGCACATTGGGCGCATTTAGTGGAAATTGTGATAAATTATTATTCCGCGTCCGATTGCGATTATTATTTCGGTTTCTGTTTCGTCGACTTCTATTATTATTGCTATTGCTATTGTTATTGCTAGTATTATTATTACTATTGAGTAAATTTCTCACACTAACAGGTGAGTCTCCCATCTATAATTTCTTATTTTTAAAAGAAGAACTTTATGAATAAAAAATTATACAGTCTTGCCGAGGAAATCCATCCAGCCATCACGAGTACGAGGGCCACTGTACTCGACTGTCTCGCCTGCAGATGTTTCATAGAGGAAAGTAGGGAAGCCCTTGACATTCTTGCCAGCCATCTTCGCCTTATCAGACTCCTCTACAAGGGCGACTGCTACATTCTTGCCATTTACGGTGACAACGCCATTCTTAGAGAAGGATTCAAACTCGGGTTTTACAGTTTTGCAGTGAGGACACCAATCAGCATAGTACATCGTGAAAGATGCAACCGGGGGCGCGCCAGCATCACCAAAGCCTCCAACAAAGCCCTGTACGCTTCCCTTCGCAATGACGCCAAGCATGGCTAAAAGGAAGACAACAACTACAGACAGCAGGATGACTTTGGTTACCTTCATTCTGAAAGAAGCAACTAAAAAAAAGTATCATCTTTTTCATTTGGTATTTGAGACACTTTGTCTTAGTTGGTATCTTCCATTTGAAAAAACAATTTGTCTTCTCCCGTACACTCTCACAGGCTATTGTATTTATGGACTACTTGTTCTATGCTTTTACAGTCCACTCCACGCAAAGAATCTGCGCCCCGTTTTGGTCGACCCACTTGACCGTGCTGATAATTTTGCCACTGACGCTGGGGAACTCTGTCATACTCTTATCGGAGTGGTGACCGAGTCCAAGGGGGCAGGGGTCAGGGCAACAGCCTCCAGCCTGCTCCACACACAGGTCGTTCACAGTGGGCGAAAACGGTATGCCATTAAATGAGAAAGCGTATGATGCTGTACCACCCGTGATGACTGACTCCAGATCATAATCAAATGTCGTAGTTACCTGGTCACCCGCCTTGGCCGCATCGGGTACAATAGAGATAACAAGATTCTTGGCAAGGTCAGTGCTCGAGCCGCAATTACGGTAAGTGGCCAGGATAGTGGGAAGAAATCCAAGAGTAAACAGGCGAAACAACATGACAGAACAGTCTAAACTCTGAACACATCAAATTTATAAATGGATGTGTTCGCAGTCTTTCGCCGCGGCCGTTGGATTGAATATGCGCCGAGTCTAACTGCGCTTACTGACCCGCGCTGGACAGATAAGCAACGGCATCTCGCAGCAAGTGTCTATACAAGTCTTCTTTCAAAGGGCTTCGAGGCTGAGCGGGCCCAACAGGTTTCGGAGGCATATGTCTTTAAGACACTCTATGCTGATTTGAAATATAGCAAACAGATTGAACAGGACTTACTAGTCGCGAGGGAATAGCATGAGTCCCCAGAGCAATAAAAAGAATAAAAAGGTGTGTACAAAGAATCCGAGGGGTGTAGGATGGCCTGCGGGGTCCGCAATCACAACAAACCAGCTGAAGGCATTGTTTGTTACACGATAGGTCTCAGGATTCGCAACTACAAAGAATACAAGGGCACTATACAGCGCATATTTCGCTTTGAGCGCAATATTCGGAATATAGTGGGGGCTCTCCTTTTCAGTCATACTATTCAGAGGGTTCTTCTTTTGTAGGTGCGCCGACGCAGTTTAGCCTTGCGCTTTAAAGAACCACCTCTTCTACGCGAAATGGCACTTAATCCAGATGGAATAGGCTGTCTAGGAATGCCTGCGCGGGTTGGACTTCCAATTGCTGAGGCACTTGTACCTGATAGAAAGGCTTGCGGGGGGAGATGTTCTGGGTTCTGGTCGTGAGGATTTACATGAGTTTCTGAATTCCATGCTTTCCAGGGACAAGCCTCCTGTATCTGTGTAAAATATTCAGTGCCTTTTCCTGGAAATCTCCGTTCAAGAGCATCCTTAAATTTCTGTTTTTGCTTTTCAAACTCAGAACCAATCTTATCAGATTTTGTAGGACCAGGTCTAAAAAAGGTTCGTATATATTCGTCACAATAGTCTTTAGGATTAAATAGTATTTCAGGTGA
>Ga0208106_1000204_pt1 | contig 22765 bp, 40 predicted proteins | sample CryBogCBE25Jul08_FD_184577 | JGI IMG/M metagenome (GOLD analysis project Ga0208106, IMG submission 184577) | Freshwater microbial communities from Crystal Bog, Wisconsin, USA - CBE25Jul08 (SPAdes) | ecosystem: Environmental > Aquatic > Freshwater > Lake | place: Crystal Bog, Wisconsin, USA...
TCATCCTTGCTGTCCTTCTAACGACCACACATAATCTTCTTCGTTATACCAACGACCAGCACGACCAACCTCTACTTCGTAGACAGCGTACCAATCAGCAGCAGCACAATATCCTTCAGACCGATCATCGTCCAAAGCACGATCCTGATAATAGTGAGCAGCAACCTGAGCTTCTACGAGAGAAGCGTAGACACCTATCACAGACTCACCTTCATACTGCTCAGCACCAACCAAAACAAATACTTGCATTTTCATACTCCTCAAACAAAATCAACTGCATAGTTGTCAGCATACTTGCTGATCCGTACATGCTCTAACCCGAACTTATCGATAAGAAAGTGCCACACCATACGAGCAGACCTTTCAGACTTCTCAGCCTCTTGATCAAAATTAATGAAAAGAGTGCCGTTGAACCACTCAATGACAATTCCCTCAAAATGGTTCAGCATATCTGTCACCTGCTGTTCGCTCTCAAATGTATGCTTCATATCTAATCTCCTTATCATGTACTCAGTATAGCTGCTTTTGAGAAAAAGGTCAACAGCAATGCTATGGGTCTTTAGGCCCATGTTAAGACTTTGAAACCCATTGCCCAGTATGAGACTGAACCATACCAATATACTCCATCCTGTAAGTATACTGATCACCATAGTGCGCAGAACGCATGATACGTTCATTCAATACTTTCCAACCACGCTTCTGTAGGTCACGTACTTTGCGTGTAGTGTATGCTTTTGAACCTGTGAATATTTGTACACTCATAATAAACTCCTATCAAAGCTGAATTCTAAAGTAAAAGTCAAACTCTTCTTCAGTAAAGCCAAACTGTACAAGATTGTGTTCTACATTAACACCATAGAAATCTTCAACATACTCAGTCATTTCATCAAACTCGTCAGAATCGTAACCATCGCTGCATAACAACTCAATGCACTCTACTTTGTCTAATACATCAAGTTCAGTAGCATCTACTTCACCAACAAGTTCTACTTCTTCAAGATAGCCTCTGCTGCCAGACATAATTCTATAGATACCACTCTCTTTTACATCATCAGCAAACAACTTAACATCCCAACCAGTCAGTTTAGCCACCTCAGCCAATGTAACAGCTTTCACGTTTGAAATATCTACAATCATCTTTATCTCCTTTGCTTATGTCCTAAGCATAGCTTATTTTGACAAAAAGGTCAACACATATTTGAACAAAAAAAATGGGCCATTAGGCCCATATACAGTTAAACTGGCTTACCAGCTTTGATCCTGGCTGCTCGAACCATTGCTTCGAACTCTAGTTGTCGTTTACGCATAAAGTCAAGTTGTTTCTGAGTATATACAACACGTTTGTTGCTCTTTACAACCTTTACTTTAATATTTGGATTAAAACCAGTGTAATGTTTAGCAAAAGCATTCATTGTATACATCCTCTATTAGCTTCTCACATACTCTTCATTTTCATCAAGAAGTATAGACATATTGAATTGCTCAGTAATTGAATCCAATACTGGATCTTGATCTGCTATAGGTTCAAGTACATTCAGCAAATAGTTCATTTGTTCTTCAGTAAAGATAACAGCGTATTTGGTTTGTGAATTAGTCATCGTTTTCTCCTCTTGATATCTCATTGTACAAGATTCTAGCAAAAAGGTCAACAGCAAAACCATGGGTAAAAACACCCATGGTTCATAAACGATCAAAGATGGGCCATTAGGCCCATCTGTTAGACAACGATGTAGTTTCCACCTTTGCGCTTAGCAGAGACCTCTTTCATCAGTTCGAGGTTCTTTTCACGCTGAGCTGCTTTACGCTGATGCTCAGGATCAGACAGTGTTCCATGAGGAAAGTCGTAGCTGTCAATGTCTTCTACGAACTTATCGAGCTCTGCATGGATTGCTGCAGACTGTTCTGCCTTAGCCTTAGCCTTAGCAGCCTTCTCAGCTTCTGACATCCACTGTTCTGCAGTCTTAGCCTTACGCTTAGCGAACGTAGCTACTGCTTCTGCAGTAGTCTTAGGCTTAGCAGATGCATTTGCCTTAGCTACAACAGCCAAACGCTTATCCTTGTTCTTCATACGAGTCGAAGGTTCACGAGTTTCAGCAGTTGCATTGTAGTAATAAGTCGTAGCACCAGCCTTAGACATAGACAGCTCTGACATAAACAGAGCGATCAGTTCTTGGCGAGAAGCATTAGCATGAGCAGCAACGATAGCCTTAGCCTTTTCAATCTTAGTCATCATCATATCCTTTTTTGATGTAATCTGTAGTCTGTATTATCATAGTACAACAAGTCAGCGGAAAGGTCAACAGTTTTGTTAGTTTGCATCTAGAAAGTAGTCAGATTCACTATACTCTACTGAAACAACTAGAGCATTCTGAAGTACTCTCAATAGGTCATTATCAACATCGTATACACCATCGTATGCAACTTCAGTCAGAATGTTAGCAATCTGATCGATTTGCTCGGACGTTAACACCTTGATTTGCTTAGACATTATTGCTTCCCTTCATAAACATGTACAAAGATCCCAACGATAGCTGCCATTACTAAGAATGGCCCAAAAATAAAGATCTCTGCTAAAATTGTCTGATTCATTCTGTATCTCCTTAACTTATGTCCTCAGTATATCAGGAAACGACAAAAAGGTCAACAGGTCTGCTATGGGCCATTAGGCCCATAAGCAACTATTTGTATTGTTTCTGCTATAGTTAGGGAACTATTTGTTCACAGCTAGGACTTTATTAGAACGTGGTAGACTATAGCTGACTGTTACTGCTGCTATACCTGCTATTGTTGAAAAGATCAAAGTAAAGCAAAGTATCGCTGTTTTTATTGGCATTTTTCTACCTCTTTCACCACACAAATATTATTATTTTCGCTATTTAAATCGCTGCAAAAATAGTTCACTATAAGTCGATTCTGTAAACTATTTTATCACTATTGCAAAAGCAGCAAAGCTGCTTACAGTAGAAAACAAACTATATTTTCTCCTAGATCTGTTGTTATACCAGGGGTTACAGTATAGTTTACTTTTATGTTACTACTATCTCTGCATCTGTTTCAATCCATACTTTTGCTCCACATGCTAGAGGCTTATCTGGACTATAAACTAGTGTACTTGGTCCTAGTATTTGTACACTATTAGCATACGTATTAGTTCTTCCCTGCTTGATTGTTATTACAGGATGTCTATCACCAGACTTAGCATTACTTCTAATGACATGTTGATTGATGTGTATACGTTTCATTAGCTAGCTACTTGTTGTATACCGATTTGTTTACAGTCTTTAGGATAGTTTGCTAACATAATAGCAAGTAAGTTCTCTATATCTTCTGCTACATTAGGTATTTCTTTTACCTCTTCTAGTACTATTAGTTCTTCGAATAGTTGATCAAAAGTCCAGTTATGCCAATTGCTATTAATGTTAGTTTGTTTATGCTTACGCTTTACCATATTATACACTCATTGCTATGTTGTTTGAACTATAGAATGCTCTTTGAGATGCTTCTTGCTGTTCTAGTATAGCATTGTTTACATCTATTACATGCTGTGCTACTTCGTTATATGTTTTGAAGTTGCTGAAGCTAGCAAGATATACTATGTCTATTACTGTTTGTAGACTATCTGTATGTTCTAATAGATTGACAATGAGAAGATCAAAGTTTGGTTTGGATAAAGAAATAGTCTGCATATCTGAGTCCTTTTGTGATTCAATATACAGACTATATGTTATTTTGGCAAAAACGTCAACAGCTAATTTAATGATTTAACTTTTTTTCACAAAAATGTATTTCATCTTTTAATTTAAGTTTTTGTTTCTTTAGCTGATGTAGTTCTTCTGCTGGAGCATGCTTTTTCTCTAGTATTTCAATATGTTTATCTAAAGCTGTATGTTTATACTTTAGGCTATTGTAGTGAGATAATGTTTTTGCTGTATTCATTTACTCCTCCTATAGTATTAGACAACGATGTTTAAGTTGTCTTTCATAATAATGTATTCTTTTACTAGAGCTGATCTAACTATATCTTCCCTCTCAAAGTCTATTGTCTCAAATGACTTCATTCTTGTTACTATCTTCATGAAGTCTAATAGTCCTGCTCTCTCGTTATCTCTTGTGAAGTCTGATTGTCTATAGTCTCCACAGAAGATTACTTTACAGTTCTGTCCAATTCTTGTTATTACTGAATCTAGTTCATGAAGTGAGAGATTAGCTATTTCATCTACAATAACGATTGAGTCGTTTAATGTTATACCTCTGATGAATGATGTGCTGATGAATTCAATGAAACTTTTTTGCTTTAGATACTCATATGCATCACCACGATTGAATAGCTCTGTGTAGATTGCATAGTATGGAGCTTCATATACTTTTGCTTTGTCTTTACTACTACCAGGCAAGAATCCCATATCTCTTGTTGGTACTACTGATCTAACAATAACTACTTTCTTGAATCTGCTTTCACCTTCTAACACTTGCTTGATTGCAAGATAGTTAGCAATGAATGACTTACCTGTTCCTGCAATACCATGCAAGACTAGGTTCTTTTCATTGTGATATGCATTGAAAGTTTTCTTTTGATTCTCTGTGAGAGGATCTATATGCTTTAGCTTGAAGTTTAATCTGAGATCGTTTTGCTTAGATGGTTCTGTATGTCTTGATTGCTGTTGCTGAATTCTTTTTTGTTTTCTTGTTAATCTTTCAGACATGGATTCTCTTTTGGTTAGAGGAATGATGATAACTTAAATATTTATTATGCTACCCTTACTAATACAAATGTTGCTACTAGAAACGTTACTGCAAGCATTACCATGTGTTAACTGTACTCTTTGTGAATCCTCTTGAATGCTCACGCTTGACATTCTTTAAGATATCTCTGAAGCTAGAGTCTGGCTTCTTACCAGCAACACCAGAAACAATACTAGGTGCTGTTAGCTCTTGAACAAGATCAGGATTGTCTTTAAGATACTGATCTACATCATTCATACTCATAAACTCTTCGTGGTACTCTTCTGTTTTTGTATTACGAAAAACGTATGTTGGCATTATTGATATTCCCTATCATAGAATGTATCGTCGTAATCCTCATCATACTTTGTTAGATTAGAAACGTCTTTTGTACGAAGAGCTCTTTGATATCTACGCTCTTCTCTCTTATTCTTTCGTTCGGATCTATTATCGACCCCATAACCATCAACATAATCACGATCTGCATAGCGATCATTGTACTTGTTATGCTTAGACTTAGACATTTTATTTGTTAGACTCCTGTGGAAGTAGATTTGGATATGCTTCACGAACGATATCTTCTGTGATACCTTTAAATGGTAATACTTTGTCCTTGATAGAAACTAATAGCTGAGCATCTTTCTTGTCGACAGCTTCTAATAGCTCAATGAACATCATCTCACGCTTGTTCTGATTGAGTCCTGGATAAGGACCTTCAATGAAGTATACTAGCTTACGACATTCTTTTACAAATACATTCTCCTGATCAACTAACTCTGATGGTCTATAAGGAGGAATACCTTCTGGTAGTAGGAACTTAATACGTGGATCAAATACTGCTTGCAAAACAGTACGAACTGGAAACGTATCATTGTTGCGAAGAGCATTAACCTTCTCTTCTTTCTTTCTTAGCTTTGATACTGCATCAAGAAACTCATATACACTTTTCATTTAAAACTCCTGTATCGATTCCATAAGGTTCTTTAACTTATGTGAAACAAAATAATTAAACAGCTTAGATCTATCTTTCTTTGGCTGTTCGTTGAACTCTTTTAATATCTTTTCTTCTATCTCTTGTGGAATCATACTTAGATCAATCAGAGTCTTATTACGAGCAAAGTTACGCTCATGCTTACTGATAGAATTTGTGCTATCATATTCTATCCACAACTCATCAATTGTCTTCTGCCTCATTGGCTTTTGTTTCTTTGTACTGATAATGAATGTGTCATCGTCAGACAATATGTTAGGAACACCATCACCTGCATCACCTTTGAGGATATGTTCAAACAAATACTTCTTAGGATCATCATGCTTGATCCACTTCTTACGAACAGGATCGTACTGCTTAATGTTTGCATTTGTGTGAAGCTGGATAAAGTCTTTATCACCAGAAAGGATTAGTATGTTTTCCATACTACCAAAGTTTGAATGCTCTCTAACAAGAGTTGCAATGATGTCATCAGCTTCACAAGCTTCAACATCAATTACTTTATATGGAAAGAACTCCTTGAGCTCTGAACGTATCTTATTCATACACTCGTGGATAGCTTGCCAGTTAAGCTCTGATGCTTCCTGACTCTTCTTACGATTAGCTTTGTAGTATGGAAACACTTGCTTACGCCAATAGTTTCTATTGTCACATGCAATAACTATCTCACCAAACTCATCTGTGAACTTAGTCTTATATGCTCTCAATGCATTAAGAACCATATGGCGAACCATACCTTCTTCTAGCTGAGCATTTGTGTGATTACCTAATTGCATCATTAGGTTAGATAGCATAGTTTGGTTTAGATCAACGATTATCATATCAAATACAGCTTAGCTGTTTCCCTCATTAGCATCTCTTAAACGAACATTGAGATGATCTACAACTCTCAATGTTCCTGGCTCAGTATTCTCTCTAGTGTATACTTCTTCTGCAATAATATTAAAAGGATGGAATATTCCATAGTACTTACACAGTAAAGACCTTACTGCTTCTACTAGGAATGCTCCATCCTTAATATAAGGATCTACTTCTTCATCGTCAACAGAGAAATCAAAACCAGCTACATCCAATTGTGAAAACAACAACGGCATCAATGCATCAAGCGTTTGGTTAATGTGATGATGTTTAAGTGAGGATACTCTGTCCTCGATATCAGTTTCGTTTAGAGTTACTCTAGGATTGAACTTAGGAAACTGTACAACGTTGTCCATTGGAACCTTCTGGTTTTGATCTACTATTTATACGCGATAGACGAAACGATCTTTTGGTTCTTCTCTATTCTTCAACTGTCCTGCTTGCTTAGCATTAACAAGAGATGTCATTAGTGACTTCCACTCACGCTCTCTACGATCCCAATTAAATCTAACATTTGCATAGAACCGTGTGAATGTCACTTCTTCCTGGATATGTTGATTGTTTCTCATATCATCAATCGACACTTTGAGAATATCCATAAACCTTGCAGCATGAACATTAGGATCTTCATCAAACTGATACATTCTTGTCAGCTGACCACTTGTATCCCACAATGCTCCTAAGCTACTATGTACACAAAGTACACTAGCAGACATAGCTTCCATCAAGCTAATACAAGATGACTCAGTCCAGATGGATGGATATGCATAGATGTGAGCTTTCTTCAATGCTTCACGAATGACATCATTCTTCTGATAACCATGATAGTTAATACCAGGATGTTGCTTACATCTATCAAACAAACCTTGATAGGGAGCATCACGCTCGCTCCAACCATACATGCTAAAGCTAGAATACACATCAAGCTCTATGTTCTGATCTTGCTCGTACAACTTCTCAAATACAGGAACAAGCAACTCTAATCCACGATGAGGAGTTGTATGATAGATGATGTTAACTTTCTCCTTAGGATCTGGCTTCACATGATCTTCAAAAGGAATAATAGCATTACAAAGCGTCACACACTTCCAATATGGAATGTTGAATGCTTTCTGATATGCTGTTTGCTGCCAATATGAATTGAACACAAGCATATCAAAGTTCTTCCATCCACCATTCTTTAGTGGTTCAACACTATGTGGATCTTCTGGAAGATCTTGATGCCAATAGATTGCAATCTTATTTGGGTCGCGTGGTTCTTGTACACGTGATACATAAATTTGAAACTGATCGAATAGTTCTGGATCAATACGCTTTGCAAGCTCATACTTCATAAGCTCACTACCACCCATTGCTTTTGTGCTCAATTCATCCTTTGCTAGTGCCATGTTCAGCCTTCCATTGTCTAATATGTTTAATCACATCACTTGTAGCTCTCCACCCAGCAACGTTTGGCTTGCTGAGAGTAGTATGTAGCTCATACGTTCTCTTACCTAATTGGTAATCAATTGGATGGTCAAATGCTTCTGCAATCTCTTTGATTGTATAGTTGCGACCTGTACCAATATGGTATACTCTTTCATGCTCATTCTTCAACGTAATCATTTCAAGAGCATCGATTGTATCTTCAATGCTTGTGAAGTCTCTACGACGATCAGGTCCATATACAGGAAGAGGAAGACCTTCTTGTACTTTCTGTTTGAACTTACGAATGATCGTTGTATAGTCACCAAGATCCTTTTCTCTCATTGAACCATATACATTATAGAACTTAACAATTGAATAGTCAACACCATAATGCTTTGCATAAAGTTCAAGGAGGTCATCGCATGCAAATTTACTGAATGTATATGGATTATTAAACTTATCCGTAAACTCTGTCGTGCTCGATGATGCATAGAACAACTTAGCTTTAGGACAATCTTTCCTAATCATTTCTAAGATTGCTATTGTGCTTTTATAGTTATTGAGGAGAGTTTCTTCCGGATAGTCAAACGACATTGAGATTCTAGCATTGTTTGCTAGATGAAAGATGATGTCATAATCAAATGATTCTTGACCCATAGCTTTTGCATTATTACAAAAGAAATCTACATCATCTATGAAGTACTTTACGTTTGGATATTTAAACGTACTTAGCTTCCATTGCTCATCACCTGTAGAGAGATTATCAACGACAACAACATAGTTATCCTTGTTCTCAATCAATCTCTCTACTAGGAAACTACCAATGAACCCAAGTCCACCAGTCACTAGTATTTTCATGTTATACCTTATTCGGTTACTTCAACCTGAACATCTGATGTTGGAGCTTGGCGCTCAATGAATGCAGTATTGAAGTTACCACACTTGAAGTACTGCTTTGCAAGATCCATAACAATATTTGGATCATATGGCTTGCAAGAGAACACATCAAGATACATATGATCATGCTCATTAACAAAGTGAGCACAAATGTTACTTGTTTCAATCAATTGAACAAGGGTATATCCTGCTTTGTTTCCGCTACCAAAGTCAATGATTTGAGGTTCGCCATAAGGAACCATGTCAATGTCTTTAACAAGCTGTTTAACAAAGTTATAGATGTTATCGTGAGATGTAATAGCATCGTGATCACAGCCAGATGCATCGAAAATTAAATGGTAGCCCCAATAGTCACTCATTTCATTACTCCTTCAGAGGTTGGCCAACCGCCAGTTGTTGCATTATTCAAATCAGGGATTTGTTGTTTATTTAGATCACGAGTATCACGTATAAGTTTAAGCTTCTGATCTTTAGACCATGACTTAAGATATGAATTGTCTTCGTCAAACATGCGAAGGTATTCCTTCTCATCAATCTCTCGATGGGAAGAGATGTGATAACCAATATGTTCTTGAGAGAATTCTCTCAACAGATCAGGATTGTGTTGTTCAAAAACAACCGTATCAATAGCATGTTCAGCATCAGCTGTATCATCTAACATGATAGCATAGCGAATGCGGAAGCTACTAATAGTATCAACCATCACAATTTTAGACATTAGAAGTTCTCAATGGTTTCTACATAAGAGACATTGTCAATACGGAACGAACGCCAGCCATTTGCTTGAACGTCCCAAGCAACAACTGTATTCTTATTCTCAGGCTTCTCATGCATTTCACCAAGGTGATTGTAATCAACAGTCTGAGGAAGATAACCAGGCCACAATGTGCATTTCATTACACGCTGGTCTCCATTTAATTTAGTGAAGTGAATTTCACACACATTATGCTTAAGGTCTTTCAATACTTCATCACGATTGTACTTCATCATTGGATTCATATTCCTTCATTTAATAATTTACGGTTGTCCACCGTATTAAGTTTCTCTACTAGCTGACTATACCCCCCAATGTGGAAGCCGTCAACAACTATTACTGGAAACGTCTTAGCATATGGGAACTTTTCTAATAGAATCTGTCTTGTAAAGTCCTGATCTAGCTTTTGTTCACTAAAAGGTATGTCCATGTTGCGTAGAAGAACCTTTGCCTTTGTGCAGTAAGGACAATCTTGCTTTGTATAGATCTCTACATTACCAATCATTGTAATCTCTCCGCCCAATATGTAATTACATCGGAAAAACTAGAAGGATTGAATCCATTCTCTATCATATCTTGTTTTACCATTTCCTCTAGCATTATAAACTCAACTCCTTGTCATGTAAAGTACTCATGTACTTGTTCATTTTATCTAATAAGCCACGATTACGTAACTCTTTGAATACTAGATTCTCAAAGCTAAACTCTCCACCTTGCGCAATCGCAGCAGCCCTCATATTTGATATCTTACTCTTAAGGTCTCTAAATGCTTCAGCACTCATGTTACCTTTGATCATTGAATTGATCATGTTACTGTAGAACATAACCTTCTTCTTTAAATTAGGATCGTTTTTGAAGTCCATTTGCTTTCTAATAGGCTTTTGTATCCATTGTCCTTTTAGTAGACTGTATACACCTTGATTCTCTGGATAAGGTGCTGATGAGTCTTGAGCATATGGTTCTACAGGCAATCCTGCTATCTTAATGTTATGTGTAAGAGTCCATAACATCTTCTTCGATTGTAGATAGTCATCGACCATTGGCTTGTTTGCTGGTAGTTTATATCTATCAATGATGATATGAACGTCAATGTCTGACTTACTTGTATAGTTATAATTAGCGTTTCCACCCAAGATAATAATGTCTTGGATCATGGTTCTTGGTATCATAGCAAAGTCTGCCCATGCATAACCAAAAGCTATCAGCTTATCTTTAATCTCTGGCTTAAGTTCAAAATCAAGCCATAGTTTGGGATTCAACTCATCATGATACTCAAGGCTAATCTTTGTTTCGTCAATAGGAAGACCAACACTCTCTTTAACCGTTCTTGATACAACATTCTTGACATGCTCTTTAGACATCAGAGCTGTAAGAACTTTCTTGTCATGCTCATCAGCATATGGTTCAAGATCTAAGTCTTTTGGAACCTTATCAAGATGTTCGTAATGAACTTTCTTAATGTATGGATCAAGATACGCACTATACTCTTTCCAACTGAGTCCAGCTTTCTCAACTGCCATACGCTCTAAGTGAGTTGCAACATGGTGTGCTTCTTGATATGTTAAATGATCAAGATCCAATATAGCTTTCTCAGCACACTCATGTATGCGAAGGAATGGAGAAAGATCAACACCATTCCACTTTGTCTTTAAATGCTTATCAATATAGACTGTCTTACCATCTTTTGAATAGCCAGCAAGATAAGGAATGTCGTAATTTCTATTGATAGGAGTAAGATGACATCTTGCCATACGAGCTTTGAACTTGTCATCGTTCATCATTTCTTTAGCTTTTTTGGAAAGTATCTTAGGAACGTTTTTCGTTCCACGCTTACTCATTACACCTGGCATTTATTTGTTCCACACTAATTTTGATAATTGCTCTAGTGTATTTATCGACGAATCTCTATTGCATAGCATGTGATACTCATCTACGCTATCACACCACTTAGACCCAGTCCAAAACTCAAACCCATCAAATCTGCATTTGTATAAGCATGTTGTACCATAGCCAGGACCAATATAAAGGTAATCTAATCCTAATGATTTTGCATACTGAACTTCATAATCAACTATCTTTATTCCAAGTGATAGTTTTGGTTCAGCATAATCCCAAGCAGTAAATTGACTTTCTATTCCACCATCATACAGGAGAAACTTAGTGAACGCAACGAGTCTCTCGTCTTTGTGAACAAGTAACCATTTAACTCTATAAATGTCAGATGATATATTATACTGTGGTGTAAAATTTCTAGCGGTAACAAAATCATCAAATACTCTTTGTATCTCTTCTGTAGGATATATGTTATCTGCTATTGTGAATGTATGCTGCTTGACAGGCTTTGGTAGCTTATTGTGCTTTGATAGATCAAGGCGAACCATACGCGAAGCGTACCACTCGCCATTCTGTATTCCCCAGCCTTGACTGAGGGCATCCGATTCTCTATCATCCTCTAGATCTAATGATAGCTTATAGCCTTGGTAATCGTATGCATCGATATTACCAAAGATGTGATTGATTATTGTTTTCATTAACCTATTGTAAATTTATTGATTTTGTTTGATACTAGGTCAACCCAAACATTAAGACGATTGTCGTCCACATCAATGTTATCTACATTATCTGGTATTACATTTACTGAAGTTAATCCAACAACACTTGCTCGTGTGTGGATCTTAGATTGTTCGTCATCAAAGATCAATCCAACAAACTCATCAAAGTGGTCTAGAAGATAATTCATTTTGCTTTCCTTAATACTTCTACTAGCAGCTTTGCCGTTCCACTGTGAAAGAATCCTAGCGCAATAGCTCCACCACGACTAACATCAAACTCTTTACCCTTTGAGAATGGCCCTCTATCATTAATTCTTACAACAATAGACTGTCCTGTCTTTGGGTTTGTAAGTCTTACAATAGTATCAAAAGGAAGTGAGCGATGAGCAGCTGTGAATCCGTTTGGATCAAATTGCTCACCATTTGCTGTCTTCTTGCAACACTGATACCATGTTACATTTGAATAGTATTTATGAGTTTTATTAGCAGCAACCGCATGGTTACACGAAAACAGTAGCGCTATCAACGCTACTGCTAATGTTATTTGCTTTGTCATGTTAAGCAGCCAGAATATCCTTAAGCCTATCAGCCGCATAAGAAGCAGCAAATGCATCTGGCTTTATCATAGGAACAACATTACACATACCGCGAATGTAACCTACAGCTTGTTGTGCAACACAAGATGATCCATGCTTAAGATCAGGATTGATATCGAGATGAACTTCAAAGTGTCTATCACCAATAGCATCTGCAAGATCAAGATAAAGCTGAGCAGCTTTCATTACCTCATTCATAAGACGCATTGCTGGCTTGTCCATCTTCTGATCGTAATCACGTTCAGTTATTACTTCACCAAACACTTTACAACCTCTACAGCCATCATAGTGAACGACAACAGCTAGCGTATAGTCTGCCATCCACAGCTGTGACTTCTTCTTACGATAGCGTTCTGAGTCAGCACCAATATAAATTGCTGTTTCAGGAGATGTGTTACGAATGAATTTTCTGATTTCTTCTAGATCAAATTTAGTACGCATATTACACCTGTTAATGGTGCGGGCGGGGAGACTCGAACTCCCAGAACTCAGATTTTAAGTCTGATACGGTTACCTATTACGTCACGCCCGCAATACTGTATTAATGATCATACTTATAACCATTACAAAAGTCAACGGTAATTTGCAAATGTATTATCTGGTCTCATAAACGTTTCAACATCAAATTCATATAAGAAGTCAAGCTGATCGTTGATTGCAATACATGTTTCCTTCTTAAGCAGCAATGCTCTCAAGCTACCCATTTTGACCTTATAGTCACGGTAATCTGTGTCCTTGTTGAAGTCATAGATGATATCTTTACACGTTTGCTTATACTTCTTCATCGTATCACATATCAGTTTATCACTGTTATTCATGCTCCACAATTGGAAGTCAACGGGTGAGTAGAACATTGTGTAGTCATCCATATTGAATGTATCGTGATGTTGCTTGATTGCAAACGTTGCACTTCTCATATAGACACTTTGCCATTTACATGTAAAGTTGATCCACCACAACCACTTATAGATACTGTCTACTTCAAATGGAGCATTCAAACAGATAGTGTTTAGGATTTCATAAACCATCTTTCCATCTTCATAGCTTTCACACTCACCTTCAAAATGCTTAATAAGCAGATCAGGATCAGGTTTAACTTCCCATGGCTTTGTTGTAAATGCATGTGTGTTGTTTGTAATAACAGCACTACCAAACAGCTGATCGTTTCCTTCACCTGTAACAATGATGTATCTTGGGTCACCAATGTATCTGTGGAAGAAGTGGCTATTCCTTACTTCAAACACCTTTGTAATGTGCTCATCATAGAATCTTCTGTTCTCAACGATACTATCATCATTCATAAGAATAATAACATGATCTTTAAGGTCTTGCTTACTGATGTTCTTTAATAAGCTAACAACAACAAGAGTACTATCAACGCCACCAGAGTACATAACAACCAACTTCTTGTTGTTATTTTTTGCTCTATTGAATAATTCAATTGCTCTTTTGTTACAAATCTCTTCGAATGTTAGTGGCTGCTTTGCCATCTTAGGCAACTCCAACCCTGGAATACTAATAGTCTTGAATGGAGTGGTGATTGTCCCACTACGATCGTGGAATGACAAATTAGAACCAAAGCTCTTATGTATTGCAAGATAAGAGCTTATTCCAGCGTAGTTTTCACTTGGCAAGTCACTAAAATATCTTTCGTTGTTATGAAAGATATTGCTACCACTATAAAAATACAAACCATTAGACTGATGCATTAACGTAACTTTCTGTTTCAAATTGTTTCAATGCCAAGAATATATCATCCATCTTTTCAGCTTTCAATATCTTGTCTGTGAACTTTAATCTAAGGTTCTCGATACCGCTGAGATACATTATATCACCTTCCGCTTGGAAGATAATTTGTTTAGCTGCTTGCTCTACAGGAATCTGTTTGAGTTCAGCATAATCATGAACAAAATATGTGTTTAGATATTCAGTATCGCCTGCAAGATATTTGTGTGCTTGTTCAGCTTTTACTCTGTATATCTCTCCTTGATAGGGAAGGCTTCCTCTATACAGTTGCAACTGTGAGAATTCTATCTTATGAAGAAGGACTTCAACAGCAAAGCACTTTTCGTTGATAAGTTCAAACTCTGCAATATATGATGGATCAACGTTCTCCAAGCTAGGATCATAAACCAGCATTTGTGTCGTTTGACACCATCTATAAAACCATGGTTGTATTGCTGTATTGATTGGACCAGGAAAGCGGCGGCCGATGTTAAGAACTAGCTTGAGCCCTTGTCTTAGCTCTTGGAAACATCTTCCTACATAAATGAAACTTGTAAAGTAAATAACACGTCTTGTTTCAGGATCAACTAACCCAGCAAACCTGTTATTCATATACATCATGCTTTGCATGATTTCTTGTTTATGCTCTTCGTATTCTCTTCGAGCCTTACCAAATAAACTCATTTTATGTGACTCCTACTCACTTTAACCATGATCCATGTATTGTAGTAATCATCACGCTCTAAAGCCTGATGTATAAACTGTAGGCGTGCTTCTTCGTAATTGCACTTGCCTTTTGACTTGCAAAGGACTAGGATCTCTCTTCTAAAATTATGAGCACCTAATTTAGCAACATCCTCTTGTAGTTCTTTATTGGAACCATAATAGCTCTTCCAATCAGACTCTACAAGAGAACGTTTTTTCCTGCCCTTGACTTGGCGTGTCTTTGTCTTCTTTAATAGCTTCTTACCAATATACTTTTTGAAGTTTGTAGTGTTGGTAATAATATAAACAAATCCAATATAGTCTTCTAAAACCTCAGAATCAACTATGTTACCCTCAAAAAGCCATGGGTTTTCATAGCTCATTCGTCTTCGTCATAGTCCTGGTCTTCTTCCCACTCATCGTCATCGTCATCATCCCAAGAATCTTCAGGATCAACTGCTTCAGAGGAAATAACCTCATCTAATACAGTATCAATACCAACATACTGTTCAATGTCAATATCGTTTTCTGATAATACTGAAACGATAGATTCAAATACTTCGTGCTTATCTTCATCAATTAATGATTGTGAGACAGCATATAGGATTTCGTTTACAATTCCGTCAATATCAGTCATCGGATGCTCCTTTACATTGCTTCTTCTTATCAGCAGCAATTGTCTTTAGGTCTGCTACTGGTGGAGGGTTCTTGATATTCTTTGCATCAGGAACTGGGAATGTAATACCAGAAGCCTTTTCAACGTCAGCCACTGTTACCTGATACTGAGTAAAGTCAGATGACAATCCATCCTTATGTGGGAATAAGAAAGCATACGACTTTTTAGTTGTATTGTCAATAACAATCTTGAATAGTGCGTCAGGAACAACTACCTTATCTGCACCAATTGTCTTTGATGATGAAGAGTAAACATTACCAGCATAGAATGTATGTGGATGTTTTGTTTGATAGACCCAAGCACGTCCTGCTGATTCTAAGTTCTTCCATGTTCCACGATTAACTGATGGCAGTTGTGGTGACATGTTAGACATATAGAATGATTCATGCTCAACCTGATTATCCCAAGACATATCAGCATCGTTTGCTAGATGACCTTGATCATAACCAGAATGGGCGTAATCATCGGGTGTAGATCTGGCTCCGTTAGGTAAAGATAAGTCAGTAGCGAAAGCATTAGTCCGAGCAACGCAACCAATAGCATGGTCAGGCGTAAGAGTCCAAGCAACCCAATTGGGAATCTTAGCAACTGGATCATGCTCCAAGAGATAAGCAGTACGGCAGATAACTGGATGATTAGCAACGGTTGAAGGTGAGCCATATGGAATTTGTGCTGCACATGAGGTTACTGGTTTAGGTGGAAGTTGGTCGGCAGCAAATGCGATCGACCCAAGCGCACCAAGTGCGAAAATAATACTAAAGTGTAAAGCCTTTAAAAGTTTCATTAGATACATCCTTCCTGACACCTCCCACGACGTAGGAGCTAATTTCTGTTTCTTGTGGAGCTACTTGAACCTCTGCACCACTGATCCACTTTTGTGTCCAAGGAAGAGGGTTAGATCCGTTTTTGTATATAGTCGGCAACCCAACAGCTGTCATACGTTTATTGCAAATCCATTCAACATAATCATTAAGAAGTGTCTCATTGAGACCAATCATTGATCCATCTTTGAATAGATAGTGAGCCCAAGCCTTCTCTTGTTCAGCTGCATCCTTAAACATCTGAATGCATTCATCCTTAGTTTCTTCACGAATCTTTGCAAAGTCTGGATCATCGGTAGGTAATACCTTCAATAACTGCTGTGTGCCAGCAAGATGCAGGTTCTCATCACGAGCAATCAACTTGATGATCTTCGCGTTGCCTTCCATCTTCTTCAATTCAGCGAATGCCCAAGAGCAAGCAAAGCTGACATAGAAACGAACACCTTCAAGAATGTTGACCGACATGAGTGTGAGCCACAGAGCTTTCTTGTGCTCATATTTTTCATGCAGAATTTTTTGACTTAAATTTTTTGCATGTTCCAAGTCGTTATTATAAGCAATTAAGTTGTCGTAGTACTTGCTGATGTCGCCAGCGCAGTCTACGATCTCCTGCATGTCTAGAATACCGTCGAACACCTCTGATGGGTTGGCGTAGATGTTTCTGATAATATGAGTGTATGATCTAGAGTGGATGGACTCGCTAAATGCCCAAGTAAGGATCCAGTTCTCAAGTTCTGGTAAACTACAAATTGGACCGAAGGCGACCGTAGGAGCTCTGCCTTGAACACTGTCGAGTAGGATCTGACGCTTGAGGTTTGAAGTAAAGATGTGCTGTTCATGCTCAGTCAATCCTTTAAAGTCTTTAGCATCACGATAGATATCAACTTCCTCTGGACGCCAGAAGAACCCTAGTTGCTTTTCTGTTAGCTTCTCAAGGAATGGATACTTTTGCTTATCATAACGAGCAATAGTGGGTGGATCATCAAAGAATGCTTTGACGGTTGTAGAATCTTTACGGTTAGTTGAATCAAAAACGCTCATTTTACAATGCCCTCGGTTACCAGCTTAATAACTTTTTCTGCTCGCTCACGCCAAACATTCTTTTGATCTTCATTGTAATGTTTAGCCCAGTCACCACCATTATTACCCATGGCCATCTCAATAGCAATCTTCTCGATTAGATCTTGCATGCTTCACAGTCCTCATCATCTATTGCACCAGCTGCTAGAGGTGTCCCAACATCTAGCTCACCAGCACCATCGTTTGTATTAAAGTAGTATAGTTGCTTACCACCATACTTGTAGAACATCAACACGTCCTGCAACATAGTGCTCAATGGAATCTTTTCCTCTTCAAAGAATTTTGGATTATAAGATGTATTGACACTGATTCCTTGATCGATAAACTTTTGTAAAACAGCACATATCTTGAGATAGCCTTGTGGGGATTTCTGATCCCACAATAGGTCATACTTGTTCTTAAGCCTCCTAACTTCCGGAACGACTTGTTTAAGAACGCCGTCTTTACTTTGTTTGACGGATACAAGGCTTCTAGGCGGTTCAATACCGTTGGTCGAATTGGATATTTGTGCAGACGTTTCAGCTGGCATAAGAGCCATGAGTGTCGAGTTGCGAATGCCGTGCAGCGCTGATTCCGCTCTAAGTGTTTCCCAGTCTTTCTTGTATTGTGGCGCGACAAGTTCATCTAAATCTCTCTTATACGTATCAATTGGCATTATACCCATTGAGTACTTTGTCTCGTTTGTCTTAGGGCATGCACCCTTTTCTTTAGCAAGATCAACTGATGCTTTAATTAGATAGTATGACCAAGCTTCTGCATATTCATGGAGCTTTTCTAAGCCATTATTATTATGTATATGCTGGTAACTAAGTTCATTACGAGCCAGCCAATATGCAAGATTAATAATGCCAATTCCAAGCGGACGTCTTCCCATGGTTGAAGCTTTCGCCGCAACAACCGGATAATCCTGATAGTCCAATAGCTCGTCGAGAGCACGCACCACAAGAACGCAAGGCTTCTCAAAGTCGTTGGGGTCACGTATCTTGCCCCAGTTGATAGCTGCTAATGTACATAATGATATTTCTCCATTTGGATCGTCAAAGCTGTTTAGTGGTTTGGTAGGAAGATCAATCTCGCAGCAAAGGTTCGATTGTTTTATCGGTGCCAGTTCTTTAATGAATGCACCATGGTCATTAGCGTGGTCGATATTCTGTAGATAAATTCTACCAGTATCCTTTCGCTCTTGTATAAAAGAGGAGAAGAGATCGATCGCTGCAACTGTCTTCTTGCGAAGTTTGCTGCTTCTCTCTGCTTTTTCATAGAGCTCTCTGAACTTGTCGCAATCTGTGAAAAACGCTTCGTACAGTTCAGGTACATCATGCGGCGAGAAGAGAGTAATGTTTCCGCCAGTAAGCAGTCGCTCATACATAACCTTATTGAATTGGACTCCATAATCTAAATGCCTTATTCTGTTATCTTCTGTTCCCTTGTTATTCTTTAGTACTAAAAGGTCTTCAATTTCTAGGTGCCAAATAGGATAGTATAGAGTAGCAGCGCCTCCGCGCACACCTCCTTGGCTGCAAGACTTAACTGCACTAGAAAATAATTTATAGAACGGTATAACGCCAGTATGACTTGCATCACCGCTACGAATAGGAGAATTGATAGCGCGAATGGAGCCAGCACCAATCCCGATGCCAGCTTTTTGGCTAACGTACTTAACGATGGCAGATGTTGTTGCATTGATTGAATCAAGCGAGTCTGCAGTCTCAATAAGAACACAAGAGCTAAACTGCTTTTGTGGTGTACGTAATCCTGCCATGATCGGCGTAGGGAGAGAAATTGTGAAAGTAGAAACTGCATCATATAGATCCTTTACCCATTGTAGTCTTGTATCTTTAGGATAATTCCTAAACAATACCATTGCTATGAGCATAAACGCGTATTGAGGGGTTTCGTAATATTTTCCTGAAACTCGATTCTTAACCAAGTACTTGCCACGAAACTGTTCCATCCCAGCATATGTGATATCAAAATCACGAGTATGATTAACATAGTTGTTGAGGATGCGTAGCTCGTCGGCACTGTACCACTCGAGAATATCCTTATCGTAATAGCCAGCACGAACCACATTAGCAATATGCTGATCAAAAGGAACTGGATCATATCCGCCATAGACTTCTTTCCTCAAGTTGTAATTAATAAGATTACCCGCAACATACTGATAGTTTGGTGTTTCTTCTGAGATAAGATCAGCAGCAGCTTTGATAAGTGTTTCTTGAATTTCTGTTGACTTCATTCCGTTAAAGAACTGAATATGAGACTTAATCTCGACCTGTGACTCTGATACACCAGAAAGACCCTCACAAGCCCAAGCTACTACTTTATGAAATTTATTCAAGTCCAAAGGTTCTTTACTACCGTCTCTCTTCACAACCATAATTGGACTTGCTATCATTTCTGTACTCCTACCATATTTTCTTTAAACGTATTCCAAACTGAGTTCCATGAGTAATTATTGTAAGTATACTCATAACACTGCTTGCGATCAACAGCTAATGCTCGTTTGACCGCAATTTCTAGGTTTGGATGTGTAATTCCATTTATTCCATCTTTTATTATGTCGATTGGACCTGTAACTGGATATGCAGCAACAGGAGTTCCTAACATCTGAGCTTCAATAATCACAACACCAAATGTATCATTCTTACTTGGAAAGACAAAGCAATCAGCTTCTCTATAAGCAGCTGCTAATGCTTCACCTGTCAATGCACCGGTAAATTTTATTTTTGGATATTTTCTTTTTAGCTCTTTTAGATAGGGACCGTCACCAACGACAGTAAGGTTATATAGGAAAGTTGATAGACGACAAAACGCGTCTAAGTTCTTTTCTTTACTGATTCTGTTAACCGTCAACAGGTTTCTTGGTTTAATGAATGTATTGCTTTGGTTTTTCATAAGTCTGGGTGGACCAAATATCTCTGTGTCAACACCACGAGACCAACTTACATGCTTTTCACCAATCTTATGCTTTGTAAGGTATTCAACCATTGATTGAGATGTGCAAAATACAATCTTGTCTCTGTGGAATCTACGTAACCAAGTATTTGTCCAGCTAACTGGAATATGTAGAATACTATTCATAAACTCACCCCATTTTGTATGGAATGCAGTTGTAAAGTTATAATTACGTTTTGCACAGTATCTAAGTGCAGTTATCCCAAGCACACCTTCAGTAGCAATGTGGATAAAGTCAGGTTGATAGTCATCAACGATCTTCGTAAACCCAAACGGTATTGAAACCTTAACATCTGGATATATCAACGAAGAGAAGTTTCTAAACATAGACGGCTCAACGATTAGCACATTGTAACCGTCAAGTTCTGCTTGTTTTTTTATGTTTTTGAGTGTTGTTACTACACCATTAATAGATGGTTCATAACAATCTGTAACGATTAGGATCTTTTGCATTCGGACACAACTTTAAATTGATCAAATTTTAACCAGTACTCTAGTGAGCTTCGTGCTTTTATGCATTGCTGCTCTGTATCAAATTTTATAGTCACGCGTCCAGGGTTATCGTTAGGATTGTTTATGTGTATCGCTAGTATTACTAATATCCACATTGGTATCTCCCCAATGAATGAGTTGAAATTCTCCATCCATAGTCTCAACCAATGCTGTGCATGACTCTACCCAGTCACCACAATTCATATACTCAACATCTTCTATAACATCCAAAGCAGCCGAATGAATATGCCCGCAAATAATACCATCAACGTGTTTAATTCGAGCATAATGAGCAAGAGAGGATTCATAGTTACCTATAAAATTAACTGCTTCTTTAACTTGTTTCTTTGCCCACTTAGACAATGACCAATAGGGTAGTCTCAGATACGTACGTATCCAGTGTAGTATTGTATTTATATTTAACAGTGAAGTATAAGCCCAGTCTCCAACATGAGACAACCACTTCATATTCATTGTAACAAGATCAAACTTATCACCATGAACAACGATATATTCTCTTCCGTTTGAAGCTCTGTAAAGATATTCATCAGTAAGAGTTATATCACCAAACTGATGTCCTACAAACTCTCTCATAAACTCATCGTGATTGCCAGGAACATATACAATCTTTGTTCCTTTACGAGACATACGAAGGATCTTTTGGATAACAGTTGAATGAGCTTGTGGCCAGTACCAGTTGTTCTTTAGGCGCCAACCATCAAATATATCGCCAACAAGAAATAAATTGTCGCATTCTGCATCTTTTAGAAAGTCTAATAGAATTTCTGCCTTACTTCCTCTTGTTCCTAAGTGAACATCGGATATGAAAATTGACTTATATTTCATGATTTGGCCTTTTTTGTTAATATTTATTAACATAAATACCTCTGTATGGGTTAGATTATTATTTCTTTTGATTAAAAAATGGTTAAAAAAAGGAAAATAATAATGCTACCGACAGATCCAAAAGAAGCCGCAAAGCTTGGCAAAGCTTGGGGTGAAGTTCTAGCCGACTCTATATTTGGCATTACTGACCTTTTTAAGAATCAAAAAGGCATGAAAGCGGCAGCTAATGCTAAAATGCTTGTTCAAAATCAAAGACAAGCTATTAAAAATGCAAAGATCAAAGCTGAAAATGCAAAGAAGCTTCAAGAAGAAGAAGCTCGTATGCTTATGACATTATCCGCTGCTGAAAAAGAAAAATACTTTAAAGACAAAGCCGAACTAGCAAAAGCATCAAAAAAAGCAGAGGAAGAAGCAAAAGAAGCTGCAGAAGAGCGCGAAGATCTTTTAGTACTCGCTTTTGTCCTTCTAGTTGTTTTACCTGGTGTTCTATGGCTTCTTCTAGCTGGATTCGCTCTTCTTTCGAAAGCTTCTGGCGACTATTCAACATATCATATGATCTCTAAATTTTTACCAGGATTCTAATAATAAAAAAATGGAGTAAACCATGTTAACTGATGAAGACAAAAAAATTGCAGCGGTTGAACAACAATTAGCTTCTAACCAAACTAAGGGTGCGTTGATTGAA
>Ga0208106_1000207_pt1 | contig 22151 bp, 22 predicted proteins | sample CryBogCBE25Jul08_FD_184577 | JGI IMG/M metagenome (GOLD analysis project Ga0208106, IMG submission 184577) | Freshwater microbial communities from Crystal Bog, Wisconsin, USA - CBE25Jul08 (SPAdes) | ecosystem: Environmental > Aquatic > Freshwater > Lake | place: Crystal Bog, Wisconsin, USA...
TTCTAAAACTGCTTACTTCAAAAAAATAATTGAATATTTAATAAAGTTAGGTGCATCAGTAGTTCTTGGATTCAAATATTTATTGCAGGGCAAACCAGCACAATTCTGGCCAATCATACAATTTAGAATAGATACTTTAAAAGGACTATTGGATAAGAATGTTTATTAAAGCATCTTATAAAAATGTGGCTTATTTCTGATGATGACAAAAGAAAGTCCCCAAACAATTAATACATTTTTGGCGAGCCCCATCACTTTACCCCAATCAGTGAAAGGATTTTTTAAGAGTATCAAATGATCAATCAAGCTTCCGAGAAAAAAAACGATTACTCCAAAGCTGTAATTCAATAATTGAAATAGAAACCAGCCAACCCCATATTGTTTCCTGATTCGTACATGATTGGATATTATTAACTGAAGACCTTTCTTATCAAATAAATTGGCATAGGTTTTATCTTCAGTACCAGTAGAGTCTTTGATGGACTCCCCTAATAAATGAATGATTTTGATATCCCCATATAATACAAGATTACCTAATTTGCCAAGCCTACTACACCACTCCACTTCTTCCGCATATAAAAAAAAGTCTTCGTCCATCATTCCTGCTTTTTGCACCGATTCTTTTTTTACCATCAGGTAGGCACCGCTGATCCAATCAACTTTAACTTCTTCTAAAACCTGCTCCACTCCGGGTTTTTGGGTATTCAAAATTTTTGCAATGATTTTTAAAAAGTTACCCCAATAAGGAATAGGCAATAAATGATTGATGCCACCTTTCATGAAATAACTTCCTGAGATCTGTATGGAATTGTCTTCATATAAAAGTTGAACCCCGCATGCAATATTGTTACTTGCAATAAATTTCTGAAAAGAATTTTCAATGGCATTATCCAATATCAGCGTATCTGGATTCAGCAATAAATAAACATCTCCAGATGACTGACGCATGCCTTCATTATTTGCCCTTGCAAAACCTGCATTATAGCCCATATCAATCCACTTTACAAATGGAAAATGTGCGCATATTCGAACTTTGCTATCGTCTTTAGAATCATTGTCAACAACTATCCATTCAAAATTATTCGCAGTATTGAATTGAACAGCTGAACTTATACAATTAAGTATATAAGCAGCTGAGCGATAATTGACAATGATGATGGATAACTTCATTGTGTTTACTGAATTTTTTCTGGTCTTGTTAAATAATTCAGGAACATTAAAATTTTGGAACTGGCCCCGAATTTTAAAACTCGGCTAGGTAATTTATTTTGCAGATTCAACATATGAGAAAATAGGGGCAATATTTTTTCCGCGAATACACCCGACGCAATAATTTGCTCGATTGATTTTACAGCATCATTTCTTAATAGCCGCCAATAATAATCATAAATTTTAAGATCTTTAAATGCCTTTTCCCCGATTTTATAGGCAAACAAAATATTTTCTTTTAAAATAATCTCGGAATTATTCCTACAAAAAACCGTGGTCTGATCTTCGTGTAAACCAATGCTTACTAGGTGCTCATCAAGATACACATAATCGATACCAGCTTGCAATACACGTACATAATAATCAACATCTACTAACCAGATTAAATCTTCATCGTATTGCACTTTATCTCTGATGCTAGTGCGCAACATAGTATTACTTGGAGGGCCAATTACTTGAGCCAGCACCAAGTGTAATGGAGTTTTAGTTAGCCTTTTTAACAAACCAGGAATATACTGCAAAACAATTTCTTCTCCATCTTCCCTAACTGCAATGTTTTTGCAGAAAGCAAACCCGGCATTAGGATGATCGTTAAATGCCTTTAAATATTTATTTAGGGCCTCTGCGTCGAACAACCAATCGTCTTGGTGTAACAAAATAAAAAAGTCGCCTTTTGCCACCCGAATGGCATTGTTCCAATTAGCCGGACTTTTTAATGCAGGTCTATTTTGTATATAAACGATGCTTAATTCTGATTTATAGGGCTCAATAGCTATTTTTACAGTATCATCAGGGCTGTCGTCTGAAATAACTACTTCCACCCTTTTGTAGGTTTGCTGCAAAACGGATTTCAATAACCTAACTACATAGTCGGGTTTCAGGTAAGCCGGAATGCAAATACTGATAAGTGGATTTGTCATAATTTGATTAAAACATGAGTAATTTGATAGCAAATATAGTTAAAGGCATCATTGGTAAATTCAATCGAAATTTAGTAGCTACTAGATTTAAAGATATAAGTTGGAGCTTAGAAAAAATCCTAAAGCATGAGGAAGACCAGCATATCAAGCAAAAAAAACTACCAATTGGAATAGTTAATTATAAAAGACCTTATGAGGTCTTGCATACATATCGAGAATTATTTTGCAAAGAAATATATCAATTCGAATGTCTTACAGATTCGCCAATTATTCTTGATTGTGGATCTAATATTGGTTTAAGTGTTTTGTATTTCAAATCCATTTACCCAAATGCCAGAGTTTGGGCATTTGAACCAGATACTGCCAATTTTGAATTGTTATCAAAAAATATTCAGTCTAACAATTTGAATGATGTAATAGCTACCCCTGCAGCAGTCTGGATCACCGATGGCGCCATACGATTTTCTGGAAATGGTTCAGAAGCGAGTAGAATTGACGAAAACAATTCCAATGACTCAAATGGCTCAGTACCCTGCATCCGTTTAAAATCCCTGCTTTGCTCATTTGACGCCATCGACTTTTTAAAAATGGATATCGAAGGAGGAGAATACAAAGTGATTACCGATTGTGCCGATGAATTGCATCGTGTGAATAATTTCTTTTTGGAATATCATGGCAAAACAACAGATACGAATCATTTAACTGAATTATTGGAGATCGTTGACAAACATGGATTTCAAGTATATATCAGAAATGCCGCTGATTCTTTAACACATCCCTTTATTCAGAAACAAACAAACACACAGTTTGATGTTCAATTAAATATTTTCTGCTACAAAAAATAAAGCATGTCTCTAACCCCATTCATATCTGTTGTAATTCCCTGCTATAACGATGGCGCTTATTTGCCTGAAACAATCAGCAAACTAAAGGAACAGAGTTACACAAATTTCGAAATCATTGTAGTGAATGATGGATCCACTGATTCTGCAACCCTAGTTGTTTTAGATCAATTGTCTAGCAAGGGCATTACAATTTTACACAAGGAAAATGGAAGGATGTCGTCTGCAAGAAATTTTGGAGTAAAACATGCAAAGGGTAGTATTATCGCAGCACTTGATGCAGATGATTATTTCCATCCAAGCTTTTTTGAGAAGGCCATCAAAATTTTAGATGCAAAACCGGAAGTAGCTGTTGTAACTAGTCATATTCAATTATTTGGCGACTTTAAACAGGTTGCCCGGCCGAGAGGTGGCAATGCTTTTAATTTTTTATTTTCAAGTGAGTGTCCAGCTTGTGCTATTGTTCGAAAATCTTGCTGGGAAGAAGTGGGGGGATATGATGAGCAGATGAAAATGGGATATGAAGATTGGGAATTTTATATTCGAATCACAAAACTCGGATGGTTTGTAGAAGTAATACAGGAAAAACTATTATACTATCGTCAAACAGCAGGGTCAACCCATAAAAATGATACGATTCCACACCGACAGGAATTGATTAACTATATTATTGACAAACACCATGACTGGTATATTGAAAGCTTAAAAAAATTAGTTGCCAGTAAACTAGTTTTGTATACTGATTCTAGGATTGCGTTGCCAACTATTTTTAAAATGCTGATCAATCGTTTCAAAAAAAAGCATCTTTAAACAGTCATGGGAATTATACAAAAGCAAAGTGTTAGATCATCTATATTTATCCTATTCGGATTTTTAATTGGCGCGGTAAATATTTTAATTTTATTCCCCCGATTTTTCTCACAATCAGAAATAGGATTAACAAGAGCAATGATTGATATATCATTGACGCTTTCTGTTTTGTGCACACTTGGTTCGCTTCCCGTAATTTATAAATTTTTCCCTTTCTATAATGATTATACAGGCCCCGAAAAGAATGACCTGCCTATGATTACAGCCTTTGCGAGTGCATTGGGATTTACTATTACTTGCTTGGTGGGTTATTTTGCCAAAGACCTTATCATTAGAAAACTAGGCAAATCTCCAGAATTTGCAAAATTCTTCTATACCGTATACCCTTATACATTTTTCTTACTATTATTTATGTGGCTTGAAGCATACAGTTGGTGCCTCAAAAAAACAATACTTACCAGTTTCTTACGAGAAACGGCTATTCGAATAATTACTACCATTTTAATTTTATTATTTGCTTTTAAAATAATTGACCTTAAACTTTTTATTCATCTATTTTGCCTGCTCTATTTATTGCCCTCCATTATTTTATTAATTGCCCTGATCAGATCTGGTAAATGGAAATTTAATTTAATCCCTTTCAGTTCCGTAACTAAACGATTAAAGTATCGGATGTTTTCTTTTAGTATGTTTCTTTTTGGGGCTCAATTTCTAAATATTCTTGCCAGAACTAATGACACTTTTCTTGTGATTGGATTAAGGGGCTTAGCGGAAACAGGCATTTTTTCTATCGCCCTCTATGTAACAGCCGTAATGGAAATACCTCAACGCAGTTTGACCTCCATCACTATTCCAATTATAGCCGAGTCTTGGAAAAATAAAGACCTGCCACGAATTTCAAGTATTTATTCAAAAAGCATCTCTAACTTAATGGTGATCGCATTAGGTATGTTTGGACTAATCTGGTTAAACATACATAACCTGGTAAGTTTTCTAAACCACCTGTCAGTAAAGGGGGGAAGCAATTATGAAACAATCAGCTCACTTGTATTTGTGATGGGGTTATCAAAAGTATTAGACCTATCCACAGGTGTAAACGGACAAATTATAGGCACGTCAAATTTTTGGCGTTTTGATTTCTATACGAATGTATTTTATACGATTCTTTCCATCCCGCTGAATTTTGTACTAATTAAAAATTTTGGTTTAATGGGATTAGCTTATTCTAATTTAATTGCATTAAGTCTTTACAATATTTCACGTTATATTTTCTTGTACAAAAAGTTTGGCATGCAACCATATCAGTTAAAGCATTTAATGTTATTGCTAGTAAGTATTGGTTTATACATAGGAATACATAATATACCTCAAGCAAATAATATCTATCTTGATATTATTACGCGCTCAAGTCTTTTTATTGTAGTTTTTTTTCCAATCATATATTTCAGCAAAGTTGCTCCTGATCTTATGAAAATCGTATCAGACAAACTCAGCTTTTTAAAGCGTCATTCAAACTAAAGTCGAGAAAGTTTTTCTAGGAATAATGCCAAGCCTTTTCTTTTATTATCAGTCAATTGATAACTGATATTTTCTGTATAATATTTCTTTAAATCGTATAAAGGAAAATGCTGTTCTGCTACCACTTCATCAATATGTTTGATACCATAACCATTTGCCAGATTAAACGCATCTTCAAATTCTTCCCCCAAGGGTTTATTAGCAACCCAGGCAGCAAATACAAAAGGTAATCCTGTAAATGCTATCCAATTCGTAGCAAGATCATACATGTATGGAGAGATTTTCCTTTGCTCCAAAGCTCTATCTCCAATAACTATACCTGCCACATTGCCTTTAATATCAGCTCTGAAATCTTCTTTTGCATCCTGCAAGTCCAACTCTTTTTTCCAATATTCTTTGAATAATATTTTCGCCAAATTCACGGATGTTCTACTTTGATAATCCAATAGCACAGTTTCGATCTGGTTAATGGGCACATCACTAAACAAAGCCACAGATGCCACTTCTGTTTCTGCGCCAATGCAATAGTCTGTAATGATATAAGACTCCTTCATTTCAGGAATAATTGCAACTGGCACCAATCCCACATCTATCTCATCATTTAAGAGCATGGCAGCTATTTGGGACGGATATTCCTCGATTAATTCAATCCTATCCATTAGCCCAGACCGCTTTATTCCAAATAATAATGGCTTGGTATTTAAATAACTTACTGCTCCAACACGTATCTTCTTGTTCAATTCAGCTAAATTTGCATGCAAAGAAACAGAATAAACCCTTTACAACGAACATTCATGGAACTCAATAATCTTACAGCTATTTCCCCTATCGATGGTAGGTACCGTAAACAAGTCAATCAATTAGATGAATATTTTTCGGAATATGCCCTTATAAAGTATCGAGTTTTAGTTGAAATCAAATACTTCTTTTTCTTAGCCGATAAGCGATTTTTTAAGCTTCCAATAAAAGCTCGGACAGCACTTAAAAAAGTGGCGGATGACTTTAGCATTGCTGATGCACAACAAATCAAGCAGATTGAATCAAAAACAAATCATGATGTAAAGGCTGTAGAATATTTCTTAAAAGAACAATTAGATAAAATAGGGATCGCTAATTTAAAAGAATGGATACATTTTGGATTAACCTCTCAGGATATCAACAATACTTCTATTCCTCTTAGCTGGAAACATTGTATGGAATTTGATTATTTACCCCATATTGTTAATCTGCAAAATCATTTGCAAAAATTAGCAAGAGACTGGAAAAATATTTCTTTACTAGCACGTACTCATGGACAAACTGCTTCACCAACCAGATTGGGTAAAGAGATCATGGTTTTTGTGGAGCGTATCAATAATCAGGTAACCTTGTTTTCTCATATTCCATATGCGGCTAAATTCGGTGGAGCTACCGGAAATTTCAATGCACACCATGTGGCATTCCCGAAAAAGAACTGGGTACTTTTAGGTAATGAATTTGTAGAAACCAGATTAGGTTTACAAAGAATGCAATTCACCACACAGATCGAACACTATGATAGCTTAGCTGCACATTTTGATAGTTTAAAAAGGATCAATAATATTTTGATTGATTTATGCAGAGATATCTGGACTTATATCAGCATGGACTATTTCAAACAAAAAACCAAAGCTGGTGAAGTGGGTTCTTCTGCGATGCCTCATAAAGTAAATCCAATTGATTTTGAAAACGCAGAAGGAAACTTAGGTATGGCAAATGCTTTACTGGAGCACCTTTCAGCAAAACTTCCGATTAGCCGTCTTCAACGTGATCTCACTGACTCAACTGTTCTGAGAAATATTGGAGTACCTATTGCACATATAACAATTGCTTTAAACTCATTAGAAAAAGGATTGAATAAGTTGGTACTGAATGAGGCAAAATTGAAAGAAGATTTAGACAATAACTGGGCTGTTGTTGCCGAAGCGATTCAAACTATTTTAAGAAGAGAAAATTATCCAAATCCTTATGAAGCGTTGAAAGATCTTACGAGAGGAAACCATAAAATTGATAAACAAGCTATCCAAAGCTTTATAGCGGGTTTGAAAGTTTCCAGTGCTGTAAAGAAAGAATTGAAAGCTATAACTCCAGCAAATTATGTGGGGGTGAATCCTAGTTATTGATACTTTTCAGTTTTTTCATCGCCTGTCATGTCTTCATGGGCTCGAATCTGTATTTGTACATTTGTAATCCATTCGGCACAACCCTTGGAATATAAAAATTCATTAACCTGATTTACTACACTCATTACTTCTTCATAAGTACCTTCTAAGACTGTGGTAAATGGACCTACCTCATACTTAATACCAGATTGTTGAATGATAGCGATCGCATCATCTACCCACTCATAGGGATGCTTATCTTGAGCAAGAGGTAACAGTTGAATGCTAGCGTTAATAAGAAATTTGTGCATTGTTTAGATTTGGGAAACTTCCACAATTGCGTTCAAATTGATGGCACCATGAATATGCGGGAATACTTCATTGATAGAGCCAGCTAATTCAAAAATTAGTGGACGATCCACTTTTTCTTTTTGAATTTTAAGTTTTATTAAATTCTTCTGCCCTTTATAATATCGTTCTATTACCCCTGCTACTTGAGCGCCTGTACTACAATGAATAAATCCTTCGGTAACTAATGAGTCTGTTTCAAATTGCCCTTTCACCTGAGCTTCTGCCCATTTTTCAGGGGTTGTAACATGATATATGAAATCTGATTCCATCCTTATTTTTTTTAAAATTGCATAGTTTTCTTTCTTCTTCCTAATTTTTGAATTTTGAATTTTTAGTTATATCACAAAACTCTTTTTATTCTTTGTTCTAAAAGCATAAGATCTACCAGAACTATCGCTGTAACTGCCTCTAATATTACTGGTACTCTTAAAGCAATACATAAATCATGCCGACCTTTAACAGAGAATGTTTCAATTTGATGGGTTTCCCAATTCCAGGTTTGTTGTTCTTTGGGTGTTGAAGAAGTTGGCTTTATAGCGATTCTATACACCAAATCATTTCCGTTTGTATACCCCCCTACTATACCACCTGCATGATTAGTTTTTGTTTTACCTGTTGCATTTTCAATGGTATCATTGTGTTCAACGCCGAACATTTTGGCAGCTGCGAAACCAGTTCCAAATTCGATTCCCCGAACTGCAGGAATGGCAAATACAGCATGACTAATTAATGATTCTACAGAATCGAAGAAATGTTCGCCCAATCCTATTGGCAAACCCGTTACCCTGCAATCCACTATTCCGCCAATACTATCCTTTGCTGCTATCGCCTTATCTAATCCGCGCTCGATATCAGCATCCCCTCCTATTTCTAAAATATTCGAAACTATATTTATGCCATTGTATTCACCAGCGTAATACTTCAGTAATTTTTTTGCAATCACCCCAGCAGCAACTAAAGCCACCGTTAATCTCCCACTAAAATGCCCGCCCCCCCGATAGTCTTCAAAGCCTCCGAATTTTGTATGGGCTGTAAAGTCGGCATGACCCGGACGAGGAACCGCTCTTAATTTTTCATAGTCGCCACTCCTTGTATTATTATTTTCAAATAGGATGGTAATAGGCGCACCAGTAGTTACCCCATTAAACAATCCACTTTTAAAAATCGGAAGATCATCTTCTTTACGAGGGGTTGTTCCTTTTCCAGAACCACCCTGCCTACGTTTAATATCTTCCATGAAATCATCGATAGAAAGCGGTAAACCCGCAGGACATCCATCAAGATTTAATCCCACACTTTCACCGTGTGATTCTCCGAAAATGTTAATACGAAATATGCGTCCAAAACTATTCAAAATATCAATTTTAATTGTTATTGGATATGAACCTTTGCTCCCAGTTGCATTAAATGCTCATAGAAGTTAGGATAAGATTTATTAATTGCCTCAGCATCTTCAATGTAAACTGGGCCATCAGCTTTTAAACCAGCAACCGCACATGCCATCGCAATTCGATGGTCGTGACGAGAATGTACTTTTGCAGATTTAACTCCAGTACCTCCTTTAATAAGCATTAAATCATCTTGTAAAGTTATTACTATTCCCAATTTACCAAACTCATCTTGTAAAGTCAAGGCTCGATCACTCTCTTTATGAGCTAACCTGGAAACTCCTTCTATAACCGTTGTGCCTTCACAATAAGCAGCAAGTGCTACTAATGGCGGAAATAGATCGGGGCAATCAGTTGCGTTAAAATGAAATGCCTTCAAGGGCAACGGTCCTATATCAATCTGCTCTGACTGAATGGATATATTACAACCACAATCGATCAATGCCTGCAAAACAGCTTTATCTGCCTGTGTAGAAAAAACGTCTAATCCTTTAACTGTAATATCACCTGCAATGGCACCTGCCACTAAAAGGAATGCAGCACCACTCCAATCACCTTCCACAGTATAAGTTAGATTTTTTTCTGACTTTTGAAACACAGGAATATTGAAATGAAACCTTTCATGTTTTTCATGTGTAACATTCCAACCAAAATTTTTCATTACCTGCAAAGTCAAATCGATATATGGTTTACTCTTCAAATCTTTCACAGTAATCGTAACTCCATCTGCGCCGGCAGCAGCATAAGCCATTAATAAACCAGTTAGAAACTGTGAGCTTAAAGATCCATCCACTTCAATATTTACAGGCTTTAAGGGACCTTGAATTTGCAATGGGAGTTTTCCCTCATTTGATTGAATTGAAACCCCAAGTTGCGGAAGAATTTCATCAAAGAAGTTCATGGGTCTTGTTAGCAAAGATCCAGTACCATTAATAGTAATGGTTGTCTCACTTAAAGCAGCGATAGGAGTAAACATTCTAATACCTAAACCACTTTCCCCACAATTAATCTCTTTATTTTTTGGAGCGATTCCTTTAGAAATTATTTGAATTTTATTGTCACCAATATTTTCAATAACCGCACCTAATTTTTGAATTACATCCATTGCAGCAAGATCATCATTACTCTTACCTGGATTAATTATAGTAGTAACTCCAGTAGTTAATAAGGCTGCAGCACAAGCTCTTTGCATACTACTCTTACTTGCAGGTGCATATAAATCTCCGGAAATAATAGAAGGTTGTATCGTTGCATTCATAGCATTCGAAATCCTGATGATTTTAATATTGTTTTAAAATGGCTTCCAACTCTGTAAAACTGAGCGACTGAATTACAGCCTTGCCAATTTTTTGTAACAAAATATAATTAATGCTTTGCGCATCTTTTTTCTTGTCCATTTGCAGTGTTTTAAAAGCTTTCTTCTTGTCGAAATCTGCAAAAGTAGGCAGTCCGTATTTTGCAAGCAAGGCAATTACTTTTTCTGCTTCTGTAAAACCTTTAATTTGCGCCGACATCAAAGCTGCGTAGGTCATTCCAATACTGATAGCTTGTCCGTGACTAAGTTCATACATATTCTCAATGGCATGCCCAAGGGTATGTCCGTAGTTCAATAACTTTCTTTCTCCCTGCTCAAACTCATCATTAACCACCACTTTTGTTTTAATCAATGCATTGCGTTGAATCAAGTCTGCTAAAAGAATAGGATCTCTTTTAAAACTAGCCAGGGTATTTTTTTGCAATAGTTCAAACATGGCGGCATCTTTGATACAAGCATGTTTGATTATTTCAGCAAATCCATTCTGCCATTCTTCTTTAGGCAAGCTTTTTAAAAAGCTATGATCGTACAATAAAAATTGAGGTTGACGTATTAACCCAACCATATTTTTATATACCCCAACATCAATTCCGTTCTTTCCTCCAATTGAAGCATCAACCATTGCTAATATAGAAGTGGGAACAAATCCACATTTAATTCCGCGCATGTATATTCCTGCCACATAGCCAGTTATATCTGTAACTACTCCGCCACCAACACCAATCAGAGTTGTTTTTCTATCAGCTCCAAATGCAATCAACTGATCAATAATCACATCCACGGTTTGTTGCACTTTATAAGCTTCGCCGGGCTTTAATACTATGGTGTTCCAACCTTTGAATTTGCGCTTATGTTTTTCAAAAAGATGATCATCAGTTATAATCACAGCTTGATCTTTCGAAACTAATTTTTCCAAATGAGAAAAATCTGCGTTGAAAAAGTATTCAACTGTTGAATTAGAAAATGTAAAACTTTTTTTTCGCATAATTCTTATTAGCGTAATCAAAAAAAAATGCATTAGCGAACTGATATTACTGAGAATCTGGTTCGCTAATGCTTTTAAATTTCAACTATGAATTCATGATTTTGTTCTGATGAGTAATACTCTCCATGTGAACAGCATCAAAATATTTAGTAACAAACTCTTTGCTCAATCCTAATTTTTCACCTTTAGTAAAGGCTCTTTCAAGAATTGAATTCCAGCGATTAGTTTGAAGAATAGTGATATCATTATCTTTTTTATACTGACCAATTTTTTCGGCAACTTTCATACGCTGGCTAAGTATCTGCATTAATTCATCATCAAGATTATTAATCTGCTGACGTAGTTTTTCTAAATTTGCATGATACTCTTCGGAAGCAACATCTTCTTTTCTCCAATGAATATTACCGATCAATTCACCTAATACTTCAGGAGTGATTTGTTGTTTAGCGTCGCTCCAAGCATTATCCGGATCGATATGGCTCTCGATGATCAAACCATCAAAATCTAAATCAATCGCAGTTTGTGCAACATCCTGTAAATTGGTTCTATTACCGCAGATATGGGATGGATCATTGATCATCATCACACTAGGATAACGTCGTTTCATTTCGATAGCCAAATGCCACATAGGTGCATTACGGTATTCAGTGTTTCCATAAGAACTAAAACCACGATGAATTAAACCAACATTTTTAATACCTGCTTTTTGAACACGTTCCATCGCACCAATCCACAATTCCAAATCAGGGTTGATCGGATTTTTGATTAATACAGGGACGTCAACACCGCGCAAAGCATCAGCAACATCTTGTACACTAAATGGATTCACAGTTGTTCGCGCTCCGATCCACAATACATCTACACCGAAATGCAATGCATCTTCCACCTGTTTTGCAGTTGCAACTTCTACTGCTACTGGTAAACCAGAAGCTTTACGTGCTTGTTGTAACCAAGGCAAACCCTTTGTACCAATCCCTTCAAAACTTCCGGGGCGTGTACGAGGTTTCCAGATACCTGCACGCAGGATATCTACTTTGCCTGTTGCGGCTAAACGGATAGCAGTATTCACTACCTGCTCTTCGGTCTCAGCACTGCAAGGACCGGAAATGATCAATGGACGCTTTTGTAATAATGCTTCCACCGATTTTACGTTTTCAATTGTTTGCTCCATAAAATGAGACGCTTATGTTGTACTTTTCTTAGATGATCCCCAGCTTAAAAGCTGGGGTTAACAGTTTATATTTATTACTTTTTATTCTCCTCTCCTCGGACGACGTGATCGATCACTAGAAAAACCTGCTGGACCTCCACTATCAGCATCATTCATGCGAATACTACGACCTTTATATTTCTTGCCATCCAATGCACGTATCATTTGCTGAGCAGCTCCTTTTTCAATTTCTATCCAGCTATTCATATCACGCATATCAATCTTCCCGAGAACTTCTTTTTTCAAGTCGCTCATGTCAAGAACATATTGCAAGAAGCTTGCTTTGAAGAAGCCATCTTTTGTACCCAGGTTAACAAACAATCTGCTGTAACCAGCAGCGCCTCTTGAAAATTCGGTTCTTGCCTCACCACGAGCTTCACCACGAGAATCGCCACGCGCTCCGTCACGACTACGTTCTTCTCTTCTACGTCCCATTTCTGGTCCTCTCTCTTCTCTTTTACCGCGTTCTGTACGATCTCTTTCACGAACATTCAAATCTTCTGCGTGTTCGTAATATTTTAAGAATCGATCAAATTCCATAGCAGCCACGCGTTTCAAAACATCTTCCTTACTTACATCAGCAAATTTCTCTGCTAACATGGGAACATAGGTTTCATAATCACCATGACTAATATCGGCACTCAATAATTTATCCATAAAAGAAAAGAACTGTTTTCTGCAAACGTCTTTTCCACTTGGAATATCCATTTTATGGAACTGAGAATTATTGATACGTTCAATTTGTTTGAACTTATACATTTCTTTCGCATGAACAATTGATATACAAATTCCTTGTAAACCTGCACGACCTGTACGTCCACTTCTATGTGTGTAAATTTCGATATCGTCTGGCAATTCAAAATTTATTACGTGGGTAATACCCTGAACATCAATACCACGTGCCGCCACATCAGTTGCGATTAATAATTGTAAAGTTTTATCGCGAAACTGACCCATTACTTTATCACGTTGAACTTGCGTAAGATCACCATGTAAAGCATCAATATCATAACCTTCACGAGTTAAACGCTCAGAAATATCTTGTGCATCCAATTTAGTTCTTGTGAAAATGATACCATAGATTCCAGGATTAAAATCAATAATTCTTTTCAAAGTATCGTAACGATGTTGAGCAGTTGTAACATAATATTGGTGATCAATATTTTTGTTAGCAGTATTTACTTTTCCAACAATTACTTCTTTAGGATCCTTCATGTACTTCTTACTCACTTTACGAATTTCCGTAGGCATTGTAGCACTGAATAACCAGGTACTCTCTCGCTTAGGTGTGTTCTTTAAAATGAACTCGATATCTTCTTGGAATCCCATGTTAAGCATTTCATCTGCTTCATCCAAAACCACATACTTAATCTGTTCCAGATTGATTGCTTTTCTTTCAATCAAATCAATTAATCTTCCCGGTGTTGCCACTACTATCTGAACGCCTCTTTTTAGGTCACGAATTTGTAACCCGATAGATGCTCCTCCATAAACGGCAACCACAGAAATGCCGGTCATATATTTTTTAAAGAGCTCTATTTCTTTCACAATTTGCATACAAAGTTCTCTTGTAGGGCATACAACTAATGCCTGAGGATACTTCGCAGCTGCGTCAATAATATGCAGTAATGGTAAACCAAAAGCTGCTGTTTTTCCGGTACCTGTTTGCGCTAAGCCGATAAAATCTTGTGTGCCGCTTAGCAAAATAGGTATAGCTTGTTCTTGTATTGCGGTTGGGTTCACATACCCCAACTCATCGGTTGCCTGAATCAATCTCGCATCAATTCCCAACCCTTCAAATGTCATCATGTATTAAAAAATTTGCGGCAAAGGTACTTTTTAAATAGGGCTTTGCCTGTTTTTTGTTTGTATAAGCCTATTGAAGGCTATTTTAGAATTCTTTTAATCCCATTTGCTTGCTCTATCAACTCTTTTAAATATTCAAAATTTTCTTTTTCTAAACAAGATTTGAACTTACGTAATTGACTAATATGCTCATTCAGTACATCTAATACATTCTCTTTATTCTGCATAAAGATGGGAACCCACATATCAGAATTACTTTTAGCCAAACGAACGGTACTTTCAAAACCACCACTTGCTAATTCGAAAATATTATCTTCTCCCCGTTCTTTTTCCAACACCGTATTTGCTAAAGCGAATGAGGTAATATGAGAAATATGACTCACATACGCCACATGTACATCATGCGCTTTTGCATTCATGTACACCAAGTGCATACCTAATGTTTCATACACTTTCTCAACCATTTGAAGTGCATCAACATCGCTTTCTTCTTTATTACAAATTACAGTTGCTTTATCTATGAATGCACCTGAAACAGCTGCAGTTGGTCCGCTATATTCGGTACCCCACATAGGGTGAGTGGCCACAAAACGGCCCCTTTTGGGATGATTTTCAATTGATTTCAATAACCCTTCTTTTGTAGAACCAACATCCATCAAAACCTGTAAATGCACTTGGTCTAATAATTTGGGCAATAGTTTTTCTGCAGCATTTACTGGTATCGCTAAGATAATCAAATCAGACTTTACCAAGGCCTCGTGTAAAGGAAGAATTTCATCTACTAATTTCAGGTCAATTGCTTTTTTCTGGTGCTCAAGATTAGTATCAACTCCAACCACCCAATCTGCTAATCCCTTTCCCTTCAATGCCAATGCCATTGAACCACCAATTAAACCGATACCAACAATTGCTACGCGCATATCAATTCATTTAAAATTTTAGGCTAAGGCTTTTACTCTTTTTATTGCTTGTTCAAATCTTTCCACTGAACCACAAAGGCTCACTCTGATATATCCATTTCCTGCATTTCCAAAAATTCCACCTGGAGTAATAAATACATTTGCCTCATATAATACTTTATCACTTAACGCATATCCATCTTTAAAAGTGTTAGGAATTTTAGCCCAAACAAACATGCCCACTTGATCAGTTGAATACACACAGTTTAATAAATCCAACAATTCAAATACTTTTTTTCTGCGCTCAGCATACACTTTATTGATGCTATCATACCAATCTTTATCTAAACTCAAAGCCTTTGCAGCAGCAAGTTGTAATGGAAGAAACATGCCACTGTCCATATTACTTTTAAATCGTAAAATTTCATCAATGCGTTCTTTTGCTGCACATAGCATACCCACTCTCCATCCTGCCATATTTGAACTCTTACTCAAAGAATTTAATTCAATAACAATTTCTTTGGCGCCAGGAACAGATAATAAGCTTACAGGTTTCTCATTTAAAATAAAACTGTAGGGATTATCATGGCAAATCAAAATTTGATGCTTTAATCCAAACGAAACAATTTTTGCATATAATGCTTCATTAGGTAATTGACCCGTTGGCATATGCGGATAATTGACCCACAATAATTTCACTTTTGTCAAATCAGTTTTCTCCAATGCTTCAAAATCGGGTTCCCAATTTTTGTCTTCACCCATTTCATAAGATACTGCCTGGCCACCTGCAAGTTTCACAGCACTACTATAAGTTGGATAGCCAGGATTTGGAATTAAAGCTTGGTCTCCCTCATTCAAATAGGTCATACAGATATGCATGATACCCTCCTTACTTCCAATTAAGGGAAGAATTTCAGTATCAGCATTCAAATCAACCTGGTACCATTTTGCATACCAATCTTTAATGGCATTTCGTAATACAGGAGATCCTTTATAGCTCTGATATGCATGTACATTGGGTTTTGCAGACTCTTCCTGCAATACTTTAATTACATCAGGATGCGGCGGCAAGTCTGGACTACCGATTCCCAAATTTATAATTGCTTTACCAGCTTTATTTAGCTCGTCTATTTCACGCAATTTTTGCGAAAAATAATATTCACCAATTCCTTCTAATCTTTTGGAGGTGCTAAATGCCATAACTATCCTTTTACTAGTTTACCTTTTTTATAAATGCCAAATACCTTTACACTATTAGTTAAAGAGTCGATTGAATCCATTACTTGATAAAACTGATTTAACTGATCAAATTCTAAATCTGCATAAAATCCATATTTAAAATTGCTGCCAGGTATTGGCATACTTTGTAGTTTACTTAAATTGATATCAGCATCGGCAACTAAGGTTAATACTTTAGAAAGTATTCCTTTAGAGTGGTTAGTTTGAAAATAAATGGAGGCTTTATCTGCCTCATTTATTTGAATAGCTTCCTTTTCTCTTTGTAATACCAGAAAACGAGTATAATTATTTTTCATAGTTTGAATATTTGGAGCAATTAAATCCAACTCAAATAATTCAGCGGCCAATTTACTCGCAATAGCTGCTACATGTTTACTCTTATGTTGATGAACATGCTTAGCACTTAGTGCGGTATCTTCTGTTTCTATTAATTTCCAGTTATACTTCTCTAAATATTCCAAACATTGAAGAATTGCCATCGGATGGCTATGCACTTCTTTAATATCTTCCAACTGAACACCGGGGTTAACCATTAAATTCTGACTAATACTTAAATAAACTTCGCCAACTACTTTTAATTTACTTTTCTGTAAGAGGTTATAATTGGGAAGAATGCTACCAGCTATAGAGTTTTCAATTGCCATGATTGCACCACTAGAAGCAGACTTATCGGAAGCTATTCTTATCAGGTCTCTAAATGTAGCACAAGGAATTACTTCCACCGACTTTCCATACATATTTCTGGCAGCCACTTGGTGGAAACTTCCTTCGTATCCTTGGATAGCAATTCCTTTATCGCTTTCAAAAACTTTTTTTAAATTTCCTGCTGTGACCATCTTTTCATTTTCCATATTCAGTCTCTTTCAATCCCGTTATTCGGGCAAAAAAAAACCCGACCTATTGGCCGGGATATGATGTTTCAAGTTTATTATTAAGCTTTAGCAAACAGTACCCGGCTACTCGTTTTAAAGTAGAAATAAAAGAAAAAATAAAATCGGGTATTGTTAAACAATGTTTGCATGAGAATTCAAAGATAGCGTATCCATTTATATGAACCAAGTGAAAATGCAAAATAATTAGCTAACAATCATTAGTATGATGTATTCATTGAAACCTCTATAAAAAAAAGGGTCCCTCCGTGGAAACGGAGCGACCTCTAACGATTGCTTGCCATATGAAAATCGGTAATAAGCTAATTCGGTACCGGCAAGCTGAGTCTCACAATTCTCTCAGCACTTAGCTTTAACTAAATTATTTTTTCTTAGTTGTATCAGCAGTAGCTTTTTTAGTTGTATCTACAGCAGCTTTAGAAGTATCTAGAGCAACTTTAGAAGAATCAACTTTAACTGAAGCAGAATCAACTTTAGCTTCTTTGTTTTCACCAGAACCGCAAGCTGCGAAAGCACCAAGTGCTACAACGAATAATACTTTTTTCATTTTTTGAGTTTTTTTGTTTGAGGTAATTTAGTATTAATACCGAAAGGATATAAAAGGTAACCTCCTAAATAATTTTTTTTTGAAAAATATTTTTTGGAGCATTTTGGGTTACTTTTATCCACCTCATAGTATTAATTGCAGTAAAGTGAAAGCGGAACAGAACGAACAAGCATTATTAAAAGGACTGGCGAATAACGACTCAAAGGCCATCGAGACCATCTACAAAGATAATTTTAGTATGGTACAGGCTTTTGTTTTGAATAATAATGGCTCTTACGACGATGCGAGAGACGTTTTTCAGGAAGCAATGATTGCTCTATATGAAAAGGCACAAAGCGAATCATTTGTATTAACCTGTCAAATTAAAACTTATGTATATTCCATATGCAGGCGTCTATGGCTTAAAAAATTACAACAACTTGGAAGGTTCTCCAACCAGGTTGATAATCTGGATGAAACTGTTCCAGTTGAAGAGGATTTGGAGATTCACGAAAAACGCAACGCTGAGTTTGCGATAATGGATCGAGCGATGAAGAGTTTAGGTGAGCCTTGTAAAAGTTTATTAGAGGGCTACTATTTAAAAAAAATGGGCATGCAGGAGCTGGCGGCAGAATTTGGTTACACAAATGCTGATAATGCCAAAAACCAGAAGTACAAATGCCTGATGAGATTGAAAAAATTGTTTTTTTCGCAATATAATATCGGAGAATAAGTACCATGGATGACATTCAATTACTTGCAAACATCGAAAATTACCTCGCCGGAGAAATGTCTCCGACAGAAGTAGCTGTTTTCGAAGCCCTTCGCAAAAAAACACCAGAAATCGATCAGATGGTGGTTGAACATAAACTGTTCCAACACCAGATAGCTGATTATGCGGCAACTCAAAATATCAAACATACGCTTCACGAAGTGCATGCAAGATTATTAGAGAATGATGATGTGAACGAAGGCGGTGAAATTTCTGCAAAAGCCCAAGTGGTTCAATTGTGGAATAGATATAAACGTGTTACAGCTATTGCTGCTTCAGTTGGTGGTGTGATTGCTTTAGTGATCAGTGGCCTTGTTGCCTATTTCTCTCCAGTTGTAAATGGCAATCAGATTCAACAGCTTAGCAAGGATATTGAAATCATCAAACGTAACCAACAATACCAAGGTTCTTTAATCAATGAAGTAAAAAGTAAAATTCCTAATGGCGTAACTGTGATTAGTGGTGGATCTGGCTTTTTGATTGATGCTAAGGGATTTATTATCACCAATGCACACGTATTGAAAGGTACTGCTGCGATTGTAGTTGATAGTAAAGGAAGAGAATATAATGCTTCCATTGTGCATATAGACACCAAAAAAGATTTGGCAATTTTAAAAATTGAAGATGAAGATTTTGAACCATTAAAATCACTACCTTATAGTATTGGTAAATCAAATGCTGATCTTGGAGACGAAATTTTTACTTTAGGCTATCCTCGTAACGACATAGTTTATGGAGTAGGTTATTTAGCTTCAAAAACAGGTTTCAATGGTGATTCTTTAAGCTATCAAATTCAAATTAGTGCAAACCCGGGTAATTCTGGTGGACCAGTTTTGAATAATAATGGAGAGGTTATTGGAGTGTTAAGTACCCGTCAGGCTCAAGCTGATGGAGTTGCTTTCGCTGTAAAATCGAAAAATATATTTGAATGTGTTAATGAAGCAAAAGATAGCAATACCATATTAGAAAATATTAAAATCCCAACTCACTCAAATTTGAAGGGATTACAGCGTAAACAACAAATTAGCAAAGTGGCAGATTGTGTGTTTAACGTGAAGGCTTTCAGTAAAAAATAATTACAGTTGATTTTAGTATAAATAACCCTTCTCTTATAGGTTGGGTTATTTTTTTTGTAAAAAAAAGGAGGACAATCGTTCTCCTTTTTTAATTCACTTTTGTTTCTATGCCCATAAACTATTGGGATAAATTCCATCAGCAACTAATTTGTTAATACTTCCCTGAACATGAGGCGCATCTTCTTTATAGGTTACCCCAAACCATTGAGCAGAAGTAGGAACTACTTTTACTGTACCCCTGCCTGATTTCATAAACTGACCAGTAACTATTGGAATGAAGAATTCAGATTTGATGTTCTTCCTATTATTTTCATTATCTAAGAATTCCCCAAATAGTGTTTCACAAAAATCGATATAGCCTGGTGCAAAGCATAAGAAATTCATACTCACCAAACTGTCTTCACCTACTTCATGTAGGCCAGTCTCATCTTGATAAGTAATGATTCCCTTCTCATTTCTGAAGATACTAGTACGTTCATTAATGTCGGTTAAGTTGTGATCCGCATCTACCGCACAAACTCCACGGCTAACGCTTCCAAAATCGCTTAGCGTTTTCTTCAATTCATAACCAATGATACTATAAGTTTGTTCATTACATTGATTTACTAAAAAGTTGTAGGCTTTTACAAAAGAGTCAGTTCCATAATAATCATCTGCATTAATAACGGCAAATGGCTCGTTTACTTTACCCTTACAGCAAAGAACTGCATGAGCTGTACCCCATGGTTTAGTGCGATCTGATGGAATTTCTCTGTCTCCAACAAAAGCTGTTAAATGCTGATACACATAATCGGTTTTGATCTTGCCAGCAAGCTTGGGTTCGAATATTGCTTTGAAGTTTTCTGCGAAATCCTCTCTGATGATAAATACTACTTTTTCAAATCCGGCTTTTATTGCATCGTAAATTGAATAATCCATAATAGTTTCGCCACTGGGACCAAACGATTGAGTTTGCTTTTGACTACCATAGCGACTGGCCATTCCAGCGGCTAATATTACTAGTGTAGGTTTCATAAAAAATATAAAATTTGGTAATTTAAAGTTACTTGATAATCTTTAAATTCAACTCAGTTATAGTGCAAATAAATACCAACCTGGCAATAATTCAACCCCTTCATTTAGGGAAGGAACAAAAAGTAACTATTCATGTTTTAAGGTTAGATCTTATTCATCCTATTATTAGTGGAAATAAATGGTACAAACTTCGCTTCTATCTGGAGGAAGCTATAAATGCTGGATTTAATGAGATTGCCACTTTTGGTGGTGCCTATAGTAATCATATTGTAGCAACAGCTTGCGCTTGTTATGAACACAATATAAAGAGTGTTGGTTTTATTCGGGGAGAAAAGAATTTCCCTTTATCTCGTACTTTACAAGAGGCTGTTTCCTATGGAATGGAATTATCTTTTATAAGCAGATCTGATTATAAAAACAAAACTACTATCACTGCTAATAATCTTATCCAAAATCGTTATTGGATACCCGAAGGAGGATATGGCATTTTAGGTGCAAAAGGAGCTGAAAGTATTTTGAATACTGTTCCCTTACAAGAATATACTCATATCATTTCAGCGGTAGGATCTGGCACCATGATCGCGGGGCTTTTAAATGGCAGTATGCCTCATCAAACGGTTATTGGAATCAGTTCGCAGAAAAACAATTTAAGTTTAGAATCAGAAATTCTAAGCCTTTCATTTATTGAAAATCATAGAAAGCTTATTTTATTGCATGAATATCATTTTGGGGGCTTTGCAAAACACCCACCAGAATTACTCAATTTTATGGGCGAATTTTGGAATAAAGAGGCTATCCCAACTGATCTTGTTTATACAAGCAAACTTTTTTTTGCAGTCAGAGATCTTTTAGAAAAAAAATATTTTAACCCTGGTGATAAAATTCTAGTGATTCATAGCGGAGGGTTGCAAGGCAATAATTCTTTACCAGAAAAGAGTTTGCCGTTTTAATAGCACCATTAAATATATTTGCACAGCATGAAACGTCGTATTGTAACCCTTTTCATTTTCAGCATCTTTCTATTAGCTAAAACTGGTGTTGCCCAAGAAATTTTGCCTGAATTTAAATTAAAGCTAATCAGTGAAGGCAAAGTTCTAATTAGCTGGCATAACCCCTATAAGAACTGTTCCAAATTATTTGTGCAAAGATCCAGTGATCTTAAAAATTTTAAAACGATAATTGAAGCTAAAAAACCAAAACTCTTTGAAAACAGTTTTACTGATAATAAATCGCCAAAAAATAAAAATACTTTTTATAGAAT
>Ga0208106_1000208_pt1 | contig 22041 bp, 19 predicted proteins | sample CryBogCBE25Jul08_FD_184577 | JGI IMG/M metagenome (GOLD analysis project Ga0208106, IMG submission 184577) | Freshwater microbial communities from Crystal Bog, Wisconsin, USA - CBE25Jul08 (SPAdes) | ecosystem: Environmental > Aquatic > Freshwater > Lake | place: Crystal Bog, Wisconsin, USA...
TAGGTGTATCACACTTGATTGGTGTGCACCAGAATTTACAAACGCTGCTGGGATAAGAATTGTGGGGGGGCGCCACCCCGTCGTCCAATCCAGGCTCCAAGAAAGTGGGATCAACTTTATCGCCAATGATACGGACTTAGGTTCAACCCACCGCATGCAAATTATTACGGGCCCAAACATGGGGGGTAAGTCAACCTACATGAGACAAGTGGCCTTAATTGTGATTTTGGCGAGTATGGGCTCTTTCGTACCAGCAAGTGAATGCATTTTGGGTCCTATTGACGCAGTCTATACCAGAATTGGTTCTTCAGATGATTTGGCCAATGCACAGTCTACTTTCATGCTTGAGATGACAGAGGGCGCTCAAATACTGAACCGCGCATCCGCTCAAAGTTTAGTTTTGATGGATGAGATAGGAAGAGGAACTTCAACCTTTGATGGGCTTGCGCTTGCAAGCGCAATTGCTACTCATTTGCATGACAAATCTCAGTCATTTGTTTTGTTTGCAACCCACTATTTTGAGTTAACTGAGTTTCCAGCAAAACACCGCAACTCAGTCAATGTTCATGTGAGCGCTGTGGAGAGTGGTCGTGACATTGTCTTTTTACATGAAATCAAAAGTGGCCCAGCAAGCAGAAGTTACGGAATTCAGGTTGCAAAACTGGCAGGCATGCCTACCCCAGTTGTAAACCATGCAAGACAAACGCTAATTGCACTTGAAACGCAAGCGCAAAGTAGCCAACAACAAGTTGATCTCTTTGCTTCGCCCATTCAAGTTGAGGAGGAACAAACCAGCCAACTAGAGCTCAAACTTTCCTCGCTTGACCCGGACGCTATGAGTCCTAAAGAGGCCTTGGACGCGCTTTACGCCTTGAAAAAGCTAATGTAGATACATCAAATCAAGATTTATAGCTGAAAAATAATCAGCCCAAATTAATCAGCCCAAATTAATCAGCCCAATTGACCAAGCCAAAATAAGAAGTCGTAAAAACCAACACACCAAAGGCTATGCGGTACCAAGCAAAGGCAATAAAACTATGAGTAGCAATGTATTTCAGCAACCAGCGCACACAAATCCAAGCGCTTATGAACGAGGTGACGGTACCTACAGCAAATAAAGGTGCATCTGCAATACTAAGTAATGCACGTTCTTTGTACAAACTGTAAGCCCCCGCTCCTATGAGTGTAGGTATAGCCAAGTAAAAAGAGAAATCTGTCGCTACTTTACGCGAGAGACCAAAAAGCATCCCCCCTATGATCGTAGCCCCTGATCTTGAGGTACCGGGTATCATGGCCAAACACTGTGCCATACCAATCTTGAGGGCATCGATGGGAGCCATATTCTCAACGTTTAATATTCTTGCCCTATCATTTGGATGCTCATTTTCTGGCCGATCGCGACCAAATCCTTCGACCCATAGAATTACAAAGCCACCAAGAATAAAGCTACTAGCTACCACGGAGGGTGTAAAGAGGTATTGCTTAATGGTGTGGCCTAAAAGGAGACCTAAAACGACGGCTGGCAAAAAAGCAATCAAAACATTAACAGCAAAACGTCTTGCAATACGTTGCGTAGGTAATGCGGTAATGGTGGATGAAATTCTTTCCCAAAAAACAATCACAACGGCAAAAATTGCGCCTGTTTGAATAGCAATATCAAAAACCTTGGCCTTGGCGTCATTGAAATCCATCAATGATCCCGCAAGAATGAGATGCCCGGTTGATGAGATTGGCAAAAATTCTGTCAACCCTTCAACCACACCCATAACGGCAGCTTTAATCAGTAAGATGATATCCACTAAGACCCCTCTTGCAATAAGTTCATCCTCGTATTATCGCCAATAAATAGACATTCTGGCTAGAGGTTAAAATCTTCTTTATGACAAACAGTTTATCCTCAACTAAAGATTCTAAAGAAGCTATTAAACCCAGTAATTTTTTGAGACAAATTATTGAAAATGATTTGTCTCAAGGCACTTATGCTGATCGCAAATGGGCGGGTTCACCTGGCGACGCGTCCCACCAAAGCGTAGGCAAGCCTGATCCAGCCAAGGTAAGACTGCGGTTTCCCCCAGAGCCCAATGGATATCTTCATATAGGTCACGCAAAAAGTATTTGCATCAACTTTGGATTAGCAAAAGAATACGGCGGTGTTTGTCACATGCGGTTTGATGACACCAACCCAGAAAAAGAAGACACAGAATATGTCAACTCCATTTTGGACGCCGTCAAATGGCTTGGATTTAATTGGAATTTCAACGCCACTGAGCACTTGTATCAGGCCAGTGATTACTTTGAATACATGTTCGATGCAGCGTGCTTGCTCATCAAAGCAGGACTTGCTTATGTGGATGAGCAATCCGCAGATGAGATGAGACGTAACCGGGGTGACTTTGTTACACCCGGCACAGACAGCCCCTACAGAGTGCGAAGCGTAGAGGAAAATCTAAATCGCTTCAATGAAATGAGATCTGGCAAATTGCCGGATGCAAGCGCGGTGCTCAGAGCAAAAATTGACATGGCTCACCCTAATATAAATATGCGGGACCCAGCGATCTATAGGATCCGCCATGCGAGGCACCACCACACTGGAGATAAATGGTGTATTTATCCAATGTATACATTCGCTCACCCCATAGAGGACGCTCTTGAGCAAATTACACACAGCATTTGTACCTTAGAGTTTGAGGATCAAAGACCTTTTTACGATTGGTTGATGCAGCGCTTGATTGAAGGGGGCATGTTCTCTAATCCTCCTCCTCGTCAATATGAGTTTGCAAGACTAAACTTAACTTATGTTTTAACCTCTAAAAGAAAACTAAAGCAGTTGGTAGACGAAAAACTTGTGAACGGATGGGACGATCCTCGCATGCCAACCATTGCAGGATTGAGGCGTCGTGGTTATACACCTGAGAGTTTGCAACTCTTTGCTGAACGAATTGGGGTGACCAAATCCGATAGTTGGATTGATTACAGCACATTAGAGATTGCACTAAGAGATGATCTAGATCCCGTGGCCTCTCGAGCCAGTGTGGTTTTAGATCCGCTGCGCTTGAGAATTACCAATTGGGATGAATTGATGGGGCGGGGTCACAAAGAGCCCTGCAAAGCACCACTTCACCCCCACCTTCCTGAGCGAGGACAAAGAAATTTCTCTATGGGCTCACAAGTATGGATCGAGCGGGGAGACTACCAGGAGACGCCTGTAAAAGGTTTCTTTAGGCTATTTCCAGGAAATAAAGTTCGGTTGAAATACGGGTTTGTGATTGAGTGCACGGGGTGTGTAAAAAACGAGCAAGGTCAAATCGTTGAGGTGTTAGCTGCACTTATTCCCAACACGAAAAGCGGTACTCCAGGATCTGATAGTGTGAAAGTAAAAGGCGTCATCACTTGGGTGAGCGTTGAAGAAGCTTTATCCATAGAAGTTCGCCTTTATGACAGACTCTTTACTGAGGCACATCCTGATGCGGGGGGACGCGATCCCCTCAGCGTTTTAAATCCAAACAGCTTAAAAGTTATTACAGCTTTTGCTGAGCCCGATTTAAACAGTTGCGCGCCCGATGAAAAGTATCAGTTCGAGCGTCATGGCTACTTTGTTGCGGACCGAATTGATCACTCACAAGATAAACCAGTTTTTAACAAAATTACTGGATTAAAAGACCAGTGGAACAATTGATTCAATTGTCAACCATACGCACCTAGAGTCAGCGAATAATGTCCATATTTACTTTTTTTGTTTCAAAATTTAGAAAACAAAAAGAGAACTCCCACAACACACCACCTAAAGTTAAGAGGGCTAACTTTGGTGTGGTTACGATGGCAGCTATTGGCGTCATCTTTGGGGATATTGGTACAAGTCCGCTTTACGCACTAAAGATTTGCTTTGACTCAAAATACGGTATTCCACTCACAACAGAATCAGTTTTTGCTGTTTTGTCCATGATTATTTGGTCTTACTTGATCATCGTAACTCTCAAATATGTTCTTTTTGTGCTTCGAATCAACAATCACGGCGAAGGGGGTGTTTTGGCATTAATGGCCATGGCGCTTAGATCGGCACCTCCTAACTCAAAAAGAGCTGAGGTGATATTGGGCTTAGGGGTTATCGGAGCTTGTTTGTTTTACGGAGATGCAGCCATTACGCCTGCGATTTCGGTTCTCTCAGCCGTTGAGGGTCTAGAGGTGACTTGGCCTAATTCAAGCCACTATGTCATCATGATTACTGTTGCTATTTTGATTGGACTGTTCATGATGCAACGAATCGGCTCTTCAATCATCGGTTTAGTTTTCGGCTCACGAATGATTATGTGGTTCCTTGCAATTGGAGCAATGGGAATATACCAAATCGTTGAAAATCCTTCCATTATTTTGGCCTTCAATCCTTTGTATGCATTCGCCTTGATCAAAGATCATCCAAGCCAAGCATTCGTGGTCATTGGTGTTGTCTTTCTCGCTATAACTGGGGTTGAAGCCATTTATGCTGACATTGGGCACTTTGGAATACGACCCATTCAATTTGCATGGCTAGTTATCATCATGCCATGCTTGATTTTGAATTATTTGGGTCAAGGAGCAATGTTGCTTGTTCATCCTGAATATGTATTGAACCCATTTTTCTCAATGGTACCCAAGGCCTATACATTTCCCTTGGTACTGATGGCGACACTTGCAACTATTATTGCCTCTCAAGCAGTTATCTCTGGGGCCTACTCAATGAGCAGTCAAGCAAGTCTTCTTGGGCTCTTGCCCAAGTTACGAGTTCGCCACACCTCTAAAGTGAATACGGGTCAAATATACATTCCAACCATAAATTGGATTTTGTGCCTTTGTGTTGTGTTAGTCGTTTTGACTTTTAAGAAATAGGAGAATCTTGCTCCCGCTTACGGTCTTTGTGTTTCACTAACGATGCTGGTAACTGTAACTCTTGCAGCGATTGTCATTAAAAACATTTGGAAAACCAATATCTATTTGGTGACTTGCTTTTTGTTTTTTTTATTCAGCATTGATATGATATTTTTAATCTCCAATTTATCAAAATTCATGCAGGGTGGGTGGTTCCCGGTTTTAATTGCTAGTTTGTGTTTTATTGTCTTAATGACTTGGTATGCAGGTCAAAAAATAATACGGGCACAGACTCTTATCGAAGGAATCTCAAACGAGTCTTTTGTGGAAAACCACATCTCCCCTACCACGCTAAGAGTTGATGGTTTGGGTGTTTTTCTTGCGGAAAATCCTAATCTTGTTCCTCCAATTTTATTGAACAACCTCAAACAAAACGGCGTGATTCATAAGAACATCATCTTATTAAAAATAAGCATTTGGGATGTGCCCTCTGTTGAGGACCTTAATCGTATGAAAATAATTGATCTCGGTAAGGGATGCTATTCAATCCGTGTAGCCTATGGTTTTACTGAAAAAGTAGATGTCAACAAAATTCTTAAGACAGTAAATGACCATTATCATTTAATTAATGATTTACAAAATATATCGATCTTTGCACCAAGAACCGCTGTTTATATAAACCCAGTAAGTGAGTTACCCATTTGGCGTCAAAGACTATTTGCTTGGCTTGTCAAAAATGAAACACAGGCGGTAGATTTCTATGAGATGAATTTATCTTGCGTCATTCAAATGGGTGCAAGAGTCAGCTTCTAAATACTCATTGAATAGTGCCCTTAATCGCGGTGGGTATGGGTAGGGGTAGAACGGCAATCCCCTCTTCTAAAAGCTCTTGTGTTTCGTCTGCTGTTGCTTGACCGCGGATTCCTCTCTCTGCTGTCTCTCCGTAATGCATCTTCCTTGCTTCAGAGACAAACTCCGTTCCGACGTCTTCTGTGTTGGCCATCACATGGCTCACCATCTTTAACCAAGCACTCTGGAGTTGCTTTGGGTCTAGATTTGCAATGTCAAGATTGACGGGTAAATTATCAGCCGATGGGACAAGTTGGCCTGTAGGTTTGTCTGAACTAGCAGGTGAGTCTACAGCTTTCATCTCATCAGCTGGAACTTGTGCGCCTAAATTTAAACGCGGAGCGGAGAGCATTTTCGTAATCTCTCGACTCCCGCACATGGGACACTCAATCATTTCTTTGGATAACTGATTACGGAAATCTTCTTCCGAACCAAACCATCCTTCAAAATCATGCTTGAAATGGCACTGTAAATTTAAAACTTTCATGAATGTATTATGACAAAACTGCAGTTAAGGGTCAACAAAAGTACCCCTTTAATAATAGGGACTAACTCTGCCATTTAAGAGGCCAAGCTCCACTTAGTACATTTTGAAGCCAAAGGGCCCCTGATAGTGTTTTCGCATCTGTGATGAGACCTTCTTTGCACCACTCAAAAAACTGATCTGTTTTGGTATGAATCACCTCCACAAACTCCCCCTCATCTAAGAACTGCGGTCCACTGCTGAGTCCCCTTGCAAACCAAATCTCTATGAATTCTGTTGAATAACCAATCACGGGATGACAAACACCGGCCCTAGCCCACTCCACTGCGCTGTAGCCTGTTTCTTCTAGTAATTCTCTTTTTGCACATGCTAAGGTGTCTTCTCCGGGATCTAATTTACCCGCGGGGAATTCAATCATGACCCTTTGCACGGGATAACGATATTGACGCTCAAGGACCAAATCACCGTTATCCAAAAAGGGGATGATCATGACAGCACCTGGATGCACCACATATTCACGAGTTGCGTGCATACCGTTTGGAAGGGATACCTCATCTCTAAATGCATGCAGAAAATTACCTTTCAAAATCTCAGTTTTAGACAACTGAGTTTCTACTAGATGTTGATCAGACGAATTTTTATTAAATTGCATATCAAAAATAAGAATTAAGCATAATTAAATAATTAGCTTTTGCTTAAGTTATTTTGTACTTATGTATTGAGGTCTGTATTTCTAAGGCCAGGGGCAATCTGCGAGCCCCCTTCATTAGTTGCCCAAAGAGCGAACTATTGAGTCAGAGCAAATCGTCATCAATCCACCAGGTAAAAGTCCCAGTAAGATCACCAAGGCACCGTTCAAACTCAGAACTATGCGCACATCTTGAGTCGCTGCGACTGTTGTTGCTGTAAGAGGGGCATCAAAGTACATGACTTTGATTACTCTTAAGTAGTAGAAAGCACCAACAAGTGACATCGCGACAGCGAATATTGCAATGCCCACACCACCTAGCAAGCCTGAACTAACCAAGGACTGAAGGACTGCTAGCTTTGCATAAAATCCAACAAGTGGTGGAACACCTGCGAGGGAGAACAAGCAAACGGTCATGACCCCTGCGTACAAAGGACTACGCTGATTGAGTCCAGAGAAATCAGATATCTCCTCACTCTCAAAACCTTCTCTTGATAAGAGCATGATCACGCCAAAAGTGGCAAGAGTCGTTAAAACGTAGGTAACGATATAAAACATGGCTGCACTGTAGGCATTGGCTGCACCTTGGGTGTTGTTGTCTACAACACCACTGAACATACCAATCATCATAAAGCCCATGTGTGAGATGGTTGAATAGGCTAACATCCGTTTTAGATTGGTTTGCATGATGGCTGCAAAATTACCAATCAATAAAGAACAGATGCTAAGTACCATGAGCATTTGTTGCCACTCCAGCGCCAGTGGCATGAGGCCGTCAACAAGCAAACGAATTGCAATGGCAAATGCAGCTAATTTTGGTGCACCAGCGATGAGCAAAGTAACGCTAGTTGGGGCACCTTGGTAAACATCTGGAACCCACATATGAAAGGGTACGGCTCCGAATTTGAAGGCCAAACCGCAAACTATGAATACAACACCCAAGACCAAAACTTGATGTTTAATTTGACCAGTCATGATTGCTTTAAATACATTTGTGATGTCCAAAGATCCGGTTGCACCGTAAAGCATGGACATACCGTAAAGCAAAAAACCACTGGCCATTGCCCCTAGAACAAAGTATTTGATTGCGGCCTCGGTTGCCAATCCGTTATCTCTTCTTAATGCAACCAGCGCATAAGACGAGAGCGTGGTCAACTCTAGTCCCAGATAAACCAAAAGAAAGTTATTGCTCGAGATCATCACAAAAATTCCGAGCATTGCAAAAAGGCTGAGGATAAAGTACTCGCCGCCTTTTAGCATTCCTCTGTCCATTGAGTAGGGTCTGCCGTAAACAAAAGTAACGATCATTGCGATACTTGCAAAGGACTTAAGCCAATTGCCAAGGGGGTCATAGACGACCATATTATTGAACGCGAAACCTACCTCACCTGACGCAGCATTTACGGCAGCGATAACCGCTACCACCGCCAAAGTTGATACCGAGAGAAGGTAAGTTAGCGTGCGTCCTGGACTCTTTAGATGATCAATACTCAAATCAGCAAGGGATATTACACAAGCCATCAAAAGCAAAAGGATCTCAGGATAGATCATGGCCCAGTTAAAAGATTCAGTCATTTTTATTTCGTCCGAATTAGGGGTGTCAATTGAGTCTTTATGGGTTGGGTGTTTTAGAGTGCGCTACTTGGTCAAGCAACTGCGCCACTGAAGGGCCCATGACATCGGTGAGTGGTTTGGGATTAATACCCATTGCAAGCACAGACACTGCGAGGAGCGTGAGCATCAAAAACTCCCTTGCATTGATGTCATTTAATTCCTTGACGTGATCATTTGCAACAGGACCAAAATACACGCGCTTGACCATCCAAAGCGAGTAGGCTGCACCAAGTATCAACGCAGTCGCTGCTGCTAATCCTAGTAAGAAATTGAATTTAACTGCAGCAAGTATGACCATCCACTCGCCAACAAAGCCCGCTGTACCCGGCAGTCCACTGTTGGCCATCGCAAAGAGTACTGCAAAGGCTACAAATTTAGGTGCTGTATTTACCACGCCTCCATAACTAGATATTTCTCTTGAATGGACACGGTCGTAGAGTACACCAATACAAAGAAACATTGCCGCAGATACAAATCCGTGGGCTACCATTTGTACGATACCTCCGCTCATTCCGAGGTCGTTGAATATAAAAAAACCAAGCGTCACAAATCCCATATGTGCAACAGATGAGTAGGCAACTAGTTTTTTCATATCTTGTTGAACAATGGCAACCAGTCCCACGTAAATAACGGCGGTAATGGAGAGCGTGATCATGAGCCAAGCCCATTCATGAGATGCATCAGGCGTTATTGGCAAAGAGAATCGCAAAAATCCATAGGCTCCTAATTTCAACATAATTGCAGCCAGTACCGCGGATCCTCCTGTAGGGGCTTCAACGTGTACATCTGGCAACCAAGTGTGAACCGGCCACATTGGCACTTTAACTGCAAAGGCTGCAAAGAAGGCAAAAAAGAGTAAAGTTTGTGCATAGCCAGATAAAGGCAATTTGTACCACTCTTGTAAATCAAAACTACCGCCAGAATTTGAATACAGATAGATCAATGCGATCAGCATCAACAGTGATCCAAGCAATGTGTAGAGGAAAAATTTAAACGCGGCATAAATCTTATTTGGACCACCCCACACGCCAATGATCAAGTACATCGGGATCAGTGTTGCTTCAAAGAAGACATAGAAAAGCATTCCATCTAACGCACAAAATACTCCGGTCATCACACCGCTTAAGATTAAAAAAGCACCCATATACTGATTAACCCGCTCAGTGATCACTTCCCACCCAGCGATAACAACAATCACTGTAATGAACGCGGTTAAGATTACAAATGCAACGGATATTCCGTCCACACCAAGGTGATAGAACATGTTGAAGCGCTCGATCCAAGAGAGGTTCTCAACCAGTTGCATATCTGCAGTGCCCAGTTGGAAATCTTTGTAAACAGCGAGGGAAGCACCAAAACTAAACAAAGAGCCGATCAGCGAAAACCAACGAACTGAATTGGCATGCACATCTCGCCCCAGGGCCAAAATTAGAACCCCAAAGCATATTGGCGCCCAAATACAAAGGCTCAATAATCCCATAATGCGCTCACAATCAACTTGTTTATAAATCTAACTAAAAAACCGGCTTCAGAAAACATTATCTTTTTCTCATTTCAAACTTTAAAGCAATCTGTACTTCGCGTCATATGTTTGAATGACACGATTTATACATTGAGCCATAAGAACCAAGACATCAACAAAAACAGACCAAAGATCATTGACAATGCATAGTGAAACAAGAAGCCGGACTGGAATCTGCGAATGACAGCCGCTCCTCGTCCAACCAACTTCCAAGCACCATTGACAATAAATCCGTCAATGATTGCTTGGTCACCACCGCGCCATAAGCCAGTTCCTAATCCTCTAGTTGCGCGAGCGATCACATTCTCGTTAAACCAGTCCATAAAGTATTTATTATCCAAAATGACATAGACCGGATTTGCAATTCTTTTGATAGCAGTAGGCAAGGCTGGGTTGATCATGTACATGTAATAAGACAACACAACACCTAAGAGTGCCAAGCCAAATGGCAATGATGTAAATGCATGAAAAGCCATCTCAGAAGGTCCTTCAAACGCCTCTGCTAACTCTTTCATTGAAGGATGTAGCATTGAGTTGACTACGATTGAGTCTTTAAAGAAGTCACCAAACAACATTGGAGAAATGGTTAAATATCCCAATGCCAATGAAGGTATGGCTAATAGTATGAGTGGCAAGGTGACAACCCAAGGAGATTCATGGGGGGAGTGAGCTGAGTGGTCATGATCTGCATGGTCATGATCGTGACTATGGTGCGCATCTGGATTTTGGTCGTAGCGCTCATCGCCGTGAAAGACTAAGAAATACATCCTAAACGAATAAAACGCAGTCACAAATACACCGGCCAACACTGCAAAGTATGCGAAACCAGAGCCGTACAAGTGACTCTCAGCTACTGCTTCAATAATGCTGTCTTTGGAGTAGAAACCTGAAAAGAATGGTGTTCCAATAAGTGCTAAAGAGCCAATTAAAGAAGTAATCCAAGTAATTGGCATGTACTTTCTTACTCCACCCATCCAGCGGATATCTTGGTTGTGATGCATACCCATGATGACGGATCCTGCTCCAAGGAACAAGAGAGCTTTAAAAAATGCATGAGTCAATAAATGGAATACTGCAACTGAGTAAGCAGAAGTCCCAAGTGCAACCGTCATATAACCCAACTGTGAGAGCGTTGAATAAGCAACCACTCTTTTGATATCGTTTTGGATAATTCCTAAGAATCCCATGAAAAGAGCTGTGATCGATCCAATAATCATCACAAAACTCAGCGCAGTATCGGATGACTCAAACAGGGGCGACATGCGGGCTACCATAAAGATACCTGCCGTAACCATAGTTGCCGCGTGAATTAAAGCAGAAATTGGAGTGGGTCCTTCCATTGAGTCAGGCAACCAAACATGAAGAGGAAACTGTGCGCTTTTACCCATTGCACCAATAAAGAGACAAATACAGATCACCGTAACTAAGGACCAACTAGTCCCGGGTAGGCTCAGATTGGTTAAGGTATGAATTTTTTCGAATATCTCTGAATAATTTAAAGAGTCTGTAAAAGCTGCAATAAGACCAATACCTAAAATAAATCCAAAGTCACCCACTCTGTTGACCAGGAAAGCTTTCATATTGGCGAAAATTGCAGTTGGACGAGTGAACCAAAAACCAATCAAAAGGTATGAGACTAATCCGACCGCTTCCCAACCAAAGAAGAGTTGCAACAAGTTGTTACTCATCACAAGCATCAACATTGAAAATGTAAAGAGAGAAATGTAGGAGAAAAAGCGGTTGTACCCCTCATCCTCTTCCATGTAACCAATGGTATAAATGTGAACCATTAGGGACACGAATGTAACGACACACATCATCATGCTAGTGAGGGAATCAATTAAGAAACCGACCTGCATTTGCAAATCACCAACAACCATCCAGGTGTAGAGGTTTTCATTTAAATGTGCACCGTCAGTGGCAACAGAATAAAGTGTCATTGCAGACACCACAAATGCTATAAAAACACCGAGTATGGTGATACTGTGGACTGCGCGTCTACCTAATAAATTGCCACCAAGTTTGGTGCCAAAAATTCCTGCGAGCACAGCCCCCACGAGTGGCGCCATGGGAACCAGTAGTAGGGTTGAGACTTGAAGTGTTTGGCTCATATAAAAAAACAGTGCAATTAAATCGGGTTAAAGTTCAAGGCGAAAGAGTTAATGATCTTTTTCTTTTGTGATGTTGACTAATAAAATCCAATGAAAACGCTCTCTCAGCCCTTTAGTGAATTGAGTTTATCGATGCTAATGCTAGATCGGTTTCTAAAAAGAAGTACCAAAATTGCTAAGCCGATTGCGGACTCAGCAGCTGCCACAGTCAAAATGAAGAAGACGAATAGCTGCCCCTGCATATCACCGAGGTAATGTGAAAATGCAACAAAATTCATATTAACTGATAGCAACTCAAGTTCAATCGCCATCAAAATCACAATTAAGTTTTTACGGTTCAAAAATATGCCCACGATAGATAGCGCAAAAAGCATTGAACCAATGGTTAGGTAATGAGCAAGAGTTACATTCATGATTTGGGCTTCTCCGCACCGGCACCACCTACTGCAGGTTGGTGCTCGGGTTCAGTTGGCAGACTAGGCTGTTGGATGACTGCGGCCATTTTTACGATTTGTAGACGATCTTTAGACTTAACTCGAATTTGTTCACCTGGGTCTTGATATTTGCTATCTTTTCTGGCTCTTAAGGTAAGCGCAATTGCCGCAACAATTGCGACCAATAAGATAACCGCTGCAATTTCAACTGGATATAAGTAATTTGAGTACAACAAAACGCCTAAGGACTTCGTGTTGCCCATAATCTCTGCACTCTGTGCACCCGGGAGTCCTTCAGGCAAACTCATGGGGCGAACAACACCAACCCTAAAACCAGCCATTAAAACACCCGCCAGCTCAAGCGAGACCACGGCACCCAAAGATGCAGCTAAAGGAAAGTGCTTCCAAAAGCCGATGCGAATCGTATCAACGCTTACGTCTAACATCATGACCACGAACAAGAACAAAACCATCACTGCGCCAACATAAACTAACACCAGCGTGATTGACAAAAATTCAGCATCTAGGAGCATGAACAGACCAGACGCTTGAAAAAAAGCAAGCACCAGGAACAAAGATGCATGAACAGTATTTCTGACCGTGATCACGCGAAATGCGGAGATCAGAAGTACGCTTGCAAAAATATAAAAGAGGGCAGAGCGGATGTCCATTTTGTGATTTTGTTCTTTTTAATGTTCAGCAGTTATCTGTAAGGAGCGTCAGCAGCCTTATTAGCTGCAATTTGTTTCTCATATCTATCCCCTACAGCAAGAAGCATATCTTTGGTGAAGTACAGATCACCTCGCTTTTCACCGTGGTACTCAAATATGTGAGTCTCAACAATTGAATCTACGGGACAACTTTCCTCACAAAATCCGCAAAAAATACATTTCGTCAAATCAATATCGTATCGAGTAGTGCGTCTTGATCCGTCAGCTCTCACATCCGATTCAATCGTAATTGCCAAAGCGGGACAAACCGCTTCACACAATTTACAAGCAATACAACGCTCTTCCCCGTTTTCATATCTCCTCAGTGCATGCAATCCCCTGAACCTAGGGCTTTGCGGCGTCTTTTCCTCAGGGAATTGAATAGTCACTTTGCGAGCAAACATGTACTTGCCAGTTAATGCCATTCCCTTGAATAGCTCGATCAGCAAAAAGCTAGATAGGAAATCTTTCCAGGAAAATACACTCTCACTCCCCTGTGCTGGAAAGCGTGCAGATTGGCCAGGCAAGGCAGGGTTAACTGAATTGACTGAATTTGGATTGGTCAAAGTTGTCATTGATTTTTTTCCATTATTTCCAAATATTCCAAGGACTCACAATCCACAAACCTACAACTATTAACCATATTAGTGTGATCGGTATAAAGATTTTCCATCCCAATCTCATAATTTGGTCATAGCGGTATCTGGGGAAAGTTGATCTGACCCACAAGAACATTGTGACCATCACAAATGTTTTGATGAATAACCAAACACCACCGGGTACAGCGTTGAAAACGGCATTGTCAAATGGGGGCAACCATCCGCCTAGAAACATGACTACGCTTGTAATTGCTATGAGTAACATATTGGCGTATTCAGCCAAGAAGAACATCGCAAATGACATTCCTGAGTATTCAATCATATGACCAGCAACGATCTCAGACTCTCCCTCAACGACGTCAAAGGGATGGCGATTGGTTTCCGCCAACCCAGCGATGAAGTAAACAATGAAAATCGGGAACAAAGGTAACCAATTCCAAGAAAGGATGTTGATGCCCATCCCAGCAAAAATACCTTTATTCTGAGCCAATACGATTTGCGCCATGTTCAAAGTGCCAGAAACCATTAATATGATGACGAGACAAAATCCCATTGCAATTTCGTAGCTCACCATTTGAGCAGATGCACGCATAGCGCCCAAAAATGCATACTTCGAATTTGAAGACCATCCAGCAATAATGACTCCGTAAACTTCCAAAGAAGTGATCGCCATTAAATAAAGTAAGCCTGCATTTATATTTGCAAGGACTACATCAGGACCAAATGGAATTACAGCCCAAGCAGCCAATGCTGGCATGATGGTCATAATTGGGCCAATAAAAAAGAGCTTGTTGTCAGCCTTCGTAGGCAAAATGATCTCTTTGGTTAATAACTTAATGGCATCTGCAAAAGGTTGCAATAAACCGAGCGGTCCAGTCCGGTTGGGACCTAATCGAATCTGTGTGAAACCAATTGCTTTTCTCTCCCATAAAGTCAAGTAGGCAACGCTTAGTAGTAAAGGAATTAAGACTACGATAATTTTTAATAATGCCCATATAACTGGCCAAGCCACAGTTGACCATAAATCATAGGGCAACGCAGTGAGACCAAAAGTGTAAAGCGCGTCAAACATGTTCGCCTACCTTTTGTTGGGCATTATTGTTTGCTTTGAATGGGGTTGCCGACTGTTGAGTAGCAACCTGATAGGCTGTAAACATTGGATCATTTAGAGCGTCTGCAGTGTGCTGCAACGCATGTGACCTTCTGACCAGACTATCTAATCCGTAAATTCCAACCGTCAACTCTTCACTCGTAATGGCAGGAGATGGACTCAAGTCAACAGTGTTTAAGTCTTTTGTTGGAGTATTCAACAGCATTGAGGGGATATCTTTTGGCAAGGCTTGAGCTCTTACTTCTTCAACTGTCTCGTATTCAAAGCCTTGCAAATCAAACATGTTTGCCAAAACACGAAGTACTTTCCAAGCAGGCCTAGTTTCACCCAGGGGCTTTACAACAGCATGAAAACTTTGTGCTCGACCTTCTGCATTCACAAAAGTACCTGGGGTTTCGGTGAAAGGTGCAATCGGCAAAATGACATCGCTAAAAGACATATTTGCTTTGAAAGGACTTAAAGTAATGACCATAGCTTTTTTAGCCAAAAACGCACTTGCCTGAGCTCCGGTTGCAGTGTCAAATTCTGGCTCATTACCTAATAGGAATAATGCTTTTACGCGCTCATCCTCAATCATTGCTTGCGCGTTCAATCCATGAGCACCGGACCTACCCGTGCTAAGAGGTAAAGCCCCTACCAATTGAGCCCCAACCGTATTGGCTGCTTCAGATAAATAGCCAAATGTGGACTGTGTTTGTTCGGCTATCCAATTTGATATTGCCAAAATACTTGAAGCACGAGGGTGGTGCGCAGCAGCGTTGCCCAGGAGTACCGCCTTGTGCTCTCCCCCAAGCATGGACTCAGCAATATGATTAGCTTGGAACAATGCATTTGGATTATGGGCCAACAGCTCATTCATCAAATGAGTCTCACTCATTACGGATATGGGAGAGGGTATGGACTTGGCCTTAGCTACACTCTCTGCGATAAGCGCAAGACCTGCAACCCAATGCGTGGGATTAGCCAAGAATGTATTTTTAATTGGCATTGCCCAATCCACTTGAGCAGCATTGAAAACATTCACCTGAGCACCGCGTCTAGTTGATTGCCTAATACGCTGAGCTAGAAGCGGGTGATCCTTTCGAAGGTTTGAGCCAATCACAAATACTCTTTGTATCTGTGATAAAGACTCAATGGATCGACCTAACCAATGGGCTTTTCCAGTTAGGGCCTTATCCTCACTGAAATCGCGCGTACGAAGCCTTGTGTCTATGTTTTCTGAACCAAGTGCGCGAACCAATTTACCCGCCAAATAAAGTTCCTCTAGAGTGCTGTGGGGGCTTGCTAATAGGCCAATGCTTTGAGATCCAAGGTCCGCTTTAATGTGCTGCACACCGTGTGCAACGTACTCCAATGCAGTTTGCCAGTCTACAGTTCTCCATACGTTGTCTTGTTTGATCATGGGTGCAGTTAATCTGTGATCACCACTTAATGACTCGTATGAGAAACGGTCGCGGTCTGCAATCCAGCACTCATTGATCGCTTCGTTCTCAAGGGGTACGACTCTGAGTACTTTATTGTCCTTGACTTGAGCAATCAGGTTCGCGCCAGTCGAGTCATGGGGACTGATTGTTTTACGGCGAGACAACTCCCAAGTGCGAGCCTGATACCTAAAGGGCTTGCTGGTGAGCGCCCCGACGGGACACACATCAATCATATTTCCAGACAATTCTGAATCAACGGTGTGACCAATGAAAGCTTCAATTTCAGAGTGCTCACCTCTGTGAGACATACCAAGCTCCATTTGTCCCGCAATTTCTTGTCCAAAACGAACGCAGCGAGTGCAATGTATACAACGACTCATCTCCTCCATACTGATCAATGGACCAATATCTTTATGAAAGACAACACGTTTTTCTTCTTCGTACCTAGAAGAACTACCGCCGTAACCAACGGCCAAGTCTTGGAGTTGACACTCACCACCTTGATCACAAATTGGACAATCAAGTGGGTGATTGATTAATAAAAACTCCATCACTGATTTTTGAGCCTTAATGGCTTTATCAGATTTGGTTCTAACGATCATGCCCTGAGTCACAGGAGTTGCACAGGCAGGCATCGCCTTAGGAGCTTTCTCAACATCCACCAAACACATACGACAATTGGCCGCTATGGAGAGTTTTTTATGATAGCAAAAGTGTGGAATATAGGTGCCAAGTTTTTCAGCAGCATGCATAACCATACTGCCCTCTTGAGCTTCTACTTTTTTGCCGTCGATCTCTAATTCAACCATATGTCATTATTCCTGATCAAACTGTGGCATTGACCAAACAGGTCTTGTGCGCGATGTGATGTTCAAATTCATGTCTGAAGTGCTTGATCATGCCCCTTACAGGCATTGCTGCAGCATCTCCGAGTGCACAAATCGTGCGTCCCATGATGTTCTCGGCTACGTTATCTAGCAACTCCAAATCGCTCTCTCGACCTTCACCATTTTCTATTCTCTCAACGACTCGCCAAAGCCAACCCGTACCTTCACGGCAGGGAGTACATTGGCCACAAGACTCGTGCATATAAAAATAAGAAAGCCTGAGCAAACTCTTGACCATGCACCTCGTCTCATCTAAAACGATGACCGCACCTGAGCCGAGCATGGAGCCTGCTTTTGCTATGCTGTCGTAATCCATGGTGATGTCCATCATAATGTTGGCAGGCAACACAGGAGCAGAGGATCCACCGGGTATGACAGCCTTCAGTGCGCGTCCCCCTTTGACTCCTCCGGCCAACTCTAATAGAACTGAAAATGGTGTTCCCATTGGAATTTCGTAATTCCCGGGACGCTCTACGTCACCACTCACTGAGAAAATCTTGGTACCACCGTTATTTGGTTTACCGCACTCAAGATACGCCTGTCCACCGTTACGTATGATCCAAGGAACTGCTGCAAAAGTCTCAGTATTGTTGATGGTGGTAGGTTTACCGTACAAACCGTAGCTTGCGGGAAAAGGCGGCTTAAAACGTGGCTGACCTTTTTTACCCTCCAAGGACTCAAGCAATGCGGTCTCTTCACCGCAAATGTAAGCTCCAAATCCGTGAGCTGCATGCAGTTGGAAAGAAAAGTTACTCCCCAAAATGTTTGCCCCTAAATACCCTGCAGCGCGCGCTTGCTCAAGGGCCTCTTCAAACCTCTCGTAAGTCGCAAATATTTCTCCATGAATGTAGTTGTACCCAACGCTAATTCCCATTGCATAAGCTGCAATCGCCATGCCTTCAATCACCGTGTGGGGATTGAACTGCATGATATCTCGGTCTTTACAAGTACCTGGCTCACCTTCATCAGAGTTACAAACCAAATACTTTTGGCCTGGAAACTGCCTGGGCATGAAACTCCACTTTAAACCCGTTGGGAAACCTGCCCCTCCACGTCCCCTGAGGCCTGATTCTTTAACTGTAGCAATCACCTGATCTTGCGTAAGTCCCTCTCCACCGTCCTTACCCAATATCTTACGAAGTGCTTGGTAGCCTCCCCTGGCTTCGTAGTCTTTAATGGACCAATTTGATCCATTTAAACCATCCAAAATTTGGGGCTTAATGTGACGACCATGAAAACAAGTCTCAACTCCAGTTGCCTTGAACTGTGAAAGAAGTCCGTTCAACGCCGCATTCATGACTTGCTCCCATTAGCTACTGTTTCTTTCAGTCCATCAATTAGTTGATCCATTTTTTCAGTGCTCATGAAACTGCACATATTGCGATCATTAACCAATAAAACGGGTGCGTCTGCACATGCCCCCATACATTCGCCAGGTTGCAAAGTAAAGAGTCCGTCTTTGGTTGTTTCACCAACTTGGATATCCAATTTTTTACACAAGTAATCAAGTGCGTTTTGACCACCCCGAAGTTGGCAAGGTAAATTGGTACACACGTTAATTTTGTAGGTCCCGGTTGGCTCTAAGTTGTACATGTTGTAAAAAGTACTTACCTCATGTACAGCCATGGGAGACATATCCAAATAAGCGGATAAGAAAAGCTCATCTCCAGGACTGATCAACCCGTTTACTTGTTGAACAATCGATAAGCAAGCCATCACTGCGGATTGCTTTTGATCATTCGGATATTTCGCAACCTCACGTGCAAATCTTGCCAAAACTTCACTCGTGAAGTCACTAGGCTTAGGTTCAAGGGATTTCATATTGAAACTTCTTTGTTCTATTGCGCTCACCGGTCAATCTCCCCAAACACAATGTCCATCGTGCCAATTACTGCAACAGTATCCGCAATCATATGCCCCTTAGCCATCTCATCCATTGCTGCCAAATGAGGAAACCCGGGTGCTCTAATTTTTAATCTGTAGGGCTTGTTGGCGCCGTCACTCACAATGTAGATTCCAAACTCGCCCTTGGGATGCTCTACTGCTGCGTACGCTTCCCCCTCAGGAACATGGAACCCTTCAGTAAATAATTTGAAGTGATGGATCAACTCTTCCATATGAGCCTTCATATCTTCTCTATGAGGAGCCGCAATCTTGTGATTATCCGTAATCACTGGTCCTGGATTGTTTCTGAGCCACGAAACGCATTGTTGAATAATCTTATTGGATTGACGCATCTCTTCAATACGAACCAAGTATCTGTCGTAGCAGTCACCCGTTTTGCCAACGGGAATATCAAAATCAATCTCTGAGTAAACATCGTAGGGCTGGAATTTCCTCAAATCCCAAGCCACACCAGAACCTCTAAGCATGGCTCCTGTGAAACCCATACTTTTTGCTCGCTCAGGGGTCACAACACCTATACCAACGGTACGCTGTTTCCAGATTCGGTTATCCGTCAAAAGCGTTTCATACTCATCAACAAATGCTGGGAATCGCTGAGTGAAATCATCAATAAAGTCCAATAAACTTCCTGACCTGTTGCTATTAAGTTTCTCTATTGCCTTGGCATTCTTGATCTTACTGACCTTGTACTGCGGCATGTGATCGGGCAAATCACGGTATACGCCGCCTGGCCTAAAGTAAGCCGCATGCATTCTGGCACCAGAGACTGCCTCATACATATCAAAAAGATCCTCACGCTCTCTAAAGCAGTAGATCAAAATATTCATCGCACCACAGTCAAATCCGTGGCAGCCAAGCCATAACAAATGATTCAAAAGCCTCGTGATCTCTGCAAACATAACCCTTATGTACTGGGCACGTTTAGGAACCTCCAAACCTAGCAACTTCTCGATCGCCAAACAATAAGCATGCTCATTGCTCATCATGGAGACATAATCTAGTCGGTCCATATAGGGCAAGGACTGTATATAAGTTTTATGCTCCGCTAGTTTTTCAGTGGCGCGGTGCAACAGTCCAATGTGGGGGTCAGCGCGCTGGACAACTTCACCGTCTAACTCAAGCACAAGCCTGAGCACTCCGTGGGCTGCAGGGTGCTGGGGACCTAAGTTTAGGGTGTAATTTTTAATATCTGGCATGGTATTCAGTGCATTTACTCAGATTGAATGAAGTAATCCTTTAATCTAAGCCTAGTAACGAGTTACTCAGTGCAATCCCCCGTAGTTATCTTCACGAATGATACGAGGGGTGATCTCTCTGGGTTCAATTGTGACGGGCTGATAAATAACGCGTTTTTGTTCAGCGTCATATCTCATCTCCACATGACCAGACAGTGGGAAGTCTTTTCTGAAGGGGTGACCAATAAATCCGTAGTCGGTCAAAATTCTGCGGAGGTCTTCATGTCCCTCAAAGATCACTCCGTATAAATCAAACGCCTCACGTTCATACCAATTTGCAGCGCTCCATATGGTGCTCACAGTTGAAACACGAGGCAAATCTGAAGATTCTGCAAAAACCCTCACGCGCAACCTAAAGTTATGCACGATAGATAGCAAATGGCTCACCACAGCAAAACGTGGCAAATCAGAAAAAGAGCTTTGTGCACCGTCTTTGTAGGTTGAGTAATCAACTGCACACAAATCTATCAATTGCTCAAAAGCAAGACTTGGCTCTGAACTAAGAGTTTGGCAAACACCGTAATAATCCGAAGCAGAGACAGTGAGGGTCAACTCCCCCAAAGCGCTGTCCAAGGCTTTAATCTTGTCTCCCAATATCTCATTTAGCGTTTTGCTCAAATTATCCAAAGACAGTGTCATATCTTTATACCTTTAGACTTATCTTGCAATCGTATTTTCACGACGAATTTTTGTTTGTAATTGCAATATCCCGTAAAGCAACGCCTCTGCAGTTGGTGGACATCCAGGCACATAAACATCAACAGGCACGATACGGTCACAACCCCTGACAACAGAATAACTGTAATGATAGTAACCACCACCATTGGCGCATGAACCCATTGATAGAACCCATCTGGGCTCCGACATTTGGTCGTAAACCTTGCGAAGTGCGGGAGCCATTTTGTTACAAAGTGTGCCGGCAACAATCATTAAATCTGATTGCCTTGGACTTGGACGAAAAAGCATTCCAAAGCGGTCAATGTCGTAGCGAGATGCACCTGCGTGCATCATCTCAACCGCACAACATGCCAATCCAAAAGTCATAGGCCAAAGTGAACCAGTTTTTGCCCAGTTCACCACTGAGTCGTATGAAGTTGTTATGAAGCCTTCTTTAAATACACCATCAAGAGACATGATTTATTCCCAGTCAAGGGCCCCTTTTTTCCATTCATAGGCAAACCCAACTACCAAAATACCCAAAAAAATCATCATCGAAATAAAACCAACGAGGCCTACTTCCTTTAAAGCAATAGCCCAGGGAAATAAGAACGCAATTTCCAAATCAAATAATATAAAGAGAATCGCAACTAAGTAATAGCGCACATCAAACTGCATCCGAGCGTCCTCAAAGGCCTCGAATCCACATTCGTAAGGAGAGTTCTTTTCCTCATCAGGTTTATTGGGGCCTAAAAGGTGGCCTATCACCTGCGGTGCGACCCCGACAAGGAGTCCAATCAAAATAAACAAAAGGACGGGTAGATATTGAACTAAATTCATTCCGATTTCACAACTTAATTGTGTGTCCGTTTTGCATTCATATAAAAAAACTTTGGTGCCGTCGGCGAGACTCGAACTCGCACAGCTTTCGCCACTACCCCCTCAAGATAGCGTGTCTACCAATTTCAC
>Ga0208106_1000210_pt1 | contig 21914 bp, 39 predicted proteins | sample CryBogCBE25Jul08_FD_184577 | JGI IMG/M metagenome (GOLD analysis project Ga0208106, IMG submission 184577) | Freshwater microbial communities from Crystal Bog, Wisconsin, USA - CBE25Jul08 (SPAdes) | ecosystem: Environmental > Aquatic > Freshwater > Lake | place: Crystal Bog, Wisconsin, USA...
AGTATGGGCTAGTGGTCGCAAGGAAGAGTTCGAGGCAGAGATTATCGCTGCCATCAAGAAGGGCTCAGGCATTACAGAAGTAGATGGTGACGAGTTCTTCGGTCGTCCTGTCACTCATGACACCGAAGACATCTCAGACCCGGAGGTTTAATAATGCAAGTTGGAGACAAAGTAGTAACAGTTAACTCAGTGGGAACTATCGTTGGTGTAAGTACCAATGGCTTTCCTATCGTAGAGTGGCCAGATGTAAAAGATTTCAGTGACTACGCTCCTGAAGAGCTCATGGTTGTCCCAATGCCTGAGCTACCTGAGGAGCTCAACCCAGAGAATGAAAGCGATGACAATGGAGAATAACGAAGAGTACGAGGGCGTAACGCTGCACGTTGATACAACTGGCTGGCCTGACAACCTAATTGGTATCGTAGTCAAGAGTCAACTAGTTTATGTTGACCGTGAGAACAACAGCAACACAGTGAAGATCGTAGGCGATCCTATCTGGGATGCTTCCGATACAATCCCACAAGTAGAACTCGAAGAGGAATAATGAACTATCTCCCATATTCGAAAGACAGCTTCAGCCCTGATCGTGTAGTCGCACCTGTTGCTAAGAAGGAAGACCCCATGACTCCGTTCATGCAGGTGGTGCAAGAGATCGTTGATCTTCACAACAAAAAGCAGAATGACTATGGTCGCCTTGACATCGGTGATCCATTCTCCAACGTACGTGCAAGCGAAGACTTCGGTATCCCTGGCTGGCTAGGTGCAGTGGTTCGTGCTAACGATAAGGTACGACGCATCCAGAAGTTTGCACGCAGCGAGGAGCTAGTAAATGAATCTGTTGAAGATAGCTTACTCGATGCTGCGGTGTACTTCATGATTGCTTTGTGCCTATACCGAGAGACCAATGGACAATAATAAAGTATGGTCTATCTATCTTGCTGATGGCAAGATGATTATTAGAAACGGTACAAGGTTACCGCGTAAGACAAAGAAGCTGATGAGATCTATATTAGATGTTGTTGGTGAAAACTATGTTATTATGTCGATGAGCTTGGCAAAAGAATACGAAAGCATACTATTACAACTAAAGGAAATTGATGGAAGAGCAACTGAGACTGTTTGATCCCAAGGACTACCAAGGTCTTGACGGACAATGGAACATCGAGCTAGATCTAACTCTAGAAGAGTTTTCTAAGATAGAAAAGGCTGCATCAAAACGTGGCATGGATATAAATGATTATATCTCGGAAGCCATACACGAAGCAGCACATTCGTACAAATGCCCTGTGTGTGATCACTACCGCCTACCTGGCGATGTACATTGTGATGGGTGCGGTGAGGTTGACCTGTGAGTTCTATACAAGACGTATACGATTACTACAACGCAGAAATTAAAGATCTGGAGTTGACAATCGAAGAACTGCAGTGTAGAGTTAAGTACCTAGAACAACAGTTAGAAGAAAAGAGTAAGTATGCAGACATTCCTTCCCTACGAAGACTTCGCAATGACAGCACAAGTGCTTGACCGCCAACGCCTTGGCGAGCAACGCGTAGAGACGCTACAGGTTCTCAACGCCCTGAGCAATCCTGACTACGGCTGGAACAATCACCCAGCTGTCAAGATGTGGCGTGGGCACCGTGGTTCACTGATGACTTATCAGGAAGCCATCTGCAACGAATGGACTAGCCGTGGGTACAAGGACACGTGCCTTGAGAAGTCAAGGTTGATAGTCGCTGACATTCCTGCGTCAGAATGGTCGCTCCCATACTGGATGGGCAACCAAGAATTACATCTTAGCCACCGTAGCAATCTCGTGCGCAAGTTGCCCGAGCACTATGGTACAATCTGGGATGTACCAAACGATCTGCCATATGTGTGGCCAGAGGATATAACAACAGGTGTAATGATTAATGGGTAAGCATCAAGTCAAGATGGCACAGCGCCACGAGGAAGAGCTAGAAGCGCAGTGGCCAGAAGCCAAGCGTACGATCGGCTCAGGAGCCAAGTGGGAGAAGGGTGACCTACGCACACAGGAGGTCTACCAAGTAGAGTTCGCTGTGGAGTGTAAGTCCACTCAGGATCTGTCTTACAGTATAAGCAAGAAGGTATGGAACACTATCAAGTCCCACGCACAGAACCGCAGCTGGTTAGCACGACCGATCCTAGCCATCAGATTGTATGGCCCTACCATCGAGCAGACTGAGTGGGGCGAGCGAGAGAATACCCCAGAGACACTGCCAGTCGATCTAGACCTGATTGTCATGGAGAAGGATGACTGGCTTGAGTTCTACGATGAGTACCTCAGACTCAAGGATCTAGAGAATGCTAGCAAATAAGTTTTTTGATTTTGTTTTCATGACAGCGTCTGCTGTTATAGTAGCACTTGTAATGAACAGGAGAAGGAAATGAGTTTCCTTGAACGTACGCTAGCCACATACCAGCGCGGTGAGATCATCACACCATACCTGGAAGAGGCGCTAGCCAAAGACATCGTATGGCCTGAGGAGTACTCCATCAAGGTGTACAACAAAGAACGCAAGTTCGATAACATGTATCACCCCAGCACTGACGTGTCTAAGGGCGAGCTTGAACTATACTATAAGTTCCATCCTGAATTGAGGCTACAATTAAAAGAAGAAAGAATAAGCCCAACCCTTGCTATGACATTCCAGATTGGATCGGCTTTTCACTCGGTAATCCAGAGTATGCTTATCCACCTGGGCTTTACTACAGAGGCGGACGTAGAAGTTCCAGTATGGAACGAAGACACCATGGTCGCTGGACACATCGATGTTCTCAAGCTAACTTTGCCGAATGGTGATGAGTTCCTGGTAGATATCAAGAGCTGTAACCGTCTGCCCACAGAAGCTAGCTACCAGTACAGCATGCAGCTGAGAACATACCAGGACAATCACCCTGACGCACCAGACCGTATGGCTCTGCTGTTCATTGAGAAGGTGTACCCTCACCGCATGCGTGCGATCGAGGTACACAAAGACAAAGAAGAACTGGACAAGCTGTACGATAAGTGGGACAGAGTCCGTGTGTCTATCGGTAAGAATGACCCAACAGATCTTAAGCCATGCTGCGATGGCGCTAACGATGTTTATATAACTTGTGCAGCGAGGGATGTATGTTATCTATGGAAGAAATAATCGAGAAGATGCGTTCGGAAGCTGAGCGTCTTGGACTAGGCAAGTGTGATCACTGGCTTGGTATCAAGGAGACGACTATCCTTAAGCAGATTGATTTCGATTACTGTCCCAAGTGCGGAGAGAGACTATGCTTTACGCTTTAATTGTTACAGTGTTGGTATACATAGGTATATCATTATTCTTTTTATCCTATAAGGACTGGCACAAGTAATGCTTGACAATCTGTTCGCGAAGTTTGATCAGTACTGTGAAGACCACAACATACAGGATGGAGAAGAAGGTGTAGCCTTCGCTGCGTTCTTAGATACGCTAGGCTATGACGTTGATTTCCAAGAGGTTGAAGATGATAAGTAGGCAAGAGTACAGTGAGCTCAAGATCATTCAGAACCGTGCAGAAGAGCTGCTGCTCGAGGTGATCATGAATCGCTTTGATGAGTACGCCAGGCATTTTGACCGGCCAGATACGCTTGACAAAGAAGATAACACAGAGTACTATCGTGGTTACTATGAAGCAACGTACGATGCTCTGCAGAGGCTCAGAGAGATCGTCGATGAGTTTAATGATGGGAATAGGTATCAGCTATGAATGAAGAAATTTGCGGTGACTGCAAAGAAAGCATTGAGCTCTGTGACTGCTTGACTTCCTGGGACATGGAAGACTCGCATGACAGTGGTGGGTATGCAGGAATGTACGAAAGATAAGTAAGGAAAATGATTAAGAAGATCACAACAATCCATGGAACCTACTACCTTCTTGATGAAGATAACAAGAAGGTAAAGCGGGTATCCAAGAACAATAAATTTATCTACGATGAGTACTGGGTGAGCTACATGAGTGCTACCAATCTTGATAAAGAACCATTTGGTGTAGGCGACAATCTTTTTATTGACTATGGTGCAGCCAGGGATATGCCATGGAGCGCTAGCACAGAGATCGTAAGCATTGAAGACTACGTTGAAGAACAGGAATGTAACCACGTTATCGGCTACCGCCACAGTTTCTACGATGCTCGATTGGTTGAAGCCAACGAGTTAGAAGATGAGTTTGAGCCGAGCACTGTGTTTGCCTACTGTCCTTTGTGTGGGGTAAAGCTATGAATTGGACCGATTGGATTTTAGGTTTTAGTTTCGGACTTGTTGTTGGTGTTATCACCACCTACATAGCGTGTTGGCGATGATTGACGACATTACTTCACACACCGCAGGCACTATCATCGTCGTTTCATTTATGATCTTCACCGCCTTCATCATTTGGTGCGTGACCAGACCGTTTAAAGAACCGCAGTGCGACCACGTTGAAGGTGGCGAAATTCCCTACACCACCGAAGGTATCAGTGTCTGGCTGTGGTTCACCTACTGCCCTAAGTGTGGAGAGAAATTATGAACGCCGAAGAACGCCAAGCAATGCGGGAGAAGCACTTTCTATATGACTTTAATAAGTGTGGTGAATGTTTCCTTTCCTACCCCTGCGACACCATCAAGGTGCTTGACGCTCTAGAGGAAGTGCTCGAACAGGTGAACTACGACATAGATACTAGACCAAAGTGCGATCACAAGACTATAGTAAACGGCATAGAGAAGACCTGGTGGTTCTCTTGCCCCAAGTGTAATGAGATGCTATGACAACACCACAAAAAGCTAAGGGTTCACAATGGGAACGAGACATTGCCAAGTACTTTAATGAACGTGGCTACCCAGATGTAGAGCGTCGTTACGGTGCTGGTGCTACCCTAGACAAGGGTGACATCAATGGCATCAAGGATACCGTGGCCGAGGCGAAGAACGTAGCCAAGATCACGCTGGCATCCATCATGGACGAGGCGTTGGTCGAACAGCAGAACGCCAAGAAGCGGTTCGGCATTAGCATCATCAAGCGTCGTAACAAGAATGTAAAAGAAGCTTACGTAGTGATGACACTAGAGCAATGGATTGATCTATACTCTTTCTACGAAAAGAATAGTTAAGGATAGTAATGAGTTTTAATAAGGGTATCAACCGTGGCATCGAGGGACTGACTGAGCCAGAGCTCGGCCCCAACCATGACGATCGTTTCGGTGAGCTGCATGAGTTTGCCGTTCGTGCCTTTACCTGGAAGACCAAGCCCAGTGACCTAGCCATGCTTGACACTATCGAGCGTGTGGTTGATGAGTTCATGAAGGACTATGTTGACCCAGCCGAAGTAATAATTGCCCGTTTCAATACAGATAAGAGTATGCATCCTGATGAGGCAGATAGGTTATTCCTGAACCTCCAGAGTGCTATCACTGCTATTGAAGAAGAAGTTACGCGCAGATACTTGAAAGCACAATATTCATGGTATATGCTAGACGATAAGTACTGGGAAGCATGGCGTAAGCCTACCAGCGGTACGCAGAAAGATCTTGAGGCCGTAGCTAAGTCTGAGACCAAAGAGGACCGTCAGTTCTACTTTGTTCAGTACGCAGCTTGGCGCATGATCAACGACAAGGTGCAGAGCCTAAAGGCTACGCAACGATACATCCAGAACCAGATCTATAGAAGAAGTTAAATATGACGGAGCCAGCCCCAAAGAGAAAGAGCCGCAAGCAAGAGGTCATCAGAGGTAAGATGACCTGGCAGATATTAGAACGGCTACTTAATAACTATTGGGAGTGGCACGAGATATATAGTACCACTGGCAACCCAGAGCTACAGCTCCTTAACGGTGTGACGGTAAACATTTATGATATACTAAAGGGTATAGATAAACTACCCCCGAGACAAAAGCAAGCTGTGGTGTTGTCATGCCTGGAGAACAGGAAAGAAGTGGAAGTGGCGAAGATCATGGGCTTTACGAAGTGGTCATCACAAGTCGGCATGTATAAACGAAAAGCCTTAAAAACATTATGTGATACAGTCTGGAAAGATGAGATTGATTAAATTACTTGCCAAGTAACAATGTAAAAGATTGTACTTACTGCGCAAGATAGTATGGAAAGATTGTGTCAGTGCGGCTGCGGTTTAACAGTTGCATCAAAGAAACCAGATGCTAAATTTGTGCATGGCCATGGTAGACGCGGATTGAAATGGTCTGAAGAAGATAAGAAACGTATCGGCCTACAACACAAAGGTAAAACTTTATCTGAACATACAAAGCAAAAACTTAGACAGGCTAACACTGGGAAGGTATTAACTGAGGAGCATAAGCGTAAGACATCTGAATCGATGAAAGGTAAACCTACACATCCTCAGTCTGAAGAGACCCGCAAGAAAATCTCAGCGATAAAGAAAAAAGAATGGGCTGATGGTGTATTTGACAATTCATCAGTAAACTACAGTTCTTATGAGGTACGACTTGAACCAGTGGTCGCCAAGCTAGGATACAAATCAACAATAAAGAAACGGTTTTATATAAAAGGGGCTAATAAAACTAGAGTGCCAGACTTTTATAACCCCGATACTAAAGAAATTATTGAGATCTTCGGTGAGTACTGGCACAGAGATCGCAAGTTGCCCAATGGTAGAAAGCATGAGACACCAGGTGAAGTTATCTCATGGTACGCAGCACTTGGTTGGTCTTGTACGGTTGTATGGGCAAAAAAAGAGTTCGATGAATTTTACAATAGAATGGTATACATTGCAGATGGATGAGCAACCAGATAATGGTGGGGATGTACAAGAGGAAAGCTCTGAAGACGCTGTGCGAGACGGTGTGGAAGGACGAGAACGACTAAGCAACGATGAGCAGTACGCTATTCTAGAAGAAAAGTACCGCGACATCTTACCCAAGCACTGGGATACACTTAGCCACTCGCAGCAACTGGACTGGTTTGCCCACCGCATGCTACTCGATATGCGTGAGAAGATCCGTGAAGAGCATGGCAACAAGGCAGCTAAAGAATTTTTCATGAGCGACTACCAGCTCGAGCGTAGACGACGCCGAGAAGTACAGAGCAAGAAACTAGAAGGGTGGGATGACGTCCCACCTCGTCAGGGTGTTTTCTCTAGAAGATACGTAGACCCTAATGAACTAAGAACCGGAAGGAGTCCAGATGACGATGGACAGAAGAACCCGTGAGTACCAAGAGCTAGTCAAGATGACTCCTACCACGGAGGAGTTGCTTAGCGAAGAGATCGATGGTGAGTTATACCTGTATAAGTCATCACCTAATTGTAAGATTTGTACAACCAGCGATGACCTAAAGAACATCATCGACTCGCTGTTGCTGTTCCCCAAGACGTACAAGGAAGTCCTACAGGCCATTGAACCTATCCAGGACAAGCTAGGTATCGTCGGAGACGAGCGCATCAACTACGCCAACATCCGTAACCACCAGAAGCGCCACCTGCCATTTGAGAAGCGACTAGTCCGTGAGATCGTAGAGAAGCGTGCCCGCGAAAAGAACCGTAGCATCCTGAACACCGGAGAGCGGTTGCTAACAGCTGAGGCATTCTATGAAGTCATCGTAGCTAAGGGCTGGGAGGGCATCGCCCAGGGTTATGAGAAGCCAACTCTAACCCAGACTATGGCTGCCATGGATATGCTCCAGAAGCTGGAGAAGGAAGCTAACGATGACTACCGTCCGGAAGAGCTAATCAACCAGCTTGACATGATCCTTATGGCTATCCGAGAGGTTCTCCCGCCAGATATGAAGGAAGCTTTGTTCCTGAAGATCGAGGAATACCAGACAGGTGGCACGTCTAAGAAGGCTAAGAAGATCAAGCCAGCTGAGATCGAGGCCGCTGAAGAGTACCTTGATGACTACATTGACGAGTGATCGTAGCGCATTCCACCGCTATATCGCACCTGGGTACGTGCATAAAATGCCCATTTTTTATGTAAAATATGCTGTAAATTGCTACAGATAGTGTAGGCTAGGGGTATTATATGGCATCCAATAGAAAAGTTTTTTCATCGTCTTCACGTGGTGACCGTGAGCATGAAGCAATGACAGAGCAGGGATTGTTCCCTGCCTATGCCCCTTCGTACCCAGATGAAATCGGTTCTATTGCTGACCTCGCACACCCCAACGAGGACATCGCACAAGACCAGATGATCCCGCTGGACGAAGACCCAGAGACTATCTCGATCATGGCCGGTGAGCACGACCGTGGTAACAGTGCTAACGCTATGTTCGCTGAGCTAGACATGCGCCATGGCATGCCTACCGTGTACGCAGTTCGTAACATGATTCTGTCAGGCATCAGAGGCACTGGCGTTGGCAAGACAAAGAACCTACGATGCTACTACTGCACCCGTGGATTGAAGCCTAGCCAGGCTGTACCCCTACCAGTTCCTGGCCTACCCTACTTGGAATACACTCACGCTACCTGTACTGATAAGAATACTCAGGGTAGAATCTGGGGACCAAGAAACCGAGGTCGCTAAAATATGCTACAAAACCAGGCAGAAATACAAAAGGTCGGTGCTCACTACGCCGATAAGGTAGACAAAATCAGACGTGGCATCGAGCTTGTCCAGCGTGACCATGATGATTCGACCGACCCAACGGAGAAGGCATCGTTGCGGACTCGCCTTGATGCTAGTAAGAACTCACAGTTGCTATCGTTCTATACTAACCTATCCAAGAACGCTGCGAGCATTGTGGGCAAGGGCAACGGCGTGTTCCCTGTCATTAGATTGGTGAAGAACACTGCCAAAAGAATGTACGAGTTCAGTAGCTCACCTAAGTTTACCCGTGAGTTCAACCAGTACATGGGTATGCTTGGTGCTCTCGCTAACGCTGATAACAAAGCACAGGTGCAAGTCCACGACCGTGATAAGGGTGGGTTTGTCGCCAAGGAAGTTACTCCATGCTTTACCATCAGAGAGCCTGGAGAGATCCTCAGCGACTACTTGTCACGAGCAGAGCCTAAGGATGCTAGCAACTACGATGGCATCAACATCGCTCGCTTGACACCGAATACACTGGACCTATGCCCAGCAGACCACTGCACAGATTGTACAGATTGCAAGCCACACCAGGACGAACTGATTAGATCCCTGTATGGAATCATGTCAGAAGACCCCAATCATGGTGACGGTTTGCGTAGCCTACACATTAAGAACCTAATAACTACGCTGGATAGCTGGGCTGCCCACATGGATACTCGTGGTGGTACACGCAAGACGCAGACGATGAAAGAATACGATCAGGACGCTGGTAACCACAGAGTCCTATCAACAACGATGCGTGTCATCGCGCATAAGCTACGCCGAGCTTACCAAGAAGACCACGTAGCTGATCCCAATGGCGGCGGGATCCACAAAGATAACGTCGGCGTCGGGAACGATGGGAGCGTATACTAATGAAACTTACAGAGATCTTTAATCGTAAGCAAGCAGCTGGTACGTTCGCAGCTGAACCACCAATATTTGGTGAGGTACCTGACCACCGCCAGTGCAACTGCTTAGATGAAGCCACTGGTTTGTTCTCGCCAGAAGAAGCCACAGACCTAAGACAACAGTTCGAGAATGGCACAGATAGAGACCGTATCGCTGGGCACGGTACCATACTGAAGCGCATCCTTGAAGTAGCTTCTAGGGTAAAGCCAGGAGAGACTAGCAACGGTGCTGTTGATATCCTATCTGGTTTAAAGCTCAAAGACCCAGCGGCTGTTCACGATTTTGGTCGTCACATTATTACTCACATGGATGCTGCTGGTTTGTCACCGCAAGATTTTGGCATCCAAGAGAATGAACTCAGTGGGAACTATACCTCTGGACGCCAAGCTGCAGGCAGAGCATTGACTGGACCTGTCAGTACCACTGAGACTGCTGGTGCTCACAACTGTGGAGTGTGTGGCCAGTACAGCACAGAGATCCGCAACAAGATGAAAGATGCCCGAGAGGGCATGAAGAAGATTGTAAACTTCTTACCAGCTGGTGTTAGCGAGCTTGGTTCTCGTTCCATGGCTCAGACGCTTAAAGATGCATGGAGGACATGGTCAAGCGGAGGCAAGATCTCTGGCGACACGATCAAAAACTTTGAAGGTCTTGGCGAAATACAAAAATTGTTTAGCCAATGGAACAAGCACACACGCGCAGAGCATGGTACCTTCTTGCACACCCTACGCCCTGGTAGAGCTCCAGTGGTTCCTGACAGTGATAACTTCTTTGATTACCTGTACGACCAGCACGTTGGTTCTAAGCAAGAGTTGCCTGAGTCTGTCACGCGTGAGCCACAGCCTGGTGACCAACCTAAGAGATGGCTTACAATCGGTATTCCTAACTCTGAGAAGTACGAGACAGCACTAGAGGGCATCACGCCAGAAACGTCAGAGTATGACGTCGCTGCGATCGCCAACGAATTAGTTAAGCAAAAGATTATCCAGAAACAAGTAGTCAAGCCAAGTGGTGAACGTCCGTTCGGTGACGTTAGTCCTAGCGCCACAATGGCTGGCGTACCACAGCTTATGGTTGAGACACCGTTGTCGACTGCGGTTGGTTGGCATGAGAATGAGGTTGGCCCATACAACCGGATCACAGTTGAGCACAAGAACCCTCCTCTAACCTATAACTCTGGACAAGAGTTCCACCCAGATACGGCGGAGCCCTTGTTCTCTGATGCAGATCTAGATCGTATCCTAGATAATGATCGCCCAGAAATCACTGGGTTCTTTGATGACAATGGTACGATGGTGCGCCCCGAACATCTCAAAGATCTATCTCGTAGAGACGCTTTCTTATTCCAGCGAGCTCGCATGATGCCAGACCTTGCATCGCACCGCGCATACCAAAGAGCATTGATCGATTACAATAGCCAGCCATCGCATCGTGACACAGGCAAAAAGGTAATGAAGAATGTTCCTAAGAAAGAAAAAGATAGGTTCGGCAACTGGAACGAGGTAAGGGACGCCGATGGCAACACAGTGATGGAGCCAGTAGAGCATGCTGTCTTGGAAAGAATCCCAGATTCTGAGCGTTTGCCAGAGCCTTCACGCCAAAAAGCAACAGAAGATTACTCTAGATCATTCAACAGAGCACTGCAGGCTGTTTACCCAGACGTAGACCTCACGTCAGAAATGTCATGGCTCGACGCATTATCACGCCTAGAGTTCGAGCACGCTGATGCGGTCAACGTAGCTGAGAAAGCTAAGACAAAAGCTATGCGCCTTCACCGTACAAGTTCTGTCGAAGAAACATCAAGAACAACATTCAATTCTTCTAGTATATAATTAGTAGAGACCAACTAATACAAGGAAAATAATGACAAACAACATGAATGACATCCAAGGAATTAGACCGGAAGATGTTAAGCACACACCTGAACAACAAGCGCAGATCGATGAGTTCCTAGCACAACAGAAGCGTGAAGAAGAAGAGCTCGGCAAGGACGAGCCCATCGAGCTTATGGAGTCGGAACTCATGGGCGTATGGCGTTTGCTTACTGAGCTGCAGTACAAGTATGCTAACCGCCCTGGTACCTTTGCTAACCTAACTTCGCTGCGCAATGAAGCCGACGAGAAGTTCCACGAGCTTGGCTTCCAAGTTGTAGTTGACTGGGTTCTCCCTGGTCTCTCGCAGGCATTCGGTATGAACGCGCCGGAGCCACCAACCATCACCATCGTTGGACGCATTGATGGATCTGTCTACAACCCAGAGCAGAACCGCTACGAGACCGGTGCTGGTGTAGCTGACGCTTACTACGATGCCAAGCGCAAGACTTTGCCTAACAAGGGTAAATTAATTCTACCAGGACAGTAGCATGAAATTCAACGCCAGCAACCATACAGATATCATCAAGACTGCCATGCCCTGGCCTGGGGAGCAACACATCCAACCCATCTTGGATGCGATCAAAAACAAGCAGCAGATGAGTATCTCGTATCGTAGCGGCGATAGTGCTGACTATGCTGACCGTGATATCGTACCAACTGAGATCAGTTCGAACCCAAAGAAGGGCATGAACTATGTCCGTGGGTGGTGCTTTAAAAATAAAGAGATGCGTAGCTTTAGATTAGATCGTATTGGTTTGATCAACGGCACACAGCCTCGCACCATTGAACCACCAGAAGATTTTGAAGAACCAATGGGTGGTACGCAAGGCCCATCGTTTATGCCAGAAGGTTGGCAGGCACCTAGCAGTAGAGGAAAACCAGCACCTACTGGCGGTGGTACATCGCCCAGCAGCAGAGGTGGAAGGCCACCCGCACCGGCTGCGCCTGAACAAGCCATGCAGTTGGACCGTCGTGATCCTAACATCGTTGCTGAGATCAGACCTAAAACAGTATTTACTGTACCTTCAGGCACCTCTATAACAAACCCAAATTTTGATTACAGTAGACCAATTAGCCCATCCAACCCAGCGACAGATAAGACATTCGTAGAAGACGTACCAGGCATGTTCCTAGATGAGTCTAGGACTGAAGGTATTGACCCAACGCCAGAAGAATACAAACAGCTACGCGATCTAGACATCCACCCACCTAGCTTTGACCGTTCTGTCATACGTAGGTTGCGTAACATGGGCACAAGCCATGTTGATCTTATAGACGTGGGTAACTCTGGTATACCTTATGAAGATTACGAAACAGCTTTGAAAAATAACATGGGCGACCACGCTGCTGCGAGAGAAGAAGCCCTTGGTTATCAAAAGCACTACGCTAATATTATAAGTGCCAACCAGAATAACCGCTTTTCTTCTCCGATTACTAGGCCAGAAGATTACAACAACATTGTTCTAGCATTGTTCCAGCACCATGCCAGTCTTAAGAATAAGCCATCATTCGATGGCTTCAAAAATGAAGTCGGATACGGTGGCTTTGCGCCAATCGGTGGTAGACGACGCGCCAACGAGTGGATCATGCACCAGCTGTCTCGTATGAACCCAGAGCTTCGCAAGTATATGAAGACAGACTACTACCGTCCAGAATCAATCCTAACACAGTTCCCTGTTAGTCATGACCGGGGTGAACAAGGCACATACTATGGTGCGGTAAGCGCGTTGGCAAACCACCACCTCGCTGGTATGTCATCCGCTTCTAACCTAAAAAATTACATGATGCACAACAGAATGATAGGTATCCTATCCAATGTTGGTTCATCACTGTGGTATCCAGTGGATTATCACGCTGACATTTACGAGGAGCGATGATGTATAAGTTAGCTCAAAGATGGGATGACTCAGCGTTCCAGCGGCCAGAACAATTCCGTAAGCACCTGGAGATTCCACCATTGATTGCTGGTTTTGACACGGAAACAACTGGCCTGTGGAAACCAACAGAAGGTTCTTTAATGCACGAACCTATCTCATATGGTATCGTCGTGTACCGCAACGGAGAGCATGCCCCTAATGATGAGTGCAATGATAATCTATTGGTAAAGTCTAAGACACCGGTTACTAGTTTTGCTCAAGATGTTCATGGTTTTTCTGACGCAACTTTGGGTAACGCCATGAGAACCGGACTGTTCCCGTTGGACTTCGCTAACAAGTCACACTTCCCACCAGCAGACAGATCTGTTGGCGTGTTGAGAACTGCTCATAAACTAGGTAGGATACAGCAACAGGGTGGTGTGTTCGTTGGCGCTAACATCAAAGGGTTCGACATCGACATGCTTGCCCACCACTTCCAAGAAATAACTGGCATGCCTATACAAGTAACTGGGTTTGACCCAGAAACTGCAAGAATAGTCGACGTCATCAGGCACCACCAGGTTATGAACGGCGACCCAGAGAACTACCGCCATGCTCTATCGCCAAAACCAGGTCAAAAGAAGCTTAGCTTGTGTGAGATTTACGGCGCAGACCCTGGTGACCACACCGCTACCGCTGACTCGCACGCTGCTATCAACGTTTTTCTAAAGCAGATTGCTTACAACAGAAAGAAAGCTGGCCTAGCATGACATGGGAATACCGCTACACAATTGCTAGAGCCGCCAACCCTAAGCAGGGATCAGTAGGCGCTAGTGGCATTGACTACAGCCTATTCACACCATGCTCAGGTAACAAAGACTGTGGAACGTGTAAGCACATAACAGATGTTATGTCAAACAACAAGGATGAGAAGGGTTCGGTCGTTGACAAAGATGCGCACAGTATCCACAAATACATTCTCGATGCTCACCAAAACAAGGTACCTACGTTAGCAGAACAGATGAAGCCACAGTTAGTGCTCACCGCTGCTAAGGAAGAGCCATGGGATAAAGAAGATCCAGATCATGGCAAGCATAATAAGCTAACACCAGAACAAAAAGCAAAAGCAAAAGCCCGTGCCAAATCTCACGGTCGTCCATACCCTAACTGGGTTGACAATGCCTGGGCATCTAAACAATAGGAGCTTTGAATGACCTGGGATGCTAGATACGCCAGCGAGAATGAAATAACAAAAGCCTACATGCTTGAGATACCTGCATGTGACTTCTGTGATAGAGCTGCAGAATACGACGCGAATATGAACAGAACGCATGGTGATAGATCGCCATGGGCATATATGTGTAGAGATCACTGGCTAACACACAGTGATACACAACTAGGAACTGGCCGTGGCCAAAGAATTATAAGAATAGACGGAGCAAGATAATATGAATTGGAATTTTAGATACGCTAAAGAAAAAGAGAGCAAGGGCTTCAAGCCACCAGCAGGTGTACAAAGCGCTGCCAAGCATGCACTCAAGCTAATCGAAGAGGGCAAGGCCGGTGATGGATTCACTAGCGTAGGTCGTCACCGTGCACACCAGCTCGCTGCCGGTGAGATGGTTCCGCTGAGCGACGTCAAGCGCATGCACAGCTACTTCTCTCGTCACGCCGTTGACAAGAAGGGCAAGGACTGGGACCACGACAGCCCAGGTAAGGTAGCTTGGCTAGCATGGGGCGGCGACGCTGGTAAGGCATGGGCTGCGAGCATCGTTAAGAAGCATGGCGGCGGTGAAGATAATAAGAAAGAAGCTAGCAACGATTGGCACGATAGGCACCACAAAAAAGTTATGGATCATGGTTTCAAATGCGAAATATGCGATAAGCAATTCCTACCTGGTACAGACTTTGATGAAATAATCGACAATGGTGGTGAAGCTACCGAGCACGGCACTACATGCTCTAGCGAATGTGCCGAAGAATTAGCAAAATACATTGCAGACGCAGAAGAAGATGAGCGCTCTCTGTGGAACGACTACTACCAATCACGATGACTAATTTTAACGAGCGGTACTCCGCAGAAAAAAAGCACGAAGATCACTACCAATACATTAAAGAACGTGATGGTAAGTGGGTAATCTTACAGAAGGGGACCGGCAAGGTCCTCTCTCACCACGACACGCGTGAGAAAGCTATCGCAGCGTTCAAGGCGATGATGGCTCATAAGCATGGTAACGTAGCTCTAGATCCTAACGACTGGCGCAACGAGTACTTTAATCTAGACTCTGACTGGTAAGAATGCCTAAGATCACTAAGAACAGTAACGCTAATATCCTGAAGGGTCAGCAAGACTTCTTCGAGATAGCTAAGCAAAGCCTCCGGAGCGACAAGAGCGTTCCGGATATCATCACGTTTGCTGAGCACCCATCGTTTCTTAATGGTCAGAAGCTATTCCCCCGCCAGAAGACTCTGCTTAAGTTAATCTGCCTAGAGACAGAGAACCTCACCGAGTATGACTACGCTGTCATCGAAGAGTGGACAAAAAACTTTAGCTTTGAGGGCGACCGCATCGGTGTAAGCCCAGACATCATGGAGCGCATCGCTATCAACAAAGCGCAGGGCCGCCCATACTTCCGTGAGATCGTGAACATCACTGGTCGTCGTGGTGGTAAGGGCCACATCGGTGGTATCCTAGGTGCCTACCTTAACTGGAAGCTCATCATGCTTGATGACCCCCAGTACCACTACAACATCGATAAGTCCAAGGACCTCTACCTATTCTGTGTGGCTACCAACATCGAGCAGGCTACCAAGTACCAGTTCGCTGACCTCTCTAACGCTATCCTAAACGGACCATGCTTCAAGCCATACATTGCTGACGCTAAGGAACGTGTCATTGCGCTGCGCACCGCGGCTGACGTACGTAGAATCGCAGCGTTCGAAGCCAACGGCATCCGACCAAGTAGACTAATCGCTTCAGTACGTAACATGGCTGTCACCAGTAACAGTAAAGCTAGTCGTGGTGCCGCTGCGTTCGGGGTTATGTTCGACGAGTTCGCACACATGCTAGTCGGAACGGGCGGAGCCAGAACATCCGAAGAAGTATACAACGCTATCACTCCTGCCCTTGACCAGATGGGCATGGACGGTATGATCTATGTCCCCACGTCTCCTTTTACCAAGGTAGGCAAGGCATATAACCTATATGAATCAGCGCTAGAAAAAGACGAAGACGGTATCCCTATGTACCCTAACATGATGATGGCACAGCTACCATCGTGGGGACCCTACGAAGACTGGAACGACCCTGTTGTCACGCAGGGCTACACATTCCGCAACGCGCCACAGAAATATGACGATCAGATGAAGCTGCTAGAAAAGCGGGAGCCCGATGTTTTTCGGGTAGAACGTCTCAGCCAATGGGCAGAAGTCACCAACGCCTACCTCAACCCAAAGATGGTTGAAAGAATGTTCGATCCTTTCATTGACGCCAAGGGAGAAGAGAGAATCCTCGAGCCTCAGTTCGAAGGTAGATTCAATATCATATACTATGGTCACTGCGACCCCTCTAAGAGTGGTGCCAACACCGCTGCCATGATGTGTCACGTTGAAAAGATCCCCGACCCCGACGATGGTGAAGAGTGGTACCACGTCATCGTTGACTGGATGAAGGTATGGAACCCCGAGAACTATCCAGAAAATCAACTTGACTACGAAGAGATTGAAGAAGAGCTCGTAGATCTTTTGCATGACTTCCGTACGACCAAGACGTTCTCGTTTGACCAGTACGGAGCGTTCGTTACTCTACCACGTTTGAAGAAGCGTTTGCAGACGATCAACCCGCCACACAAGGTTAAGATCAAGGAAGAGAAGTTCACAAAAGAGAGCAACAATCGCCGCGCTGAGCGGTTTAAGTCTGCTCTAGGCATGAACTGGGTGCACGCCTACCGTGACCCGTATGGTCCCAACCAGACTAGTCTATTGGAACAGGAGCTCAAGTTCCTCCAGGAGATCAATGGTAGGGTAGACAAGCAGAAGTTTGGGCCTATCCGTACGTCGGATATCTCTGACTGCTTGATGGTATGCGTGGACGCCCTGCTCGAGGATAACTTTGTCAAGCTAGAGATGCGCGAGCGCCTCGGCAATACTAGCCTAGGTATGGCGTCACAGGGTGGATACCACACGGGCAATGCCCCAGCTTGGGAACAGCTCAGTGCGAGAGATAAGCTACGTAAGTTCGGTGCAAGCCGTAGTGCTAACGACTATGGTGGAATGAGTCGCAGAGGTGGACGATGAACTGGTCACTACGTTACGCTAACGAAGACAAGCAGCCTATTGAAAGCACTGATTGCACCAATGCTAAATACGGTGAACCCAAGCACGCTGCGTGTAAGAACTGTGGTGATTGTATAGAGATAGAGCCTGAGTACCAAGAGTATACTAACTTTGGTACACTTAATTTAGGTGGCGGGTGGACTCACAAAAACCACTATGGTTCACCAAGAAACTATAGACCATGCCATATAATGCGTTATATGATAGACAAAGATAAAGTCGCTGAGCCAATGTACGAGGGCGAATAATGAAGTGGTCAATACGTTACGCTAGCGAACGATTGGGTATCGCTATGATGAATGAGAATCCCAACCCGCTCACTGAAGATGACCGCAGCGCCCTTAAACAATTTGGCGCTACCCTAAATGCCCAACACATAAACTATGATCAGGCTGAAGAGATCAAAGATGCTAATGGGATCAAGATGCGTAGCACTGGTCCTAAACAAGTTGAAGAACCACCATCTGACCTTAGAGATAGTAGTATGGCGTGGGATCTTGCCGTAAAGGGAGAGATGAAAACAAATCTTATGCCATCGGCAGGTTCTGAAGGTGCATTCGCTAGGGTACAGCAAGCCATCGGTGGAAATAATATCCACCCTGCTGTTCTACGTGCCATAAGTTCTATTAGGGATAACATAAGCTCAACTGGTGGAACAAATAGTAGCAACTCAGAAGTTGGTAGCGCCCGTGAACTACACAACGCTATAATAAACGCACCCACAGAGAATGTTCCAGAGCTTCACCGTGGTGTTCTGTTTAGCCCAGATACTACAAAAGCATTAAGAACCTCAACTGATCCACATCAAACTGTCAAAGACGCGCTAGCTCCTGGCACTGTAATCCCAGATATGATACGCTCATGGTCAGCTGACCCACGTATAGCGCGTGGGTTCGCACATAGACAGCGTATAACTCAAAAGAGTACTGCAGACAGAAATGTCATGGCAGTATTCCATATGCCAGCAGGGAGCCATGCTCTACAAATAAGTCCGTTCGGTCATAGCAGTAGTCAACAAGAAGAGTACGTCGCAGCGGCTGGTCACTACACAGTAAAGAGGCACGAGGTAGATGGCGAAGGCATACACCACATCCATCTAGAGCAAACTAGCACTGACGACTATAGACCAGAAAAAACAACACGTGAAAATGATATAGACAGTGCCCATAGCAAGCAAGAAGATATAGCTCGTCGAAACAGCCCAGAATATATTGAGCGTATGAAAAATGTTCGTTCACATCCAATGGGTGAAGTATAATGTGGTCCATAAGATACGCTAGCGAGTCAGACAAGCAACGCATCATGTCTCAGCTCAAGGAGAAGTACCCTGGCAAGAGGGTCATTGATGACGCGGGTAGTTACTTTGCTTTACTAGAGGAAGCGAAAGACCACCCCGAATATGATAGGGCTATCCAGGTTGTGATAGCGCCTACGCCTCCGCACAAGCACAAGCACACTACCCACATCTATCGATCAATGGATACACCATTTAATCTATTCGTTGATAAGAAATCTATCCGCGTGAACCCAGGCGAGAGCTATACTGTAGAGCCCAACACCGTGCATTGGCTATCAAACGATCCAGGCACTGAGTGTTGGCTAGAAGTTATATCATCGCCAGGTATCCCCGACAAGAACCCAGACGTTGTGAAGGTTAAGCAATGAAGTGGTCATTACGCTACGCAGTAACACAAAAAAGCATGAGAGATATAAGAGGCATCCTACCCGAAGGGTGGGATATAGCCCATTACGGCCAACCGACAGAGAACTTTTGGTTTCCTCACGATACAACAAGCGAAGAAGAAAAAGACGATAAAATTCCTGGAGGATGGCAGATTGAGCCTCAATCATCACGCAGGATACGCAGACCAGACGTTGTAGTGTTAGAGAATAGAACTACTGGTAACCGTGCATATCTATTGGATCACAGCCAAGTATACAAAGGCACTGGGCCTAAGCCACAAACAACTGATGGCAACTTGTACACGCACTGGGATGAACAACAGCCAACGTTTGAACGTAACTTAGCTGACTGGTCTAATCACTGGAACCCGCTGCAGCATGGTGAACAAATCAATTCTATGCTAAGCCACCTAGATACTGTAGCAAGCGGCACAACATTACATTTGTGTCATGATGTTCACACTAAGAATAGATATCTCCCATATGAATATTCTAGAACAAAAGGCTGGGTATATTCTAGACGCCCTGATAATAGTTACCTAGAAAATACAGTGTTCATGCGTTCCCCAGTAGATTTTTCTAACGAGATTGTACCGTCTATGTTCGGCCACAAAAAAAATGAAGATGGAGAATCGTGGAACTCAACAGAAGGGTATGAAGGCGACAAACAATATTTGTTGTCTACAATGGATCACGAGCTTGGGCATGTTTTCTTTAATAAAGAACTGAACAAAGACGAGCATCATATTAAAAAATATGTATTGGCAGCGTCTACAATAGCTGGTGTCCTTGCTAACCAAGCTTTGCAAAAACCAAGAGGCACTGCTAGGGATACATTCCGTGAAGGCCCAGACGATGAATCATTTTTAAAAGAGATAAACGCAAGACGAAATTCATTAACAGAATCAATTTTGCCTAAACTACCGAATAAAAAATCAGATATCATGAAATCAATGGCGTTAATGGTTGGAACGTCAGGTTATTCTAGAACAAATATTCGTGAAAACTATGCAGAGATGTTCTCTCACCACATGCATCCTACTGCGCATAAACCTATGCTATTAAAAATACTAGGTAATATGATGGGATGGCCTACGTTAGATGAAAATCTGCAAGAAGAACGAAAGGGTATGGGGAAATGGTTTACGTCTGGTCAATAAGATATGCTACTACAAAGAAAAGCATACGAGAACTACAGTCTATTTTGCCTGATGGTTGGGTGCACGTAGGTTTTACGCAGCCTGAGGGCAACCGCCCCGTGACAGAGTTTACCAAGTGGATGCCACCACAGCAAACAGATACAGTGGACAATAGATGGCACAGCGAAGGAACTATTGAGGATAACGTACCGCTAGAACCAGTTCCTAATGCTAGACGCAATAGAATAAAAACCCCTGATGTTCACTTAGTAATGAATCCTACAACAGGCAATACAGCTGAGATATACGACCACTCAGGAATGAATGAAGATGCTAGACGAGCTTATTGGAACCCGATCGATCATGGTAGATTAATTGCACGTGGCCTACAAAGAATGGATATGTTAACAACAGGAACTAATCTGCGTATGTTAAGGCATGAAGCTAACCAAGGGAATATGATATTTAGCCCAGGCATTTGTTCTGCACAAGATACTAGCAACGTAGACATAGGTGCACCAAGTAAAAAGTTTGTTGGGCCACACTTTGAAGTATTAGATCATGAGCTTGGTCACATTAGGCACAACAGAGATCCAAATAGTTTAATTCAATTCGCTAATATAATTACTGATCATCACAACGCAAATAGCAAACCACGTGATCGTGTTAACCCTGGTTGGGTAGAAAGCCATATGAGAAAGCATATCAATGCATCTGATATGTCACAGACTGATGCAAGCCATCTTTATTCTAAGGATTTTGTTACTTGGGGTAGGATGCCAACTTTCTTAGACAAGATAGTTAGAAGCACTGCTACGGATAGCTACGGGGCATCATCATTAATGGAAAGTTATGCTCAGCACCACGCATACTATATCAATGGTGTATCAAACCCACTTACTCAAAGACTAGGCAAAGAACTAGGTTGGGATAAACCTATTCAATAGTTGGGCAGTTTTTACACATGCCCAGGTGCGCCTTCACACGGACTAGTCTTGTAGGGCGTGGGCCTCGATGCACCACAGCTTATCTTCAGGGCCCCAGGTTTCCCATAATCCTGTTCCATTCTCAAGCCACCCTGAGTTAGATATAGCATTTTTTGCGGAGTCTAAATTAGAGTATATACCAGAGATCTCAAAGCGATCAGTACCCGCTACATCATACAGCAGTGCGTATACTATCTTCATTGAACAACTCCTTCTCTGCCCATTCCATTCGCTGCTTTTCGTCCATGCCACCCCACCAACCTACATCCATTAGGCGTACAGCTTCGTACCTACACTGTATCATAACGGGGCAACCTTCGCAAATCTTTTCTAACTTATGACGCTGACTGCGGGTAGGCATGGCACTAGGGTAAACAAACATACCAGTGTCTTCACCAACACAGTTACCTTCGTCAGCCCATTCATGACCGTACTTAGGGTGTAACGTAGCAGCCAGCTCTTTGAGCTTCCACTTATTCATTGTTACTCACTTTCTATTTGTGTTTGTTGTAAGTTAGCTTGAGCGCCACTAGCTATCCCAGCTTTGTAACCGTCAAGCGATTTAACAACTTTCTTGTTAG